>Ga0137385_10003253_pt1 | contig 14078 bp, 9 predicted proteins | sample SagtaG_FD_104921 | JGI IMG/M metagenome (GOLD analysis project Ga0137385, IMG submission 104921) | Vadose zone soil microbial communities from Sagehorn Ranch, Mendocino, California, USA - Sage2_R_80_16 metaG | ecosystem: Environmental > Terrestrial > Soil > Vadose zone | place: USA: California...
AGGCGCCGTGGCCGGAGGCACCCGAGTTCAAGGTCACCCGGCTCTCCTACGTGATGAGCCTGATGCCGCCGACCATCATCAACGACCTGGAACTCGACCGTCACGGTTACAAGATCTACCCCATGGGCCCCTACTATCAGGCGTTTCCTGAAGGCGGGTCGATCAAGCTCTACGCGGATGATGCCCGGCGCAACCACGGCGAGGTGTCCAGGTGGTCCAAGAAGGACGCGGACGCCATGCCGCGATGGGACGCCTGGCTGGCCGGCCTGGCCGAGGTGCTCGGCCCGCTGCTGCTCACCGTGCCCCCCGCGATCGGATCCCGCAGGCCGCGCGACCTGGCTGACACGCTGCAGCTGGCCTGGCGGCATCGCGGCCTGGACGTGCGCACGGTTGCGGACGTGACCAGGCTGATGACGATGAGCATCGCCGACCTGCTCGACGACTGGTTCGAGTCTCCGCAGGTCAAGGGCGCGCTCGCGGTCAACGGCGTGATCGGCACCTGGGCCGGCCCCTATGAGCCAGGGACCGCCTACGTGATGGCGCACCACTCGATCGGCGACGTCGGCGACGGCCACCTGGGCAACTGGGGCTTCCAGGAAGGCGGCATGGGCGCCGTGTCCGCGGCGATCGAGCGGGCCGCCCGCAGTCATGGCACCGAGATCCGCACCGGCGCGCGGGTGAGCCGCGTGATCGTAGAGGGCGGCCGGGCCGAGGGCGTGCTGCTCGAGAACGGCGACGAGATCCGCGCCAAGGTCGTCGTCTCCACGCTGCATCCGCGCACGGCGTTCCTCGAGCACGTCGGCGCGGATCACCTGCCCGAGGACTTCGTCCGGGACATCGAGCACTGGAAGACCCGCAGCGGCGTCGTGAAGATCAACCTGGCCCTGGCCGAGCTGCCCGACTTCACCGCCGACCCGGGCTCGAACCTGCAGGAGCACCACACCGGCTCGGTCGAGATGGCGCCCAGCATGGAGTACATCGAGCGCGCGTTCACCGATGCCCGCGAGGGGCGGCCGGCGCTGCGCCCGTTCAGCGACGGCGTGATCCCCACGGCGTTCGACAGGACCCTGTGCCCCGAGGGCAGCCACATCATGTCGCTGTTCACCCAGTGGGTGCCGTCCGACTGGAACACCGAGCCGCACACCGCCGAGCTCGAGGCCTACGCGGACCGGATGATCGACTGCTACAACGAGCTGGCGCCCAACCTGAAGTCCTCGATCCTGCACCGCGACATCGTCGGCCCCTACCAGCTTGAGCACGAGTACGGGCTGGTCGGCGGCAACATCTTCCACGGCGAGCTGTCCCTGGAACAGCTGTTCCACATGCGGCCCGCCCCCGGCTTCGCCGACTACCGGACCCCGGTCGTCGGCCTGTACTACGGCAGCTCGGCCACGCACGCCGGCGGCGGGGTCTGCGGCATCCCTGGCTGGCAGGCGGCCAGGGCCGCGATCGCGGACAAGAAGTCGGCGCGCCGGGCCGGCCAGGTTCGCAGGATCATCCGGCGGTCATGATCTCTCACCAGGATCCTGAACGCTCCGACGCCGCCACTCTCGCCACCACGCCCGACGTGCCCGCAGGCGGGTCCAGCCGCGACGCCGCGCCGGACGGCACGCCCACCGCAGCATCGGGCTCGCCCACAGCGGAGCGCGGCCCGTATGCCCCGGGACGCGGCTCGCCCACCGCCGAACCGGCGCCGCCCACCGCGGAGACGGCGCCCCACCCCCTCGCGGCGATGCTGGAGGCGCGGAGCATCGCGCTGGTCGGCGCGTCGGCGCGGCCGGGCTCGTTCGGGGAGCGGATGGTCGAGGAGGTGACCAGAAGCCCGGCCCGGCCGGACGTCTTCCTGGTCAACCCCAGGTACGACCAGCTAGCCGGGCGCCCGTGCCTGCCCTCGCTGACCGAGCTCCCCGCCCCCGTCGACCTGGTCCTGCTGGCCGTGCCCGACGCCGCCCTGGAGGCGCAACTGACGCTCGCCGCCCAGCGCGGCGACCGCTCGGCCGTGATCTTCGGCAACGCCCACGAGGACCCGGTCTCCGCTCCCCTGTCAGACGGCTCCGGCCCATCGTTGTACCAGAAGGGTCGTTATAGCGACCCCATCGGTACATCTACGGACGGGGCGACCAGCGCGCGGGGGCTGAGAGAGCGGCTGGCGGCGATCGCCAAGGCGGCGGGGATGCAGCTGTGCGGCGCGGGGTGCATGGGCTTCATCAACGTGGCCCGCGGGGTGCGCGCGATCGGCTACACCGAGCCCTACCCGGCGCCCACCGGCCCGGTCGCCCTGATCACCCACTCGGGGTCGGTGTTCTCCGCGATGCTGCGTATCCGGCGCGCGGTCGGCTACTCGATCGCGGTCTCCTCCGGCCAGGAACTCGTCACGACCACACCGTCCTACCTCGACTACGCGCTCGGGCTGCCGGAGACGAAGGTACTGGGCCTGGTTCTCGAGGCCATCAGGGACCCGGCCGCACTGCGCCAGGTCCTCACCCGCGCGGCCGAACGCGACCTGCCCGTGGTCCTGCTCACTGCGGGCAACTCGGCCAGCGGGCGGATGATGGTCGCCGCTCACTCGGGCGCGCTGGCCGCCGGCGACGGCGGCTGGGAGGCGCTCGCCCGCCGCTACGGCATCCACCGGGTCAGCAACCTGGCCGAATTCACCGACTCCCTGGAGCTGTTCGCGATCGGCCGCCAGCCCCACCCCGCCCGGCAGGCAGGCCGCACCGGCCCCGCCGGCATCGCGACCGTGCACGACTCGGGCCTGGAACGCGCGCACGCGGCCGACGTGGCCGAGGAGATCGGGGTCCCGTTCGCCGCCATCAGCGAGACGACCAAGGCCCGGCTGGCGGCCATCCTCGACCCGGGCCTGATCCCCGCCAACCCGCTGGACGTATGGGGTACCGGAGCCGATACCCGCAGCCTGTTCGCCAGCTCGCTGATCACCCTCGCCGAGGACCCGTCTGTGACGGCGGTGGCCCTCGCCGTGGACATGGTCCGTGAGCTGGACGGGGACCTCTCCTATCCGCAGGCCGTGCTCGAGGCCGCAGGCCAGACCACCAAGCCTGTGGTCGTGCTGAGCAACCTGGCCAGCGCCGTCGACCCGGAGTTCGCGGCCGAGCTTCGCCGGCAGGGGATCCCGGTGCTCGAGGGCATGCGCACCGGCCTGCTCGCGCTGCGCCACCTGCTCGACCACGCCGCCCGCTCCCCCGCGGCCGCCGGTCCCCACGACCCGGCCGCTTCCCCCGACCCCGCCGCTCAGGTCAACCCCGCTGCTCCCGCTGGCCCCGGCGCCGCCTTGTCCTCCCGCCGCGACCGCGGTGCCGCGCTGCTGGCCGCGGACGCGTCCGGCGGCGCACGGCTGCTGGCACTGCTCAGTGACTACGGGATCGCGACGGCCGACGTACAGCAGGCGGGTGACTCCGGCGGCGTACTGGCCGCGGCGGAGTCGATCGGCTACCCGGTGGTGCTCAAGACCGCAGACCCGGCCATCACGCACAAGTCCGATGCCCGCGGCGTGGTGCTCGGCATCCGCGGCCCGGCGGAGCTCGCCGCGGCCTATGCGGACCTCGCGGCCAGGCTCGGCCCGCAGGTGCTGGTCTGCGAGAGCGTGCCGCCCGGCACCGAGCTGGCGCTGGGCATCGCCCGCGACCCGGACCTCGGCCCGCTGATCGTGGTCGGCGCGGGCGGGGTGCTGGTCGAGCTGCTGGCCGACCGGGCCGTGGCGCTGCCGCCGGTCGACGCGGAGACGGCCAGGCAGATGATCTCCGAACTGCGGGTGGCCAGGCTGCTGGCCGGCGTCAGGGGCGCGCCGCCTGCCGACCTCGAGGCCGTCGTCCGGTCGATCACCGGCCTGTCCCAGCTGGCCCTCGACCTGGGCGACGAGCTCGAGGCCCTGGACGTGAACCCGCTGATATGCGGCCCATCCAGTGCGGCCGCCGTGGACGTGCTCGCCATCAGCCGGGCCCGGCCGGGATAACCACGGGCCAAGCCGTGGCCGGCCCCGAGGGCCGGGCGCGACCACGCACATTAATGAAACAAGCTTTAGGAAGATACATTGCGGCGCATCAACCGCAAATCTGAACTGATGGGTCAGTTCATAGCTGACATACTATGACGCGGCCAGACCAAGGGCCGCGCAATGCGCCTAGAGGCGCCCTTGCTACTCGGTGCGTTCTGGCTGCTTGCAGAGTTTCCTCAGAAACCGGCGGCGTGCTGCGGGCAGAACCAGGCGGACACAGCGTCAGACGCCCGGCAGATGATCGGTGCCGTTTCCGGCCCGGGACGGATCCCGTCGCAGCCTCATTCCTGAAATAGGATTTATGCATGGCCCGCCCCAACCAGCAGACGGCACGCAGACTCGGCCTGCTGGCGGCCGCGCAGCGCGCGGTCGCGCAGACCGGCGTCGCGAAGCTGCGGCTGAAGGATGTCGCCGACGCGGCCGGTGTCACCCCCGCCTCAGTGCTCTATTACTACGGCGACGGCATCGATGCGCTGCTGGCCGCGCTGTACCGGCAGTCGATCGCCCGCTACTGCGAGCGGCGGCGCGAGGTGATCGGCGCGCACGATTCGGCCCACGACCAGCTGATCGCGTCCATCAGGCACGGCGTCCCGGCCGGCGCTGATGACGAGGAGGCCAAGGTCATCTGGCAGATGGACGGTTTCATCGGCAGCGATCCCCTGTACGACGTGCTCGGCACACAGCAGTTCGAGGAACAAGTGTCGGTCTACGAGCGGGTGCTCGCGGCCGGCCAGGACAGCGGGGACTTCAGCCTGGCGACCAATCCCCGTGCGATCGCGCGGGCGCTCGTCTCCCTCGAGGACGGCCTCGGCCGGCAGGTTATCGGCGGCAACCCCGACATCGGCCGGGCCGAGGCGCTCAGCATCATCGGGGTGTTCGCGAGCCTCGCGGTCGGCGCCGGCATCGACCCGGCCGAGGCAGGCTGAGCCGGGCGGCCCGGTCAGAGCGGGTTCGTCCAGGCCGAGTACCCGCCCTCGTCGATCGCGCGCACCCGGACAAACTTCGGGTCGGGCCTGGGTGACTCGATGATGGCCCGCGTGATCAGGCCCGTCTCGCTGGTCCGGAGTATGCGCCCGAACCGGCGGCCCCCGTTACCCGCCACCACGCTGCATCCCTTCGTCTCCCGCTCCATCTGGAGCACGATCGCCCGGCACGGGCTGCAGGCCACCTCGACCGTGGCCCCATCGCGGTGCACCTCGCGCAGGACCGGGCCGGCCGATGAGTAGCTGAGGCCGGCCCGCAGGGCGTGCAGCACGGCCTCGGGACAGGCGTCCTCGACGCGGACCCAGGTCCAGGCGTGCCCGATGTCGAACGGCGGCACGTGCGAGTCATCGGTCGCGATGGCGTACATCCGGCGGCCGGTCTCGAGCGCGGCATCCCAGATCATCGACGAGTCGCCGCGTCCGCATTTGAGCTCACCCAAGGCGTTGTACACCTCCACCCCGCTGACATGCTCCGACCGGATCAGCGTCGTCGCGTCCATCCCGGTCCAGTACGGGTGAGCGAGATAGGCCACTCCGCCTTGTTCCGCGGCGAACCGCCCAGCGACGCTGAGGTCGGGGAAGGTCCGCTGCTCGCGGTGCTCCGCCTCGTTGACCACCCAGTTCCGCCGGTCACCGCCCGGGTCCTCCGGGATCTCCTCAATGCCGTAGACCAGCACGTCAGACGTCTCGCCGACCTGGCCGCGGTCGCAGCTCAGCTCGGCACCGGGCAGCATCAGCGGCGGCCGGGTCGACGAGACCTTGGTGAGCCGCCAGTGATCGGTGATCGCGACGACGTCGAAGCCGGCCGCACCATAGGCGGCCGCGAGCGCCTTGGGCGGCAGATCTCCGTCGCTCTGGCTCGAGTGCGTGTTCAGGGCGCACCTGAGCCAGGTCCCGGGCCGCTCAAAGGGGTTCCCGCCATCGCCCATCGCCTGGCCTCCCGCTCCCTGACCGACCGCCAGAGATAGTTTGTTCCTCAAAACAAGTTTGAGGAACTTGCTGGGCCCGAACCAAGGCCGGTGCGCTGAACCTAGCATGGATCGCGATTCGCCCGCGAGCCGTTCTACCTGGGCTAACGGTATTGCTGCAGCATGCGGCCGGTTCGGCCCGGTCCTCAACCTGCCGGAGTTTCCTGAAGGAAAGTTAAGTACAAGCTGAGCTATGGTTCAGAAGTTATGTGTGAGCTGCGCTGTGGTGACTCGGGCGCATGGGTGGGGAACGGCAGCGCGATCGGGTCGGTCGCCAGGCGGCTGTTGCCCTCCTCATCAAACCGGTCCAGGCCCAGCACGGCCGTGTCCACCACGTCGGAGTTCCCGGTCAGCGCGACATCCGCCGCGGCGCGGGCCACGGCAGGCCCCCACATCATGCCGGCGCCGCCGGCGCTGACCAGCGTTATTCCGTTCTGGATGTGATCGCTGGCCGCTGCGGGTCCGATGATCGGCAGATGATCCGGGGTGTAATCCATGGTCGCCGCCCACACCCGCCGCAGGCCGAGCCCGCGCGTGACCGGGACCAGTTCGGCCAGGCGCTCGCGCATCCGGGCCAGGTACCCCTCGTCCACGCAGGCCGCCGAACCGGGCCGCTCGTCCGGATTGCTCATGCCGAACAGCAGGCCCTTCTCCTCCGGGCGCCAGTACAGGCCCGCGGACAGGTCGAAGACCATCGGCAGCCGGGACGGGTCAAGGTCAGGGTGCGGCTCGGTCACCGCGACCTGGTGCCTCACCCCGCCGACCGGGACCTTGATCCCGGCCAGGCCGCCGACCTCGGCGAGCTCGGGCCCTCCGGTGAGCACCACCAGCGGGGTCGCGATCGGGCCCTGGCTGGTCTCCACCCCCGCGACCCGGCCGCCGTGCCCACCCCGCCCGCCCCTCATGACCACGCCGGTGCAGGCCGTGCGCTCCCGGACCCGGACGCCGCTGGTGGCCAGCGCCACCGCGTAGGCGGTCACGTTGCGCGGCGGGGTGAGGTAGCCGTCCTCCGCGCAGTAGGTGCCGCCGCGGGTGAGGCCGGGCGCCAGGGTCGGGTTAAGCCGGTCGACTTCGTCCGGCTCCAGCCAGCGGACCGAGAGGCCGAGGGAGTTCTGCATCGCCATCCGGGCCCGCGCGGCGTCGACATCCGCCTCGGTGAAGCACGGCAGCAGGTAACCCTGCGGCGTGAACCCGGAGTCGATCCCGAGGTGCTCCTGCTGGGCGAGGTAGAACTTGCGGGACCACTCGCCGAGCTGGACCGCCCAGGTGGTGCCGCCCTGCGTGCGGACGATTCCGGCCGCGCGGCTGCTCGCGCCCTGGCCCAGCGTGCGCTTCTCCAGCAGGACCACCTGGTCCAGGCCGGCCTGGCGGAGGAAGTAGGCGCACCAGCCGCCGATCGTCCCGCCGCCGACGACGACCGCGTCCGCGGTTGGGGTCGTTGGCACGCCGTCGATTCTGGCCTAGACTGAACGTTCAGTCAAGACTGGGCACGGTCATCAGGTTCCCTCGGCCGGCGACTGGGTTCGGTCATGAGCTCGGGCCGGGATACGAGCGGAGTGTGCCCATGTACGGCTTGTCAGACGAGGACCTGCAGATCCAGGCACGTGCCCGCGCCTACGCGGACGAGCTGATCCCGCTTGAGGTCACCGCTGAGATGAACGGCGGGGAGCTGCCCAAGGACGTGGTCGCCGAGCACACGGCGCGGGCCAGGGAGCTCGGGCTGTGCGCGACGAACATGCCCAAGGAGCTCGGCGGCGGCGGCTGCACCTCGCTGCAGCAGGTTCTCGTGCAGGAGCAGGTGGGGCGGGTCACCAACGCACTGGCCTGGGCCTGCTCCACTCCCCCGTCCTGGCTGCCCACCGTGGCCACGCCATACCAGATGGACAAGTTCGTGCGGCCGGCGATCCGGGGCGACAGGGAAGAGTGCTACGCGATCACCGAGGAGGGCGCCGGGTCGGACGTGGACGCGATCGAGGCGACCGCCCGCCGGGACGGTGATGACTACCTGCTGAACGGCGAGAAGTGGCACGTGACGTCGTTCAACTCCGCCGACTTCGCCTTCTTCCAGGGCAAGCTCGCCGGCGGCGCGCACGACGGGGAGCACGCCATGTTCCTGGTCGACCTGCCCAGCCCCGGCGTCGAGGTGGTGCGCACGCCCGCGTACTCGCACACGATGAGCCACCATCACCCGATCGTCGCGTTCACCGACGTCCGGGTGCCGGCCTCGCATCTGGTGGGGGCCGAGGGTGACGGGATGAGCTTCGCCTACGAGTGGTTCCGGTTCGAGCGGCTGATGGTCGCGGCGCGGTGCCTCGGCGCGGCCGACCGGCTCACCGCTGAGATGACCGGCTTCGCGATCTCGCGGCGGGCGCAGGGCAAGCCGATCAGCGAGCTCGGGCAGGTCCAGGCGATGCTCGCCGACAGCCTGACCGAGCTGTTCGCCGCCAGATCGCTGACGTACGAGACCGCGCGGGCGATCGACGCCGGGACCGACGTCAAGGTGCAGCACGCGCAGTGCTCGATGGCCAAGCTCTACGCCTCCGAGATGGCGGGCCGGGTGGCCGACCGCGCCGTCCAGGTGTTCGGGGGCCGTGGCTACATGCGGGAGAACGTGGCCGAGCGCCTCTTCCGCGAGGTGCGGGTGGAGCGGATCTGGGAGGGCACCAGCGAGATCCAGCGCGCGATCATCGCCAGCCAGATGGTCAAGCGCGGCCCCGGCGCCCTGGCCTGACGGCCAGCCCGCTCGCGCGAGCGGCTTCAGGCAGCGGCTCAGGCCGGCGCGCACGTATCATGCGGCGTAGGATCCGGGAGCGGTGTTCAGGTAATCACAGGCATGGAGCCGACATGGCGGAGGAAGACCGGATGGACACCGGCCCGCCCGACTCCGGCGGGCAGCCGGTTGACCTGCATACCGACCGGCCACACCCGGCGCGGGTCTATGACTACCTGCTCGGCGGCAAGGACAACTTCGCCGCCGACCGGGCGGCCGCCGAAGAGGGCATGAAGGCCAATCCCAACTCGCTGATCCCGCCGCGGGAGAACCGCGCGTTCCTGCGCCGCGCGGTCCGCTATCTGGCCCGCGAGGCAGGCATCAGCCAGTTCCTGGACATCGGCACCGGCATTCCCACCTCGCCTAACGTGCACGAGATCGCGCAGCAGGCCAACCCGCGGGCGCGGATCGCGTACGTCGACAACGACCCCATCGTGCTCTCGCACGCCCGGGCCCTGCTCACCTCCGGACCTGAGGGCAAGACCGCCTACATCGACGCCGACCTGCGCGACGTCGAGAGAATCCTGGGTTCCCCGGACCTGCAGGGCACGCTGGACCTAAGCCAGCCGGTCGCGCTGATGCTCATCGCCGTCCTGCACTTCATCCCCGACGCCGATGACCCTCACGGCCTGGTCGCCAAGCTGATGGCCGGGATGCCATCCGGCAGCTACCTGGCGCTGTCACATCTCACCGGCGACTTCGACCCGGCCGCCTGGGAAGGGGTCGCCGCTGTGTACCGGCGCAGCGGCGTGATCATGCAGGTCCGCTCCCAGCCGGATATCGAGCGTCTCTTTGACGGCCTGGACGTGATCGAGCCCGGCGTGGTTTCGCTGCCGCGCTGGCGTCCGGACCCCACCGATATCGGCCAGGCGAGCCAGCCGACCGACGCCGCCGTCTCGGTGTACGGGGGCGTCGCCCGCAAGGGGTAATGCGTCACGCGTCGCAATGCGGCGGTCCCCCGCGCCCACGCTCCGGCGCCCCGCCGCGGGCCTACCCGGGCAGGCTGCCCTCGATCGCGGCGACGAGGTCCGGGTCCTCGGGATCGGTGAGCGGCCGGAACCGGCCGAGGACCGCGCCGTCCGGGCCGACCAGGAACTTCTCGAAGTTCCACTGAATGTCGCCCGCGTTGCCCTCAGCGTCGGGCACCGCGGTCAGCGCGGTGTAGATGGGGTGCCGGCCCGGGCCGTTCACCTCGATCTTCTCGAACAGCGGGAAAGTCACCCCGTAGTTGGCCGAGCAGAACTCACCGATCTCGTCGGCGGTGCCCGGCTCCTGGCCGCCGAACTGGTTGCAGGGAAAGCCGACCACCGAGAACCCGCGGTCGCTGAACCGCTCGTGCAGCCGCTCGAGCCCCTCGTATTGCGGCGTCAGGCCGCACTTGGAGGCGACGTTGACCACGAGCAGCGTCTTGCCGGACAGATCCGCGAGCGATCCGGGCTGGCCGGACAGGGTGTTCACGGGATAGTCGTGCACGGTCATGGGCTGAGTCCTTCGGTCTCGGGGGTCCACCGCCCCGACGCCTGGAGCGGAGGATCGAGGCACCAGCGTCAACAGCACCGCGCATCGGTCTCTTCCTTGACCGCAGTGGCAAAGGCAGGCGCGCCCGGCGTTGCCGCTCAGCCGACGGCTTGCGTCCTGGCCCCGGGGTTCCACACCGGCTGGCCGAGGTAGCCGCGCGCGACCATGGTCACGAACTGGTACACGGTCTCCTCGTCCGGCGACAGCGGGCCGGGCAGCGCATGCGGGGAGGCGAGCCCGCGCTGGACCGACTCGCACGCGCGCCAGTCCTGCTGGTTGGTGATATCCCAGAACTCGACCGCGTAGCCGGGGTCGAAGCCCGGCTTGTCCAGCGCCTCGGGCGCGAAGGCCCAGCTGCACTCGATCATGGTCCGGTCCGCGGCGAGCGGCACCAGGCGGTGCGTCATCACGTAGTCCGGGTGCAGGCTCAGCAGCACGTTCGGGAAGACATTCACATAGAGCACGGTGCGCAGGCCCTTACCGTCCAGCCCGCGCAGCGGAACCCCGAGGCTGGTGCCGTCCAGGGACATGGTGTCCATGCCGTCCCGCAGGTCCATCGTGCCGCCGACCCAGGAGTCCTGCGCCGGGTAGTTCTCGCCGCTGCGGGGCGGGCTGACCTGGCACAGCTCGGGATGGATCATGGGGCAGTGGTAGCACTCGTGGTAGTTCTCGCTGAGGATCTTCCAGTTCGCGGCCGCGTCATAATCGTGCCGCCCGGCGATGACGAGCCGCTCCGGCTCGTACGGCGCGACCAGCTCGTCGAGCACCCCGAGCGAGTCGGCAAGCGACGGGGCCTGCCCCGAGCCGTCCACGAAGATCAGCCCGTGCCAGTCGGTCACCGGAAGCTCGACCAGGCCCCAGGCTGACTCGTCGAAACCGTCGTGGCCTCTGAAGCCGGACGCGAAGCGCAGCCTGCCCGACAGCGAGTAGGTCCATGAGTGGTAGGGGCAGATGATCGAGTTCTGCTGCGCGGATGCGCCGCAGGCCAGCAGCTCATGGCCGCGATGGCGGCAGGTGTTGGCGAAAGCATGCAGCACGCCGTCGTCGTCGCGGGTGAGCAGCACGCTGCCATCGCCGGTCGGCTCAGCCCGCTGATCACCCGGCTGGGCCAGCTGCGAGCTGAAGCCGACACAGGTCCAGCCTGAGCCGAAGAAGTACTTCTGCTCCCAGGCGAACACCGCCGGATCCACGTAGGCGGACCTGGGCAGCATGGTGGACTCGCCAAAGGAGCGCAGCGCCTGGGCAAGCCCGGCAGGGTCGACGGGGGCAGCAGGGTACCGAGACTGACTGACCATACAGTCAAGGATAAATACGGCCTGGCGCCCTGTCCAGGGCCGGCGCGGCGCCCGGCATCGAGGCGGCGGGCCCCTGGAAAGCCGCCTGCCGCCAGGATAGGCCACGGCCGGAACTTTCAGCCTGACCCTAGTACCTTGTCGTGGCCCTTCCTAGTATCTTGCTCCACAACTAAAGGAGCGCGAATTGACCGAGACCCCTCAGGGGCCAACCTGGCCGCCTGCTGCACTGCAGCCTGAATTCGCCGCCGCCGAAGGGCCGGCGCCAATAATGGTCGGGTTCGCCGGCCCCCTCCCGCAGCCGCGGGTCACCGTATTCTTCCGGATCATTCTGATGATCCCGCATGCCTTCGTGCTGTGGGTGCTTGGCATCGTGGCCGAGGTGGTCGCGGTCATCGGCTGGTTCGGGGCACTCTTCACGGGCCAGCTGCCGCAGTTCGCCGCCGAGTACCTGACCGGCTACGTGCGCTGGCAGACCAGGTACTACGCCTACTATCTGCTGCTGACCGACCAGTACCCGCCGTTCACGCTCGAGGACGCCAACTACCCGGTGCGCCTGCTGACGCGCCCCGGCCGGCTTAACCGGCTCGCGGTGCTGTTCCGCCTCATCCTCGGCATCCCGGCGCTCATCGTGGCCTCTCTGGCGGGTTTCGGCCTTCTCTTCTTTTCGCTTTTCATCATCTGGCTGATCGTCCTGTTCACCGGGAAGATGCCCATTGCCGCCCACCAGGCGCTGGCCGCCATCACCCGCTATTTCGCCCGGTTCAATGGCTACATGCTGATGCTGACCAGTGAGTACCCGAACGGTCTGTTCGGCGACGGAAGCGACCCCGCCGCCACGGGCGGGTCCTTTGCCGGCCCGGGCGCGGCGGCCCATGCCGGGGAGGGCTTCGCCACCCAGCAGCCACCGCCGATGCCGTCGCCGGGCCCGGCAGGCACTGGAGCCCCGGCAGGCCCGGCAGCGCCGGCGGTCCCGGCGGGCCCGGCGGGCCCGGATCCGGGCCCGGCAGGTTACCCGCCGCCCACCACCCCGTATCAGGCCACGTCGTACCAGGCTGCCGCGCCGTACCAGGCCGCCGCGCCCTACCAGGCCGCCGCGCCGTACCAGGCCGCCGCGCCGTACCAGGCCGCCAGCCCGTACCAGCCTGCCCCGGGCCCGGCGGGGAGCTGGCCCGCGCCCGGGCCAGCTGGCCAGGCGGCCGACCTCTCCTGGCGCCTCGTCCTGTCCGATACCGCCAAGCGGCTGATAGGCCTGTTCCTGGGCCTGGGAGTGATCGGGCTCATCGCCTACATCGTGATCATCGTGGTCGTCGCGGGCAGCGGCGTCAGCACCGAGGTGACCCGGCAGGACGCCATCAACCAGATCCAGGCCGACAACACCGCGCTCAGCGGGACACTCAGGCCCCTCGCGAGCAAGACCGCCGCGTGCCAGGGCAGCCAGGATCCGCTGCACTGCGTCACGGCGCTGGACAGGAAGGTAGGCCGGGCCTTTCACACGTTCGCGTCGAATGTGCGGTCCACGGCGATGCCCACGGGAACGGCCACGACCGCGGCCAGTCAGCTGGCCGGAGCCGCGGACCAGGCCGGCAACCTGTTCCAGCGGCTCGGGTCCGCCACGACGGCCGCGCAGTACGAGAACATCGTCAGCAGCTCCAACGTCCAGCAGATCGTCGACCAGGTCGGCACCGACTACCAGGACCTGGGCACCGCGCTGAACGCAAGCCAGTGAACCCGGGGGCTCTAGCTCAGCCCCGCCGTCCGTGTCGGTGTTTCGCGCTGCCCGGTTATCGCTTCGCGCTGCCCGGTTATCGGCGAATTGCGCAGCCTGGCGGGTTGTAACGGGCCATATCCGCGCTTAAAGCGCCCAACCCATCGCCCCTGTGAAACCCGGTGCATCCGCGCACGGGCCATTATCCCGGCCGATTGCCCACCTGCCTGAGTTGGCTAAACCAGGGCGGATCTTTGGCCGTTCACGGTATTTTATCTGGGAATCTCAGACCCGCGCCGGCGCCGGCCGTGCCCGGGCAGATGCAGGTGAGGCGGGGATCAGTGAGCGACATCTCGGGCTATTCGCGGCGTGGCCGGGCATTACACCCTCCGCTTACCGATTTCCCCATCGCCGCGTACGTCTTCGCGGCGGCATTCGATGTCATCTCGGTCATTGGCGGCTCGCACCGCACCTGGGCGACGCAGTTCTGGCACGCAGGCACCTTCGTTCTGGTCGGCGGCCTGTGCGTGTGCCTGCTGACCATGCTGACCGGCTTCATCGACCTGCTCAGTTCTCCCGGTCAGCCCCCGGGCGCCTCCCGCACGGTCGTGTCGCACATCGCCGTGATGACGGTGGTCTTCATGATCGGTTCGGCGGACACCGCATGGCGGATCACCGAATATCACAGCCGGGCCTCGACGCCGGTCGTCATACTCATCTTCTCCATTGCCGCTGCCGCGGGGATCTGCGTTGGCGCGGCCAACGGCGGGACGCTCGTGTTCCGCTACGGCGTCGGTGTGCGGGCCGCCGCGCCGGACCCGGCCCCG
>Ga0137385_10003256_pt1 | contig 14073 bp, 10 predicted proteins | sample SagtaG_FD_104921 | JGI IMG/M metagenome (GOLD analysis project Ga0137385, IMG submission 104921) | Vadose zone soil microbial communities from Sagehorn Ranch, Mendocino, California, USA - Sage2_R_80_16 metaG | ecosystem: Environmental > Terrestrial > Soil > Vadose zone | place: USA: California...
CGCCGCGTAACGCTGGCTGGCGGCGGCGTAGCCCCGGGCCAGCCGCAGGCCATGGAGCCGGTGCTTGGCGATGACCCCGGCGTGCGCCAGCCAGTGCCGCCCGCGCCGGGCAACCGCGAAAAAGTGTAGATCGACGAATTCGAGCATGCTGCGCTGTTTTTCCTCGTCGGGCACCTCTGCGTATAGCCGGCTCGCCGCGAGCAGGGGATACTGGCCGCGGGGATCCAGCTCGAGGATTCGGGCGAGCCAGTCCTCCAGCCGGGCGTAGTCGAGTTCGCGATAAGGGATCTGGGTGCCGGACCGGTAATCGAACGCCTGCAGGTACAGCATCAATACCTTGGCGAGCGCGATCGGCTCGCCGAAGCTTGCCAGCTTGAGCGTCGCGGGACTCGGCGCCGGTGTCAGATCTTCCGCCTTCGCGCCGCGAGGGGGGGTGCTCAGCTTGAATCCGACCTGTGCGGCCAGACCCAGCGCAAGCAGCGCGAGGACGGTTCGGGGAACGTGGGCGATCGGCCGTTCTGCCACGGCGTCAGAAGTTCTTGCGATACAAATCGAACAGCGCTGCCGCGCCGATCAGCGCAAGGTAGAGCGCGGTCTGCGCAAGAATGGCCCCGAGCGCGCCGGCACCCGGCGGGGATTCCAGCAGCCAAGTCGTCTGCGTCATCCGATCAAGCGTGGGGAGCAGCAGCGCAATCAGCTCGACCACGGCGTTCACCAGGCGGTCGGTGAGCGTCGGGTCCTGGAGGGCGGCGCCGGCGATGATCTGCATCGCCGCCATCGAGCGCGACAGCAGGTAAAACCCCGCCGTGGCGGCGAAGGCGGGAACCACCTGCGTGAGCGAGAGCACGCAAAAAAGGCTCACGGCCGTCATGATCAGCAGCTCGCAGAGCAGCGAAATCGTCCAGACCGCGAGTCCGCCGGGGCTCGCAAACAGCGCCAAGGGCAACGCGACGAATGCGGCGAGCGCAGCGGCGACCCCGGCGTAGCCGGCGAATTTCCCGAAGAAGTAAGTCGCGCGCGGCGCGGGCAGCGACAGCAGCAGTTCGGTGACCTTATCGGTTGATTCTCGCACCATGCTGGTGATCACGAACGCGGCGACGATAAAGACGACTGCGACTCTGAGCATGGCCGCGAGCAGCGCCGTCTGGATAGCGCGCGACTCGGTGATCGCCACCTGGTTCAGGAATTGCGCGAGCCCCAGCGCGACCAGCACGACGACGACGGCAAGCCATAGAAGGCGATTTCGCACCGCTTCCAGCAGGATGGATTTTGCCAGGGAGGTGACTGTCGGCATGAAGTAGGCGTCGTTGGCTTGGGTGCCTGTCGGTCAAAGCTGGCACAATACGTGCCTGCGCAAGGGTAAGCTCGGGGAAAGCGCAACGCAAGTTCGCTTAACGCCATGGCAACAGGCAACCTGCTCCAAGTCGGGCAATTGTTCGTCACAAAATGGTGGCGAGCGCTGTTCATCCTCATGCTGGGGCTGCTGCATCTCTCCGCCATGCGGGGCGCCGAGGATATCTGGGCGCGCGGACTGATGCTCGCGCACTTCGGGCTTTTCATCCTATGGCAGCCCTTCATGCGGGGCGAGCAGCGTGTCACTCCCACCCACATGGTAGTGATCATCGCCATGGCCGTGGGCGTTCTGTATTTCTTCAACTCGCTGCTGCTGGGCCTGTGGGTGAGCGTGCTCGCCGGCATTGTCGGCGGCAAAGTGTTTCTGTTCCAGGCGCGCTGGCTGCGGCGTTTCTACTTGGTGGTGCTGCTGTATTTGATATCGCTGTTGCTGATATGGATCGTGCCGAACAGTTTCATATCCGTGCCCCCGCCCTATGACGTCCAGTTGCTGGTGCAGTACGGTCTGCCCCTGCTGTTCCTGGTCTTGATCGCGATTCCGGCCGAGACGGACTCGGCCGAAACGCCGCAGATCGTGGACTTTTTCTACGCCGCGCTGATCTTCCTGCTGCTCGTCGTGCTCGTGCTGGGCAGTTTCGCCTTCATGACCGTCAGCGGACTCCAGTACGCGATGGCGCTTTCCTACAGCATGCTGATCATTGCGGCGGTGCTCTTTCTGCTGTCGATCGCCTGGAACCCGCGCGCCGGATTTGCCGGGCTTTCAATGTATTTTTCGCGATATCTGCTGTCGGTCGGCCTGCCGTTCGAACGCTGGCTGTATTTTCTCGCCGAGCTGTCGCAGCTCGAAACCAAGCCCGAGCGCTTCATGAAGGAGGCCTGCGTCGGCCTGATGAAGCTTCCCTGGGTCTCAGGCGGCTTCTGGCACACCGCGAGCGAGTCGGGGGACTTCGGCAAGGTATCCAAGAACTCGGTCGAATTTACCAACCAGGAAGTTCATCTGCGCGTGTTTACCAAGCTGGCCTTGAGTCCTTCGCTGGTATGGCACTTTCATCTGCTCGGGCAACTGCTCGGCGAGTTCTACATCGCCAAGCAGCGCGAGCAGAAGCTGCAGCAGCAGACCTACGTACAGGCCGTTCATGAGACCGGGGCGCGCATGACCCACGACGTGAAAAACCTTTTGCAGTCCCTCAACGTGCTGTGCGCCGCCGCCGAAGCGGAGGCTTCAGCCGATTCGAGCGATGTGACCTCGCTGATGCGGCGCCAGCTGCCGGCCATCACGCAACGACTTCAGCAGACCCTGGACAAGCTGCAGAAACCCGATTCGAGCAACGGCCGCTACGTCAAGGCGAAAACCTGGTGGGAAGGTCTGCAGCGCGGTTACGCCGGCCGTGGCATCGAGTTCGCGCTGGAAGGGCTCGATGATAACGTGGTCCTGCCCAAGGAACTGTTCGACAGCGCAGGCGACAACCTGCTGCAGAACGCGCTGCGCAAGCGCAAGCTCGACGACGCGGTCAATATTCACGCCAGCTTCCGCTGCAGAGAAACCATCGAATTTTGCGTCTGCGACACCGGCACTCAAGTGGCCGCGGATGTGCTGAGGGGACTCTTGCGGGGGCCGGTGCCCTCGGAGAGCGGGTTTGGCATCGGCCTGTACCAGACCAGCCGGCTCGCCGAAATTTCGGGCTTCTCGCTGCAGCTGCGGGACAACGATCCCGGGCGGGTGTGTTTCAGCTTGCGCGGCGAAGTGCGCCGCGGCGGCCGGAGCTAGCCGCCGTCTCAGGGCAGGCGGCCGGCGTTCACCATGCGGGCCATGAGCTGGGGCGCCGGAAGCATGACGACGATATCGTCGAATTCGCAGAATGGCGAACCCCCGGTGGTGTCGCTGCAGCCCGAGGCCGACAAAGTGGGAGTGCGGCTGAAGAAGGCTGACTGATTGTAGGGATTCGCGCCTCCCGGGCTGGCGACAGTGTTCCCGCCGATATTGGCCGCCTCATCCAGGTTTTGATCGGGAACCCCGTCGCCGTTGCCGTCGTTCGGCCCGATGATGCGCAGGCCGGTCGGCTGACGCGCGCCGTAACCGTTCTTGCCGTGCGAGATGATGATGGCGGCGAGCGCCGAGCCGAGCGCGCTCGCCGAGTGGGTCGCGTCGCTTCGGGTAAACACGGCGATGTCGCCCAGCGAGCACAGCGCAAACGATGACAATACGGGTGTTGGAGTCGGGTTGCAGGCTGGATTCTGATTTTGCGGGCTCGGGAGCGAGGGTACGGTCTGCGGCGAGGGCAGCGCGGGAGGGCCGACGGCGTTCTGGACGCTGGACCAGGTCTTCCACAGGTTGACATCGTCGGCAAATGCGGGTGCAACGCGGTAGGTAAAACGCCGTCCCCAAGAGTCCGTCTCCGGCACGCCCAGCGTTGACCAGGGCACCACGCCGAATGCGATAAAGCAGCGGAGATTCGCCGGGTCCCACTGTTCGATGCCGGCGGCAATCGGCACGCCCCAGGTGGCGCTGTCGACGGCGCCTTCGGCGGTCGTCCCGTTCGCCGGGCAGGGCAGCCGGCCGTTCGCCTGGGCAAAACCGATCAGGGCGTCCCTGACGCCATCCATGGTCCGGCGCGTGTCGGCGACGTTGCGCACCTCGATTTGCGTCGATAGGGGAATCATCGCGGCCGCAAGCAGCAGCGTGATGACGACCACTACCACGGCGAGCTCGACCAGCGTGAAACCCTTGCCAAAATTCATCGCAACAGGGTTCAGGGAGAAACGACTACGACGCGGTCGTTGATGGAAGTTGGAACCCCTGACCGATGCTCGTAGATGAAATCGGCCGGCGTGGAATTTTCCCCTTCGAGATAATCGGCCAGGTTCGGAGACGGGCGCGAGCTCCCGTTCAGGGTCTTGCCGGCCAGCACCAGGATCGCTTTTTTGTTCGTGCTCGGCAACGCGTAATACGCAGGCATGTTGTTGACCTTCAGACAGGAAGGCGCACCGGGAAGCGGATTGCAGGCGGCGCCGCCCCCGGGAACATAACCTGGGGAGACTGCGTAATAGGTCTGGCGGTACCACTCGTTGGCGACGAACCAGCCGGCTATCGGATCCAAGGGATTCGTAAGCGGGCTCGCCGCGAGATTTGGAATCATGATCTCGATGGTGCAGATCAGAAGGCAAAGGTTTCCATAAGTCGCAGTGTAAGTCACGGTCCCCGTCGCGGTGCCCGTCAGGGTTCCCTGGATGGATGGTGATGTCATTGTCATATCGATTCCATTCAGCCGAGTGACAACGCTGCCAGGCAAGATCGGAAAGCTCGTACCGGCGTTCGAACCGAGCGAACCCTGCACGTTGAACTGCGCAGCAACAGAGAGAAACAAGACGAAAGTGCACTTCCAGCCGGACACAGGCGAGCCAGACACGAGCATGGTGGCGGTCCCGCATACACCTGCTCCAAGCGGCAGGCCCAGCAGGGTTGTTGCAGTACCCGAGCCGCCGGTCCAGGCATACGTGGCGGAGGCGGTAATCGGCAAGAGCCCGCTTGTCTGGGTCGTGTCGCCGACGTAGGCGCTTTGCGCGCGAGTCGTGCTGGTTCCGGGGCCGGGGGCGAACGTCGCAGGGAACGGGAATGCTCCCCATTGTGTGAGATAGGTTTGAAGGTAAGGCTTGACGTCGCGCTCGATCATGGCGGCCACGACGGGCTCAACCACCGACATGAGGTCGGCCTGTGTGATGACGAGCAGCCGGTCGTTGAACGAGTCGGAGGGAAAGGCCGTCGACGTGAACGTGTCGTAGGCTGCGTTGTAGCCCTCAAGGTAATTCGCCGGGCTATTGTGGGCGAGAGCGTTCGCCGGGTCGCGGTTCTGGCCTTGTATGGCCTCCCCGGGGGCAAACACAATTGCAACGATGTTGCTTGCCGGGGCGATTCCAATAACGGTCAGCTGCCCTTGAGTGTCGCTGTTGATTACAGTTGTTCCCGAAAGCTTGCGGAAGTTCGCCGAAAGCGCGTACCACAACCGCTCGCCGCTTGCGTCCCGAAGGTCGTCGATGCCGAGCGTTTTCCAAGGCAGCCGGCCGATCCGATTCGCGGCAGCGGAACAGATGCCCGCAGAATTTCCGGAGTCGTTGCTGTCCGGGCAGGGCAGCGCGCCGGGCTGGAAATTTGTGGGTCCGCTTCTGTACTGCTGCCACTCCTCGGACGCCGCGTAGGCGATCAGCGCGGCCTTTGCCTGCCGCAGGGCATTCATCGAGCGCTGTTCGCGTGTGTTCGCCAGCTCGGCGTTGGTGCGGGCGAACGCATTGGCGACCAGGTAGGCACTCATGATCGCGATCAGCGCGATGAGCGCGATCATGGCGAAACCACCTTGCCGTTGGCCGAACCGCGACGTGCTGCAGGTATGAGCCGGCATCGCGCTTCCTAGCGAGTGCGCGGTTGCACCGCGATGCTGCCGCCGCCGAGCTCGTCCGTGACCTCGCCGCGGGCCCGGTCGAGCGTCTGACCGACCTTGAGATCGACCCGCGCGCCGCCTTCGCCGGTGGTGATCGTGACTCGCGCGGGATCCCGGGCCGGGCGGTTGCCTTCTCGCGGCACGCCGTTTATCCAGGTCGTCGTCTTGCCCGAAGAGCGCGACACGTGCCCGTTCACGGTGACCAGATCGTCTTGAGTGACCACGGCCTCCCGCATATTTGCCTGGCGGCGGCGGTCGAGTTCCTGGCGCTGCTGCGGCGTAAGGAACAGCCGGCCGAGGTTATCGACGGCGCCCGCAGGCGGGGGCGCAAAGAGGATGAGCGAAAGCGCGAGCCCGCTGCCGCGTGCAAGGAGGCGAAGTCGGCGCGTGGAGTCCCGGGTCATGGCATGCCGCGCTCAAGCGGCCTTGTTTTCTCTCAGAGTGATCAGGTCGATTTGGCACTCCGAACGCAGCCGCGGAAACAGCGCTTGGCTCGTGGAAATGCCGCCGCGCTCGAGTCGCGCGATGCTGCAGCGCCTGACCGAGACGAGCGATTTTCCAGCCGTCCGCATGTCGGAAAGGAAGTTGAGAAGATCTTCCTCATGCAGAAGCATCATGTCGAGCTTCATCCGGCTGACCATGAAAATCATCGCTCCGATGGAGCTGGTGCTGGGATAGTCAAGCGGCTTCTGCGCCTCGATGTTGTACTTGATCTCGAGTAGCTTGCGCTCCGTCTTGATTCTCGCGATCGAATCGATCCAGTCAAGGCGGTTCTCCGGGCCGATCATCCCTTGCTCCTGCATCCGTTTGTAGAACAACAGGTTCTCGCGGATTTCGCGCTCCTCCTCGGACGCCTTGGACATTCGCCCCTGCGCGTCGGCGCGCTGCGCCTTGACCGCCCCGTAAGCGGCATTCGCCAGCGTGAAATAATATTCGCTCGTCCCGACCGCGATGGCTCCCAGCGCTGCCAGCACCGCGGCAATGATTGCCGGCAGCCGCAGGCGATTCAAGTCGGCGCGCGCGATGTTCATGTTCCGAGCCGTCTGCTCACGGTTACTGAGAACCGCGGCACCTCCGTGCCGCGCTGCACGCCGATGTCCCCGGAGATGCTCTTTTCGGCGTTGATGTCAAACGGCAGGCGCGTACTGACGATTTCCATTCCCGGGCGGCGGCGCAATGCCTCGACGAACTGGTTCATCAGCAGCGTAATGTTGCGGTAGTCGGAAGCCACCGGCACGATCAGCCGCCCCGAAATTTCGGCGACCTGATAGCGCGGCTCGGCGCCCGGCGCCGACGAGTCCGCAGCGGCGCGCGGCGCAATCGCGGTGGCCGCGTCGCGACCGCTCGCCGCCGGTTTCGGCGCGCCGATTTCCCAGTCAATCCTATCCAGCTCGATCTGTGGCAAATTCGCCAGCGCTTCGCTGATCTCGACGAGCATCTCGCCGGGCGATGAGTTCTGGCGCTGGATCGAGAGATAGTTCTTGACGATCGTCTTCAGGTTTTCCGCTGATGTCGGCGTTTTGGGAAAGCTCGCCTGCGTGCGGGCGTATTGCTGGGAGGCCGCTGCTTCCAGCTGACGATCGGTTTCGGCCAACTGGTTGAGCCTGTAGATGTCGAAGAGTTTCATCCCCGAATACGCGAGGCACAGGGAGAATATCGCGACTCCAGCCGTGATCAGGCCGACCCGGGCCCGCCACAGGTCGTAGAATCGGCGCAGATTGTTGTCGGCGAACTGATCGCGGACGCGGGCGGTCGCAAGCACGTGCAAGAAGAGTCCTTCCGCGAGGGTTTCCTCCGGCGCCGAGGTCAGGCCGGCGCGTCGCGCGACTTGGTCCAGATCGAGCACGTGAAAATGCAGCCGGGCGGTATCGATGCAGGCGGCATCGTAGAGCGCCCTGTACTCGCTTGGCGCAAGCACGACCACGTCAAGGGGCGGGGCCGCACGAGGCAGCACCCGCATATTGGTGAGATATTGCTGGATCCGCGCCGACTCCTCCGCGCAGGAATTTGCGATCGAGCGCGGGTCGTCGAAGTCGACGCGACCCAGGCGCGAAAACCGGATGCCTGCGTTCTCGACAAAGCTTTGCCTCAGGCCGGCCTGCTGCAGGTTCACAAGAAGGTAGCGCGATGCCTTGAAGCCGATGCGCTTGCCCACGAGCGGCGCGATGAGCGCCAAGGAGTAGACGCCTGCAACGCGCCCCTCGTTCGCACGCAGTGCCGCGAGCCAGGGCTCGAATTGCTGGGTGTTGGTAAAGGAGCTGAAAAGGACCCGCTCCTCTCGCCGGTCCCCGCTTACCATTCCGAGAGACAACGCGAGCGCCAGGCTGGTGTCGCGATAACGCTGCGCGAGCTTGCGCGCGAGCAACATGCGCCGGTCGCCGCCGTGTACGCGCGGAATGTTCTCTTGGAAGAAGTCCTCCTCGACGACGTCGGCGAGGATGTAAAACAGGCTGTTGCGCGCGTTGGCGGCGATGTATCGTGAAAAAGCCGCTACTCCGTCCGCGTCGACGCCGAATGCCGCCGCAAGCACCAGCGTCCCGGCCTTCCAGCGGTAGGCGACGACCCGCTGCGAGGTAAAGTAGAGAAGGAGCTTGTCCGGCACGGCTAAAGCCTGATCTTCGCGATGACGTCGTAGATCGGCCCGAGCACCGAGAGCATCACCCAGCCCAGAACGGTGCCAAGGATCACGGTCAAGGCGGGCTCGATCATGATCTGGAGTTTGGCGATCGATTCGCGCACCTCGCGGTTGTAAAAGTAGGAGACGTTCAGCAGGGCGGTGTCGAGCGCGCCGGTATTCTCCCCCACGCGCAGCATGCGCACCACCAGAGGCGGGAAAAGCCCCACGTCCTGGAACGCGGAGGTGACGTTCTTGCCGTCCGCAATCTGCTCGCCGGCGAGGCGCAGCCCTTCCTGAATCGTCACGTTTCCGGCGGTTTCCTCGGAGCTGCGGATGGCGTCCAGAATGGTGATGCCCGAGGAGTACATCAATGCGAAGGTGCTCGCGAAGCGTGAGAGGATGATCTTGCGCAGGATGTTGCCGATATACGGAAAGCGCAGCTTGGCGCGGTCGACTTGGTAGCGGACCAAAGGGTTGACTTTGGCCGCGATCGTCACCGCGGCAAAAAGCAGTATCGGTCCAAGGATGAGAGCCCACCAGTAGTTGACGAAAAACGCCGACACCTCGATGAGGAGCTGGGTTTGCAGAGGGATCTGCTGGCCCATGTTCTTGATGAACCCGACCATCTGCGGCACGAGGTAAATCATCAGGAAAAAGATCACCATCACGACGATCGAGCCCACGAACGCCGGATACATGACGATCTTCTTGGTCTGGGATATGAGCTCGTCTTCCCATTTCAAGTTGTCGGCCAGGCTCTTGAGAACTTCGGGCAGGCGCCCGGTCTGCTCGCCCGCGCGAACGAGGCTGATGAAGATCGGGCTGAACACCTCGGCATGATCAGCGAGCGCTTGGGACAGGCTCGCTCCCCCCTGGATGCCCTCGATCAATCCCGACATGACCTCGCGGAACCGGGCGTTCTCGACGCTGTCGCGCAGGTCCGTGAGGCTTTCCACCAGCGGCACGCCGGCATGGATGAGCTGCTCCAGATGAAAGCAGAAATTGATCAATTCGGTCCGATTGATCGAACCGGAGCGCAACAGACTCCCGCCGCGCTTGGTCGGCCCGCCCCGGACGAGATCGAGGCCCATGCGCTTCAGACGCAGCTCGAGGTCGACCAGGTTCATCGCCTCGATCTGGCCGAGGATCGCCTTGCCCCGGCTGTCGATCGCTTTGTAAGTGAAGAGTGGCATGAGCGCCTTCGAATCCTGCGGCTGCGCGCGCCCGCGGGCCGCTGGGCTACATACGGTCAGTAAGGTCTATGACCCGGATCAGCTCGTCGACCGAGGTGGATCCGTCTACGACGCGACGCGCGCCGTCGTCGGCAAGCGTGTGGAAGCCTTTGGCGAGCGCGGCCTTGTGGAGCTCGCGCCCCGTGGCGCGATGCGCAATCAGCTCATCGAGCTCGCTGTCCATCTTCAGGATTTCCATGATCGCCATGCGCCCCCTGTAGCCCTGGTAGTCGCATTGGTCGCAGCCTACGGAGCGGTAGATCATGGGTACGCGGTCGGTGATCGCGCCGAGCAGATTGCGCTCCCGGGTGCTCGCTTCGTAGGCTTGCTTGCAGTGCTTGCACAGCTTTCGGACCAGGCGCTGGGCGATAATGCCGATGATGTTGCCGGCGAGGATGTCGGCGACGATGCCGATATCGAGGAGCCTCGGGACCGCGCCCACCGCCGAGTTGGTATGCAGGGTGGAATACACCTGGTGGCCGGTCATGGCCGCACGGAAGGCCATGGTCGCGGTATCCTCGTCGCGGATCTCTCCCACGAGGATCACGTCGGGGTCCTGGCGCATGAGCGAGCGGATGCCGTTGCCGAAATCCATTTTCGCGGCCTCGTTGACCGAGGTCTGGCGGATCAGGGTCATGGGATATTCGACCGGGTCCTCCAGCGTCATGATGTTGAGGCCGTCGTTGTTGATGTGGTTCAGCACCGAGTAGAGCGTCGTCGTCTTGCCGCTCCCGGTCGGCCCGGTGACGAGGATGATCCCTTCGGGCCGCGCGATCATTTTCTTGAGGAGCTGGAGCTGGCTCGAATCGAGGCCGAGGCCGTCCAGCGGCACGATGCCCTTCTGCCGGTCGAGGATCCGCAGCACGATGTTCTCTCCGTGAGCGGTCGCCTGCGAAGAGACGCGGAAATCGACCGCCCTGCCGGTGAGGGTGAGGGAGATCCGACCGTCCTGAGGCGCGCGCGTCTCCGCTATATTCATCTTCGACATCACCTTGATGCGCACCGCCATCGCCGGCCAGTAGGTCTTGTGCAGCGAACGGATCTGGCGCAGCACGCCGTCGATGCGGTAGCGGATGCGCAGGAAATTCTGCTCCGGCTCGAAGTGAATGTCGGAGGAGCCGCGCTCGACGGCGTCCGCCAGCAGCGCCGAGATGAGTCGCACCACCGGCTGCGAGTAGGCGTCGCCCGAGGACTGCAGGCTCTGGTAGTCGATCTCGCCGGTCTCGATCTCGTGCAGGATGCCGTCGATCGAGAAGTCGTGGCCGTAGTACTGGTCGATGGCACGGACGATTTCGCTCTCGCCCGCGAGCCGCGTCTCGAGCGTGAACTCGCCGCGCAGCTGGGCCCGCACCTGGTCGAGCGCGACAATGTTGTTGGTGTCGGCCAGCGCGACGATGAGCTTGCGCGCGTCGCGGTCGAGCGCGACCGGAAAGATATTGTGGCGCTTGGCGAAGTCGCGCGGCACGAGCTTGAGGGCCATCGAGTCGACCACGATCTGCGTGAGGTCCACGCTCTGCAGCCCGAGCTTCTCGGAGAGCGCGTCGCGCAGCGTCGCCTCGGACACGAAACCGAGATTGACGAGGAGCTTGCCGACCGGCTGATGGGTCTTGAGCTGCTCGAGAAGCGCGATTCGAAGCTGGTCTTCGGTGAGGATCCCCTGCGAAATCAAGATCTGCCCGATGTGGCGCTTCGCCTGGGGAGCAACGGACTGAACGGCAAGGCGCGGGGAGTTCATGGGCGGATTACTTGCCCAGTTCCTGGACGCGTGCGCGGGCGTTGACCTGGTCGAAACTGCCAGGACGCTTCTGGGCCAACTCGAGCGCGCGCTCGTAATACTCGAGCGCGAGCTTGCTCTGTCGCAGCTGGTCGAGGCTGACGGCGAGATTGAAGGCATAGTCGGCGTTTTCCGGGTCGGCCGAGTAGGCCTTGAAATACTCCGCCTGGGCATCATTCCAGCGCGACTGCTGGGCGTACTGATTGCCGAGGATGAAACGCAGATGTGTCGCCTCCGGCCGGTTCCCGATCAGGGTCTTCAGACGGCTCTCCGAGATCACCGGGTCGAGCTGCGCGCGCAGCGCGATCAGGCCGGCTTCGGCGTAGGTGTCACGCGGATCCAGCTCGAGCAGCTTGAGGTAGCGCGCCTCGGCTGTCTCGAAATTGCGCGTGCGCAAATCGATCGCGGCAAGGCCGAGCAGCGCATCGCGGTTGTACGGCTCGCGCGCGAGCACCCTTTGATACCCGTCCCGGGCGGCAGCGAGGTCGCCCCGTTGGTAGGCCTCATAGGCTTGCTGGAGCAGCGGGTCGACGACGAGTACGGGCGGATGAATCGCAACCGGCGCAAGCGGTTCGGGTTGCGTCGCGGGCGCAGCGGGGCCCGGCCGCGCCGCGGCGGGCGGGGCTGCGCGCCCCCGGAAGGCAAGCCTGGAGGCCGCTGCAGCTCCCTGGGAGGTTGGACGTGGCGCCGGCCGCGCCGCGGAAGGCCGAGAGGGCGCGATCGGAGCCGAAGGCGCTGCGACCGCGGATTCCGGGAGCTTCGCCTGCGCCACAGGCGCCGGCGTTGCGGCTACGGCAGGAGGCGCGGCCGGGCGGGCCTGCACTTCTCCGGAGGGCGGGGCAGCGACGCTCGACTTCGGCCGAAGCTGCCACCAGATATAGCCGCTGTAACCGATTCCGACCAGCGCCAGAAGTCCGAGCGTGAGGTAGAAAGGCCGCCGCGGGTTGTAGTCCATTTCCTTCACTTCGAACATCTGCTGCGCTTGCGCGCGCGCCCCCGAGAGCACGGGTTCGCCGGGAGAAGAGTTAGGTCGTGGCTCTTGAGCCCCCGCGGCAGCCTGCAGCGTCAGCGCGGGCCGTACCGGCTCCTCCGCGGGGGGTTTCTGTTCCGATGACGGCAGGTCATCGGTCAGAATTTCGAGCGGCTGCGAGATATCGGGCAATTTCTCGCGCGTGATCACCTGAGTCACGGGCTCCGGCGGCGCGGGCTCAGCCGGCGAGGCGTCCGCCTTGGACGCCTGCTTGGCCAGCTCGGCTTTCTTCAGCGCTTCAAGGAGCAAGCTCATAGCGCGGTATCACCTGAGAGGCGTGGACTTGCCGGGATTGGGTTGCGAGATGAAATCTTCACCCGGGACCATGCTGCGGAACGAACGGAAATCACCGTCGATGCTCGGATCCTTTACCACGATCGGGCGCAGGAAAATCACCAGCTCGGTCTTGGTGTTGATCTTGTTGCGGGAGCTGAAGAGGGAGCCGAGGATCGGAATGTTGTTGATTATCGGTATGGTGTCCTCGACGTCGTTGATCGAATCCTCGATCAGGCCGCCCAGCACCGCGATCTGGCCGCTATTGACCTTGATCAGCGACTCCAGCTCCCGCATGCGCAATTGCGGAACCTGGTTTGTCACCCCGGCCGCGGCGAGCGCGGGATTCGGATCCGGCACGAACTTGACCAGGCGCGTCGTGGTCGGCTTGACGTTCAGCAGGATCGTATCGTTGTCGCTGATCTGGGGCGTGACGTTCATCACGAACCCCACGGGGACAGTGACCGGGGTGGTGTTAGTGGCCGTAATGGCATTTGAATTCAGGTTTCCCGGCGCCACAGTCACCTGTACGTTGAAATAAACGATGTTATCGACCACCCGAAGCAGGGCCGTCTGATTGTTGAGCACCGAGATCTTCGGGCTCGACAGCACGCGCACCGTCCCGAAGGACTCCAGCAACTGGAGCACCCCTGAAAGATTGGTTCCCCTCGCGGCGCTGATCGTGAAAATGTTCGGGACCGTGAAGGAACTCGGAAGGTTGTTCACCGTCGTCGGCGAGACTTGGGTCAACTGTAGGGAATTCGAGCCGCGGGTGCGCAGGGCATTCCAGTCGATTCCCTGTTGATACTGGTTGCTGAGCTGCACCTCGGCGATCGTCGCCTCGATCAGTACCTGGCGCTTGGCATTCGCCATGACTTGGTCGAGAAATTCCTGGAGCTTCTCGTGCTGGCGCGAGGTGGCGCGGATCGTCAGCACCCCGGCCTCGGGATTAGCGATCACCGAGGCGGCTTCGCGGAACGTCATGTTCGGCGTGGAGACGGGTGCGGCGGGAACGGCACCGGGAACAGGCGGTGGCGCAGCGGCTGCCTGGGGCGCACCGGGGGCGCCCGATCCGGGCAGGATCTTGTCGGTCTCGCGCAGGATGTCCTTCACGTTCTCGACCAGCGTGTCCCAGAACTTGTTGCTCGAGGTATTGCGCACCGTGGTGCTCGACGCATTTCCGGCCCCGGCCGCGGCCCCGGCTCCGCCTCCCCCGGCAGCGCCGGACGACGAGATCTGGCTGGAGACGCCGACCGTCCCTTGGGTGATTCGGTCCATGTTGAGGTAGTCGATCCGGTATACCCGCAGGTAGGGACTGTCGGGCATGACCGTGAGATTGGGGCCATCCAGCTCCCAGCGCA
>Ga0137385_10003258_pt1 | contig 14067 bp, 12 predicted proteins | sample SagtaG_FD_104921 | JGI IMG/M metagenome (GOLD analysis project Ga0137385, IMG submission 104921) | Vadose zone soil microbial communities from Sagehorn Ranch, Mendocino, California, USA - Sage2_R_80_16 metaG | ecosystem: Environmental > Terrestrial > Soil > Vadose zone | place: USA: California...
CTGTCCTTTACAACATCTACCACGTCATGCCGGTGAACGCAGCCAAGTTCCGGAAGGTGAACGCCAGAGCGGGTCAGGCCTTTGCCGATTGGATCCTCTCGCCAGAAGGCCAAGCTGTGATCGGGAACGTCGGCAAGGCGGAATACGGTCGCTCGCTATTCGTGCCGGCCGCGGGCAGGCGCGAGGAGGACTTGCTCGTCAACTAGAGTAAGCGGTCCGCACATGAGTCCGGGCTCCTGGGATTACTGGGCCGAGATCGGTCAGGGGTTCGTCGACGCAGTACTCCTGCTCGTGACCGGCGACCCCGAGACTTGGGCGATCATCCGCCAGTCGCTCCTGATTTCAATTTCTGCGACGCTCGCGAGCATGGTACTTGGCGTACCGCTCGGGGCTTGGCTCGCCCACGCAAGATTTCCCGGGCGCGGAGTTGTACTTGCAATTTGCAATACGGGTTTTGGACTTCCGCCGGTTGTTGTCGGCCTGGTCCTCTCAATCCTACTCTTGCGGCATGGGCCGCTCGGCTTCCTTAACCTGCGCTTCACACCGAGCGCGATGATCATCGGACAGTTCATCCTGAGTCTGCCGATCGTCATCAACCTTACGGTCGTTGCGCTTCAGCAGTTGAACCCGAAACTTAGGCTTCAAATCAGAGCGCTTGGCGCCTCGCGCTGGCAGACACTCTGGCTACTCGGCCGCGAAATTCGCCTGCCGTTACTCGTGGCCTATATGGCTGGCTTCGGCGCGGTCGTGTCGGAAGTCGGCGCGAGTCAGATGCTCGGCGGCAACCTCCCGGGCTCGACCCGCGTTTTGACCACGGCCATCGTCATGGAGACCGGCATGGGCCATTACGACCGTGCCATGGCCTATGGCATCGTCCTGCTCATGCTCGTGGCGCTCGTCGTTGGCTTGCTCACCTGGGCTCAACAAAATGATGGCCATCGGTGAACGACGCTCTCCTGCAAGCTTCAGGAATTAGTGTTCACCGCAATGGGCGGCTCACGCTTCAGCCGACCGATTTCGCTGTGCGCTCCCGCGAGACCGTCGGTATTTATGGTCCAAACGGCGCCGGCAAGAGCACGCTTCTGCAAGCGTTGGCAGGCCTCCTGCCGCTGTCGTCCGGTACGATCACGGTGCGCGGCCAGGTACTCGGCCAGGATCTGAGTCCGTTCGCCTACCACCGCCGAATCGCGGCCGTGTTCCAAGAGCCGTTGCTCCTGCGCGGTACGGTCCTTCATAACGTGGGTCTGGGACTCGCGCTTCGGGGGGTCGGCAAGCCCGAGCGTGAAGCACGCGTCCGACCGGTGCTGGAGCAGCTCAAGATCGCCGACCTTGCCGATCGCACGGTCGGGATGCTGTCCGGAGGGGAGGCACAACGGGTAAGCTTGGCGCGGGCGCTAGTGCTCGATCCAGAGGTATTGTTTCTCGACGAGCCCTTCGCCGCGCTCGACCAGCCCACGCGCCGGCGCCTCGTGCGGGAGTTTGCCGCACTCCTGCGTGCGCGGCGAATGGCGACGGTGTTTGTCACCCATGATGTCGCGGAGGCGTCCGTCCTGTGCGACCGTTGCGCCATCCTCGATGCAGGGGCCATTCTGCAGGATGAGCCGCCAGCACAGGTGCTCGAACGGCCACGGACGCAGCGGGTGGCCGAAATCGTCGGCCTTGAGAACGTCTGGGATGCTGAGATACGCGGGCAATGACCACGCTAGTACCCGCTTTCATTGGAGCGTGAGTCGTGATTCAATCTCTGGATAATTCCCGAAGCAAGAGAGGTCCGGCTCACGCCGAAGGAGTGTGCGGTGCTTGAGGCACGGTGCCGCGCGCCGACCACGCCCCAACATCGCGAGGGTCACGCGTACACTGTGCAACGCGATTTACAATCAAGTCCAGGTGGGACACCATGGCAGCGGCCCAATGATGTTCTGCCGGTGACATGCCTCACGAGGGATGCGTAAGATCGAATCGTATGCGTGCTCAAGGTGGCCGCCGTTCAACACATCACGCGGGGATTCTTGGAGTGCCGACCACCTTCAGCCGATGATAGGCCGGTTCGGTCGAATGTTCGGTGCGCAGGCGCTCGAACCCGATCCAAATTTGCGATACCTGCGATCGATTGTTGTCTTGTCAACTGGCAGGAGGGTGTTACAGGTTCCGCATGCAGCGTGTAATTGGATCAGATGCTTGGAGACAACGAGATGGGTGAGAATAAAACGTCCTTAGATCGGCTGACCAACGCTCTAGTGGCTGGCCACCTCACCGACGACGCGGAGATGGCGAGGCTCGACGTTCAACCGACCATCCACATCCTGCCCGACGCCAACGTCCTCAAAATCGGCGGCCAGAGCTTCATCGACCGTGGGCGGGTAGCTGTTCTCCCACTGATCGACGAGTTGGTGGAGAACTTGCCGCACCACAAGATGATTATCGGCACCGGGGCTGGCACTCGAGCTCGGCACGCATACAGTGTGGGCCTTGACCTGGGCATGCCCACTGGCGTGCTGAGCGTCCTTGGGTTCTTTGTGTGCATCCAGAACGCCAAGATGATCCATTGGTTGCTGGCGAAGCACGGTATCCCGCAAATTGAGCCCGCCCAATTCGCTCAGTTGCCGCTTTATCTGGCGGAGCGCCGGGCGGTTGTCAGCATCGGCATGCCGCCTTATGCCTATTGGCAGCCCAACCCGGAGGTCGGCCGCATACCGCCCCATCGCACGGATACCGGCTGCTATCTCATCAGCGAAGTCCTGGGTGCTTGCTCGATGATTTACATCAAGGACGAAGAGGGGCTCTACACGGCCGATCCCAAGAAGGACCGCAATGCCAAGTTCATTCCGAAGGTCACGGTCGAGGAGCTGGAGAATATGGACCTCGGCGATGTTGTCGTCGAGCGAACCGTGCTCCAGTTGATGAAGACCGCAAAGAACCGTCGTTCGGTCCAAATCATCAATGGTCTGAAAAAGGGCAATCTGACCCGGGCGCTCAACGGCGAGCCCATCGGGACAATCATCACAGCTTGAGAGCGAGGTGTTACCGCCATGGCCCCTTCCGAACCGCATGATGTTACTGTCGACAGACGCCATCATGTCGAGTCGCTGTTGATGCGCGAGAGCCTGCTAGACAAGCAGGTCATGTCCTCCACCGAAACTCCGGTGCGGAGCATGCTGCCGTACTGCCACGTCATCAAGGTGGGTGGTCGCTCGATCATCGACAACGGCAAAAAGACCGTTTACCCGCTGGTCGACGCCTTGGTTGCGGCACTACCGAACTTCAAGATGGTCATCGGCACCGGCGGCGGCATCCGCGCAGCCCATGTTACCTCCATCGGCATGGACCTAGGGCTTCCCACGGGCGTGCTCGCCCAGATTCGCATCATCGACGCCCTAGGCAATGCGCACCTTCTCGGGACGTTGCTCGCGCCGCATGGCGTCGTTGCAATGCCGCCTGAGATTTTGGGACACATGCTGCCATTCTTCATCAAGGCAGCCCCCGCCGTTATCTGCAATGCGGACCCGCCGTTCTCCCTGTGGGAGCATCCGCCTCGTTTTGGGCGTGTCCCACCCCATCGCACCGATGCCGGCAGTTTCCTGCTCGCGGAGTGCTACGGTTGCGCCACCCACACGCTCATCAAAGACGTCGACGGACTTTACGATTCGGACCCCAAGACTAACAGCAGTGCCCAGTTCATCAAGGATATTACAGTTGGTGAGCTGAGAGAACGGAAATTGAAGACACTGCCCTTCGACCGTGTGCTGCTCGATCTCCTTTCCAACGCCCGCCAGGTGAAGAAATTTCAGATCATAAACGGACTGAAGCCGCATCTGATCGAGCCGGCACTGCGCGGCGAGCATGTCGGGACGATCGTTCGCAAGGAGTGACTCTGTCCTGACTGGCGCGGCCTTGCGTACACCGTATTTGCAATCGTACACGGAACAATAATGGCGACGGTGGTCCGGACGCCTTCGCTGCCAGTGCAAGTGCAGAGGACGGCATGCGGACCGGTCGCTGTCGTCCTTGGCAGGTTTTTAGGATAGATTATATTTGGGGATTGGCGATCGCCTCGCATGGGTCTTTGGCTGCCCAAGACCTTCGAGTTACCCATTTTGCTTCCAGCTTCCTGCAATCGACCGGGCGATCCACGATTCGGCAGTGCGCAGGGGCGGCCAATTCGGCGAACGTACGCCCTGTCGCGAATATGTATCGCCAAGATGGTGTCGCCGAAATGGAGGGATGCCGTTGGTTCGCGCGCAATGAGGCGCGGAGCCCGTCACGCTAAGTACACAGCGCCGCCGGAAATGATCTATGGTGGGATTGGCTTCATTGATCGGAACTGTCATGGAGAAATCCAACGTGGCTGAAGAACAACATGACGGCCCTAGCACGAAGGTTGCCGTACTGAAGATGTCCTACCTGCTCGCGGTGACGGCAGTGGCCTTCATGGTGCCTGCATTCTCGATGACACGTCCCGCTGAGTGGTTCGTCATTCCGGCCCTGCTAGCGCTTCAGGCAATTGTGCTGCTCGCCTGTCGGATCGACGCGTATGAGATCGTTCGCCCAGCCTTGCGGCTCAAGTGGCTGTTCGTATTTTTGATCCTTATGTACGCGCTGCTGCCGGCCGAGACGCAGTCTGACGCGCTTCTCGAATGGCGCATTCCAGGCGTCCAGTGGCGGCTCTCGGTCAACCTGACGGGGCTGGAGCAGGCCGCGCTGATGTGCCTGCAGATCATTACTGTGCTCCTTGCCTCGACAGTGGTACGGATGACCGGGACGGGCAGTGATCTGGTTGTGGGTTTGCAAGCCTTCCGCCTGCCCACCCTCTTCGTGCACTCCCTCGACCAAACTCTCAAACTTCTCGGGGGAGTAGGGCAGCCGGGCGGTCGCGGTCAAGGCCAGGGTCGCGGTCAAGGTCGAGGCCAAGGCCAAGGTCAACCTCAACCAGGCTTCTTCACGGTACTGAGGGGTCTTCTGCGCGGCGACATTGGTTCATTCGTCCAAACCATCCGGGGAAACATCGGGCTCGCCGGCGAGCAGGCAGGCGGAAAAGGCGATCGGGATCTTGGCGCCCAACTGGCCCACGATGTCGCCGTTGTGAGCGGTATCGCCCTGTGCATGGCATCTTTCAAGATGCTGAAACTCCTGCCCGGCCTGCCGTTTGCGTCGGGGCACAAGGCGCTCCTGCTCTTCCCGCTCTATGTCCTGGCCGCTCGTCTCACCCATTCCCGATGGGGCGCCACCGCGGCCGGCTCGATCATGGGGGTGATCGGCTTCCTTCAAGGGGATGGGCGGTTCGGGGTACTGGAGGTACTCAAACACGTGGGGCCTGGGGTGGTCATCGATCTGGCGGATCCGCTGGTGCGGCGATTGCCGAACTGGGCGCTCGGCTACTGCTTCCTGGGCCTCCTGGCTGCCGTTGCCAGGACCGCGACGGAATTCGCACTGGTCCTCATGCTCGGCGCACGGGCGGAAGTGTATGTCTTCCCTGCAGCCAGGCTGGTGCCGAATCTTCTGGCGGGATTCCTGAGCGGCTTCATAACGATCTTCCTCCTTCGAGCGTTTGGACTCTCGGGGCAATCCAAGGATGCCGATCGCGACGCGCGAGCTCGAATGAGCGAAGGCGATGGTAGCGAGGGCGCTGCCCAGAATCCAGCCATGGTGGCTTTTCCAGCTGAGAAGCTTGACGCCCGGGAAGGTCGAATTAGCCCGCAATGAGCTGGCACGCAGAATGCCCTTGTCAAAAAGGAATTAGACGAAGCGCTACTCGCAAATGCCGTGCTCGACCTCCAGCGTTACGCGTCTCTCGTCAAGACCAACACAGTCTCTCGCCAGCAGTTGGACAATCAGCGAGCGGCGGTCGTGCGCTGCTCCAGTTCACTTTGTGGGAGCCTGACGTCGCCGAATTGCATCGTTGGGCGCCACGCGTCGTCGAGCAAATCGCAGCCTGCCCGGACTCATCGATGCCACAACTGGCAGCGAACAAGGCGCATTGCAATCCAAAGTCACGATCGATCGCGTAGCGGCCTCCCGATTGGGCGTGCAGGTCCAGGATATTGACAATGCGCTCAATAACGCCTTCGCGCAGCGGCAGGTCTCAACCATCTACACTGAACGCAACCAGTATCGTGTCATTCTCGAGTTGAGTCCCCGGTTCCAGGGAGACCCGTCGAACCTCGAGAAGGTCTATGTGGCGGGTGCCGGAGAGGGGGGCCCGAGTGCCGCTGTCGAGCGTAGCCGAATTCCAAAAGTCGAGCGCGCCATTGGTGGTGAACCATCAGCTCCAATTTCCCGCGATCACGATTAGCTGCAACTTGAGACCGGGCGCCAGTATCCGAACAGGTCGCGGCAAGAATCCAGCAGGCGGTTGCCAATATGCATCTCCCTGATAGGGTCCAGGCGGTAGCGTTGTGGGCGGCTATAGCTCTCGCTGGGGGCTCGGAGCCGTCCCGATTCCTATGGGACGGGCCCTGGCATGGGGGAGCCGCGGTCCTTCGGCTGGATAATACGCGCGTTTCCCGCTCTGAACGGGGTGTGATCCTTGGCGTTCTGCGAAGACACCGAAGGGAGTTCCAGTTCACGGTTCGATCCATAACGCGCGAGCAACTACAAATCGCCTGAAAGGATATCATGATGCGCTTGCGGTTTATCTTGCCGAGGCTTCTGGAGCCTTCGTACTGTGCTGGGCTATTCGTAATATTCCTGATATTCCTGGCGCTGAGCTCGGGTATCTTGCTGTGGACCTCTACGCACGAGCGTGCGATCTTGAAGGGTCACACTGCGGCGTTGACGGCTGTGGCCTATTCGCCCAATGGCAAATACTTGGCCACGGGTAGTCTCGACCAGACCGCGAGAGTCTGGGACGCGGCCTCTGGCAAGGAACTCGCTGCACTCGTGGGTCACACTGCACCCCTTGAGGGCGTCGCCTTCTCTCCCGACGGCAAGACCTTGGCTACGGGCAGCTACGATAAGACGGTCAAGTTATGGGATTGGTCCGCGGGCAAGGAGCTGGCCACTTTCGCGGGACACACCAACATGATCCGCTCCCTAGCCTGGTCTCCCGACGGGAAGACGCTGGCCTCTGGCAGCCATGACAATACGATCTTCCTTTGGGACGTCAGTACGGGCCTGGCACGTGCCCACCTCACAGCACATAACGGGGCCGTCCGCTTCCTGGCCTTTAGCCATGACAGCAAAATACTTGGCTCAGGAAGCAATGACTTCACTGCAAAACTGTGGGCGGTGGACACGGGACGGGAGTTGGCGACGCTCGTGGGCCACGGACACGGTGTGCGGGGAATCGCCTTTTCACCGGATGACAAGACGCTGGTCACGGGCAGCATGGACACTACCGTGCGGGTTTGGGACGTGGCCACGGGTACGGAGAAGATGACGCTCGAAGGGACCGCAAGCGAGGTGCTGTGCGTAGCCTTTTCCCCCGACGGAAAGCTCCTAGCCGCTGGCAGTCAGGATAACAGCGTGAAGCTCTGGGACACGTCGAGTGGCGAGCAGGTGGCGAGTCTATGGAGGAACGTCGGCGAGCGGGTTCGGGGCGTAGCCTTCTCTCCGGACGGCAAGACCCTGGCCACAGCTTTAATGAACGGTCTCGCTACGTTGTGGGACGTGGCCGAGGTCCTGAAGATCGGCAGCGAGGCGCCTCCGGAAGTGGTCAAGGGACAGGAACGGGCCGTGCTGAACGGGCATAAGGCATTCGTCGCGTCCGTGGCATTCATGCCTGACGGCAAGATCCTGGCGTCGGCCAGTCACGACAAAACCGTCAAGCTCTGGGAAGCGGCCACGGGCAAGGAGCTAGCCACCCTCACCGGGCATGTCGGCGCGGTTGTCACTGTGGCAGCCTCACCGGACGGAAAGATCCTCGCCACTGGCAGCTACGACCGGACGGTGAGGCTGTGGGAAGTGCCGACTGGCAAGGAGTTGGCCACCCTCGAGGGACATACCAATGTGATCCTGGCCGTATCGTACGCCCCTGACGGCAAGACACTAGCCTCAGGAGGATACGACCAAACCATCAGGATCTGGGACCCGTCTACGCGTAAGGAAGTGGCCACCCTCGCAGGACATGCTGGCGGGATCAGAGCGCTTGCATACGCTCCAGACGGCATCATTCTGGCATCCGGGGGCACAGACGACACAATTAGATTATGGCATCCGGCGGCGGGCAAAGAGGTGGCTATCCTCGTAGCACACACTGGATCCGTCCACGCTTTGGCATTTTCCCCCGATGGCAAGCTGCTGGCTTCTGCGGGCGCAAGCAATGATGTCAAACTCTGGGATGTAGCCACAGGCAAGGAGCTGCAACCGTTCGAGGGTCATACCAGCTGGGTGCGCTCCGCGGCCTTTTCTCCTGACGGCCGGATGTTGGCCTCGGTAGGGCTGGACGACACAGTGCGTTTTTGGGAGGTCGCGACCCGCAGGAAAATCGCCAGCTTCCCGGTAAATCAGCGACGGATTCATTCAGTGACCTTCTCACACGACGGACAGCTCGTTGCTACAGCAGGAATGGACTGGACGGTGAAACTATGGGATACCCCAAAGACACCGGCTGCCATGATGCCGTCGCCCCCTGCGCAAGGCCGAGGAGGGAGCGACCGGGGTGGAATTCTGTCGTCCTGCCGGATCGATATCCAGAAATTTTGTGGCGACGAAGATCGTGTCGGGCAGTGCCTGCGTCGCAACGAGGCTAATCTCTCGGCCGAGTGCAAGGCAACGCTCGCCGAGCGGGGAGTCAACCCATGAAGAGCAGCGCCGTTTTTTCCTCGAGCACCACGTTCATCACGCTGAACGAAAATTGTCCCGCTCCAGCCGCGGCGTCAAATTCAATGCTGTAGGGCTGCAGATCCTGGACAGCATCCCTCAGAAAATAAAACGTGCCACGCGTTAGCGAAGACTGTAAGGGCGATGATGGCCGTGTTCACAGGCTCAGAATCTACTTACCCTTGCCCATGTTGCCCATCATATCGCCGCCCATGTTGCCCATCTTGCTGCCACCACCGTCGCCCATCATGTCGCCTCTAGCGAAGCTGTCATAAGCCCCACCACGCAAGAAACCTCCTTGGCCGCCTCCGGCCAAGCCGCCGGAATGGATTTGAGGTTTTTGGGTGGGGTCGGCGGGTGATCCGGGTTCAGTGCTTCCGACGAGCGCTCCGACGGCCGTAAACACCGTCACTGCCGTCAGCGCCGTCAGTGCCAGAATTAATGTGCGCATGGCGCTCTCCTGCCACAGGTGGAGATTTAGTCTTAATTAGGCGCCAAAAAACGCTCTATGTCAATGCACCATGCGCAATGTTTTCGCAATGTTTCCGGCCACTTGGCAGCCAGGAGCCCGGCCTCGATATTACGACAGAACCCCCACCGTTGTGACACACCCCCAGGGTTCCCCGCCTACCCTCAATTACGCGGGATCCTCAAAGGAGGGGCAGATAGGAGAACACGGGGCCCAAGTCGATACGCGGTTGAGATTGCGGATTACGGGATGCAGAAGGCGATCCCGCGTCGAACCTCCGCGCTCGCATTTCTTTCTTCGCCTTTGTCATGTTTGGCGGTCTCCTGAGCGGTGCAGCAAGCTGGAATCTGGATCAACAGCCTTCGCTGCCTTCCCTGCGCTTCGACAGGCTGCTAGCATTCAGTCCGGTACTGTGCTCGTGCGGCCATTCTCGTAAACCCTTCAACGTTGGCCAAAGCGCCCAAAGTTGGGACATGACTGCTTCCGAGCTCCCGGCGAACGGAATGACTCAGACCGCGTCCTCGCCCTACAAATTGCTGTTGGCAACCTTTTTCGCGGCCATCCTGATGAGTGCCGCATTGCTGTTTGCGGTCCAGCCGATGTTCACCAAGATGGTGCTGCCACGGCTGGGCGGCGCTGCCGCTGTCTGGTCGGTCGCGATGGTGTTCTTCCAGGCGACGCTGCTTGCCGGCTATGCCTATGCCCACCTGCTGACGCGCTTCGCGCCAGGACGGGCCTCCGTCCTCATTCATCTCGCGGTGTTGCTGATTGCGTGTTCCGCGCTGCCGCTTCACATCGCCAGTGGATGGGGCCAGCCGCCTTCGCGCGGCGAGGCGTTCTGGCTTCTCGGTCTGTTTGCGGCCTCGATCGGGCTGCCATTCTTTGCTCTCGCCGCCAATGGGCCGCTCATGCAGGCGTGGTTCGTGCGCACCGACCATCCGTCAGCGAGGGACCCGTATTTCCTTTTTGCCGCAAGCAATATCGGAAGCTTTCTCGCGCTCATTTCCTATCCGATCCTGGTTGAGCCGTTGCTGCGGCTTGGCGAGCAGACATGGCTGTGGACCGTCGGCTACTATGTCCTGATTCTGCTGATCGCAGCATGCGGCGTATTGTTGCTGCGATCCGACAACTTATCGCCGGCTGCCCGCCAGAAAACCGCGCCGCCCACCTGGCGCGACCGGTTGGCCTTCGTTGGACTTGCGGCGGTGCCCTCCGGCCTTCTGCTTGCGGTCACTCTCCACATTTCCACCGACGCGGCCGCTGTCCCGTTGTTCTGGGTCGTGCCGCTCGCGATTTACCTATTGACGTTCGTTATCACTTTCCAATCTCAGCCGGTCGTTCCGCATTGGCTTGTCATCAAAGCCTTCCCGTTCGTTATTGTGGCTTTGGCCGTTCTCATGATCATCAGCCCGTTCTCGACGATCGTCGGAATCGCCCCTGTCCATTTGAGCGCGTTCTTCGTCATTGCGCTCTTATGCCATGGCGAGCTCGCGCGGCGGCGGCCGGCGCCGCAATTCCTCACCGCCTTCTACATGTGGATTTCGGCCGGCGGCATGATCGGCGGCATCGCGGTCGGGCTGATGGCCCCGCAGGCGTTTAACTGGGTGGCCGAATATCCCCTGTTGATCGCGCTCTCGGTCCTATGCATGCCGGGGCTCGCGCTGCCGACGAAGGGAAACGGCCAATATCTGCTGTTCGGTGTGCTTGCGATGGCGGCGGCACAGCTAACAGTGCTTATGTCGTCAGGCGTGAAGCTCGATGACAACTTGATAACGCTCTCGATCGGCGCCCTTCTCGGCCTGACCGTGGTTTTCTGGCAGGCCCCGCTGGCGTTCGCCGCTATCATCGCATTCGTTTTGGTCCTGGGACACTATCAGTATAACGACGCCATCAATAATTTTGTGGTGCGCAATTTCTTCGGCGTATTGGCCGCCGCGGAAACGCCGAACGGCCGGTTTCGCATTCTTTGGCATGGGGGCATTGGCCAGGGTGCCCAACGCATCCGCGACCGCGACGGAAATCCAGTAACCGGCCGGCCCGAAATGATCTCCGAGTTCCAGGCTGGCGCCGGCATCGCGCAGATATTCGATGCGGTACGTGTCCGCGCTGGCGGACCGATCAGCTATGCCGTGGTTGGGCTAGGCACCGGAAGTCTGACCTGCCAAGCGCGGCCCGAGGACGATGCCATTTATTACGAACTCGATCGTGACGTCATCCGGATCGCGCGCAATCCCAAACTGTTCAACTTCGTGTCGGAGTGCCGGCCCAAGATTCCCATCGTGCAAGGCGACGCGCGGCTGACGATCGCGAACGCCCTTGATGCCAGCTACGATCTGATCTTTGTCGATGCCTTCATCGGCGGTGCGATTCCGATACATCTCCTCACCAGCGAGGCGATGGCGGTCTATTTGCGCAAGCTCAAACCAAACGGTATCGTCGCGATCCACGTGTCGAACTACCACCTTGAGCTTGCGACCGTTGTCGCTGGCGTCGCGCATGCAAATGGCGCGATCACTCGCCTCTACGATGGCGGCGACGTTCAAGAAGATGCGAGCGAGCAGAAGTGGGTCCCTATTGTCGCCGCGGTGGCCGGGAAGGATGAGGATTTCGGGGCGCTCGCCAACTCGAGATTTTGGCCGGTGCTGCCGGCCGATCCTGCTCAGCGCGTCTGGACCGATGACTATTCCAACGTGCTGGGAGCTCTTTTACGCAGGTTGCGACAACGCAGTGAGTCGCTGCCATGAACTGCCTGTCTGCGATTCCGCCACGACGCCCTGCCGCCGCAGCAAGGCGCTAGAGGAAATGGCCTCCCGCGGAGTGGCGCCGAGTTTTCCGATCAAGCCACAACCCCGCGGAGGCCCACTAGCGCTGGCGGGGGCATAACGTCAACACTGGCGACTTCGAGGTCTACAACATCGCCAGCATCAAGCTTGACGCGCCGGTTCTCATTCGACAGGATGTCCGCGTTCCGAGAGAGGCACATATTGCCCGAGTCCACACGTTCAGGCGTTATGGGCGCGCGTGGAGAATGGAACATCAGAACCGGCCGCAGATTGCCGTGGGGCAGATCGCACGGTCATTACGTGGAGGAAACAATGCTGAAAACCCTCGCTGTTGTTCTCACGATGTCGGTTGCCGCGGGGGAGGCTTTAGCCTTCAACAATGCCTCGGGTCTTGCCTCGGGCGCCCTGGTTCCCGTCCAGGACACCCTGCCGGTACAATTGGGCCCAGGGAGTGGAGGCGGCCGCGGCCCCGTTGTATGCCGCATAGTCCGGATTCCCGGGCAGGGTCCAACGCGGGTGTGCGAACGCGCCTTTCAGCGATGCCGGACTGTGGTAATTCCTGGTTCCGGACGTGGTCCGCAACGCGTGTGTGACTGACCTCAGTTGGGGAAAGCCCGACAAGCTGAACTGGCAAAGTGAAGGGCTCAAATTGCACAATTCCTTCTCCAGTCGTAGAGTTCCATAGGCCGACGCCGATGGCGTCGGCCGAGAAGCGGGCGAACCCAGTCACTTTGTATTACGGTATTACGGTGACAGTGCGCTTAATTGACATCGCGGCGCACCGTGAGGAGCGGGGGCCAAGGCCGAAGGGACAGGGCGAATGAACACCGCTAAATTAAGTGGGTGCGGCCGCTGGTCGCCGAGGGCCAGATCGCGGTGGCCGGCGAAACGGTGATCGCGGGCCTGCGCGAGCTCACCTTCCGGGTCGGCTGAGGACTGGCCGTTTCATGGTTAATTGGCCCCGCGCGGCGTCCTGTCGGCCCGACGCGGCCTCATGGCGGGACCGCCAAGGACACGCTATATTTCCGCCATGGTGTTCACCCCCTTCGAGCCCGATCCGCCGGTGGCGAAGCGGCGCCGGTTCCGGCCGATTCCGTTGCGCACGCTGGCGCCGAACCTGATCACGCTGCTCGCGCTCTGCGCGGGCCTGACCGCGATCCGTTTGGCGATCGAGCAGAAGCTCGAATGGGCGGTGGCGGCGATCGTCTTCGCCGCGCTGCTCGACGGCATCGACGGGCGCGTCGCGCGCATGCTCAAGGGCACGTCGCGATTCGGCGCCGAGCTCGACAGCCTCGCCGACTTCGTCAATTTCGGCGTCGCTCCGGCGCTGATGCTCTATTTCTGGGGGCTCGCCGAGCTTGGTCACGCGGGATGGATCGCGGCCATGGTGTTCGCGATCTGCGCCGGCTTGCGGCTGGCCCGCTTCAACGTGATGATCGACGACCCAACCGGCCGGCCTGTGCCGGCAACTTCTTCGTCGGCATGACGGCGCCGGCCGGCGCGATCACCGTGCTGCTGCCGATCTATGTGTTCTTTGTCGGCGTGCCGCGGTTCGTCTTCGTGGCGCCCGTGACCCTTCTCTACACCTTGGGCATCGCCTTCCTGATGGTGTCGCGGCTGCCGGTCTTCTCCGGCAAGCGGGTCGGCAAGCGGGTTGCGCCCGAGATGGTGCTGCCGGTCTTCGTCCTGGTCGTGCTGTTCTTCGCGCTGCTCATCGCCTATCCCTGGCCGGTGCTGACGATCGGCACGCTCCTCTTTCTCGCCAGCCTGCCATTCGGGGTGATCTCCTATCGCGATTACGAGCGCAAGGCGGCGGGCGCCGGTGCGCCGCAGCCGGGCGCGGTCCAGGCGGCTGCTGCGACGCCGGTCAGCGAGTCGTCCACGCCGTCGCCCGGCCAGCCGGCGTCCGATCGCGCGCGACCGGCTCGGCTCAATTGAGCGGCGGCGGCCCATGTTTTGGTCGGCCTGATTTGGCCGTTGCATACCCACGTTCGTCACCCCCGGGCTTGACCCGGGGGTCCATCGCATAAAAGGTTTTATGCGAAGAAGATGGATTGC
>Ga0137385_10003259_pt1 | contig 14066 bp, 8 predicted proteins | sample SagtaG_FD_104921 | JGI IMG/M metagenome (GOLD analysis project Ga0137385, IMG submission 104921) | Vadose zone soil microbial communities from Sagehorn Ranch, Mendocino, California, USA - Sage2_R_80_16 metaG | ecosystem: Environmental > Terrestrial > Soil > Vadose zone | place: USA: California...
CCTCCGCGAGAGATGGTAGACCGAAGCTGGCCGCTGCCCACACGAGAGTGACGTTACGGTTTCCGCTCACGAGGCCTATTGTTCCGGCGATCTGCAGCCCTAGTCTCGCGAATGTCAGAGTAGCGAGCGCGCACAGTCCAAAGTTGACGACGATTGCCGCGGCCAGCATCACATCGAAACCCAGGGGGGTGTTGATCCAGTGCGTCCGTATGCCCTGTGAGGTCGCTAGTCCGACAATGATAAGTCCGATAATGGCGACCCCGGTGGCAGCGCGTTGATCGGGCAGGACAGGCATCAGATTTCGATGAAACCATATTGCCAGAAAGGCAACCAAGCCTGCAGCGCCGATGATGCTGAAAAGTCGGATAGCCAGCGCACTCATGTCGAATTCAATTCCAAGTCCGAGCACTGTGGCAAAACACGGAATCGAAATCGGCGTGAGCAGGGTCAGGGCGATGGACACGAGTAGCGCGAGACGTGGTCGCAAACCGAGCATCCCCGCAATCGCGGCTGCGCTTCCGACCGGCGGCGCCAGTAGCGAAAGCAGAACCCCAGCCCGCAGCGCAGGATCAAGGGGAAGAAAGGACAGCAGGATGGCGGCAGCCAGAGGAAGCGCCAACCCAACCCAAGCAAGCACCAAGGCCACCAGAGGGAGGCGAATCTCGGTTTCAGGCGGAGCGAGACCGGCAGTGAGAAACGAGCCGAGTGTCAGGAGGAATGCTGAAAAAGGCAAAAATTCGTAGCCGAAATGAGCGAGGGGATGGATCAACAGCCCTGCACCAAGTGAGATCACTAAAAGCGTCGGTCCTTGTCCGCCAAGCGTGGACAATAACTTGCCAACAATCTGCATGCGTGCCCCTTGCCTGGTTGCGTATTTGCCCTGGTGGGCCTCTCAAGTACTCCGCGGCGTGCGAAGCAGTCGCAATCGCAATCATTGGAATTGCATCGATCCGAAATCGGTAACTACCTCGTAAAGACTCTTGCGGTCCGAATGTGCGGCCGCACGACTCGCGTGACACTCATTGAAGCCTGTTGAAGTCGTCGCCGGCGTTAGTCAGGCGTTACAGAAGCGTTATTGAAAAAAATGCCCGCATTAGGAGCGTTAGATCGTCGATCAACCGCCATTGGAAAAAATGAATGTCATGTCGTGAAAATGCTCCACCCGAAGATTTTTGATCTTATGGTGTGTCTGGGAGACATCGATACTCACGCTCTTGGTCGAACCTACGTCCGCCCCAGCAATCGGATTGCGATCTCGGACTATCGGTGCTCCAGTAGCAAAGGTTCCCAGAAAAACCGCAACGCCTCGGTTTGCGCTTCGTGCAGGCCGATCCCGATATCGCGGAGAAAATCGGGCTTGTCTCTGAGATCCGCGCGCAACTTTGCCCTGAAACAGGCTCGCTGCCACCACGTGGCAGGCAGGCTGAAGATCGCGCCGAGACGCAGATGATCGTCACTTGATTCAAGCTGTGCATAGGCGCGCATGGTGGTACTCCGATTTTTGCGACCGGGATGTCCCGGCACATCGTTGCGTGACACCAATTGAAGCCTGTCGCCGTCGTCGCTAGCGTTAGTCGGTCGTGACAGCAGCGTAATTTTTGCTAGGAGGACCGTGATAATGTGTAGAATGCCCCTCCCGGAGTACCATCACCGTGCAAATCCCACGTGCGCCAATGGACGGCGCGCCGTCGCCGAAGTTTGGTCTTTCGTTGCTGGGAGGCTTCGAGCTGACCGGACCGGATGGCGTTGTCGACCTGCCGAGCAAGAAGCTTGCGGGCTTGTTGGCCTATCTCGCCTGCACCACGCCGCAGCCGCAGCCGCGTGAAAGGTTATCGGCGCTGTTGTGGGGCTCCCACTTCGACACCCAAGCCAAGCAGAACCTGCGCCAGGCTCTGTTCCGGCTGCGCAAAGTGCTCGGCGAGGACACTTTGGAGAGCGACGGCGAGTTCATATCGCTCAATTCGGCGGCCGTTGTATGCGATGTCAGCCGGTTCGAGGCGCTGGTCCGTGAGGGCAGTAGCGATGCGTTGAGGGTAGCAACGGACCTCTACCGAGGCCGGCTGATCGACGACGTTACCGTCAGCGAAGAGGGCTGGAACGAATGGCTTACGGGTGAACGCGAGAGGTTGCTGGAGCTCGCCCTTGGAGCCATGGTCGGGCTCGGCGAACAAGAGCTGGCCGCCGGCCGTGCCGAACATGCGCTGAAGGCCGGCCAGCGCGCCATCGCGCTCAACAACATGCGCGAAGACGCCCATCGGTTGATCGTACAGGCGCTGGCTGCCACGGGACGCAAAGCCGAAGCGCTCAAGCACTACCAAGTCCTCGTTGCGCTGCTGAAGCGTGAACTCAACACGGGGCCCGATGCCGCAACCATGTCGCTCGTCGCCGAGCTTCGCAGCACGGAGCCGCCAAGCAGATCGTCCGCTGTCAAAATCGCGACGCCCGCGCTGCCGCAACCCGAGCGGCCATCGATTGTGGCGCTGCCCGTTGGCAATACAAGGAGAGACCACGAAGAAGAGAACGCCGACAACCCAGCCGCGGAGGGCGATCTGGCATTGTCTGCGGTGGCAGCCCGCTCCGGGAGCCCCGAGCGGCGACAGCTGACGATCATTGTCTGCAATATTGTCGGGTCGGTGCCGCTTTCGGCGCGCCTTGACCCTGAGGAAATGCACGAACTCATCGCTGCCTTCCACAAAGCGATCGCCGATGCGGTGTCGCGATTTGATGGATTTGTCGCCCAGTACATGGGCGATGGGGCGCACCTCTATTTCGGTTACCCCGCAGCTCAAGAACATGACGCTGAGCAGGCCGTGCGTGCGGGCGCCGCCATCCTCGACGCGGTCGGCATGCTGAAAGCGTCTTCCAGTGTGCCTCTTCAGGCGAGCGTCGGCATCGCCACCGGACTCGTTGTCGTTGGCGAGCGGCCGGCGATCGGCGACACACGGCAGTTTGTTGCGATCGGCGAGGCACCTAACGTGGCGGTGCAGCTGCAGGCCCTGGCATCGCCCGGCGAGGTGGTGATCGCCGACAGCACACGGCGGCTGGTGGGGCGGATGTTCGACTGCTACGCGCTCAACGATATCGAGGTGAAGGGGATACCGGTGAAGGCGTGGCGGGTGCGTGGCGAAACGGCGGGTGTGAGTCGGTTCGAGGCGCGGCGCACCGGCGCGCTGTCCCCGCTCGTGGGCCGGCAAGAGGAGATCGAGCTGCTGTTGCGCCGTTGGGATCACGCCAAGCTCGGTGAGGGTCGGGTTGTGCTGCTCTCCGGTGAGCCCGGCATCGGCAAGTCGCGTATCGCTGAAACCCTGCGGGCCCCGCGCGAGGGCGAGCCGCGAGCTTGCCTGCGCTATTTCTGCTCGCCCCACCATGCGCAGAGCCCGCTCTACCCGTTCATCGCGCAGCTCGAGCAGGTCGCGGGATTCGAGCCGAGCAGCGCCCCCGGAGCTAAGCTCGACAAATTGGAGGCCTTGCTCAAGCCGACGGCGAAAAATCTGCCACGCGACGTTGCGCTCATTGCCGAGCTGTTGGCGGTGTCGGCGGACGGGCGCTACCCGGCGGTGGCGGTCAGCCCGCAACAGAAGCGAGAGATGACACTCACGGCGCTACTCGACCAGCTTGATGGCGTGGCCGCCCGGAGCCCCGTCCTGATCGTGATCGAGGACGTCCACTGGATCGATCCGACATCGCTCGACCTGCTTGACCGATTGGTTACGCGAGCCGCCAATTTGGCGGTACTGCTGATCGTGACGTTCCGGCCGGAGTTCCAGCCGACCTGGGTCGGCCAGCCGCACGTGACGATGCGGGCCTTGAGCCGCCTCGGCCGTCGCGACAGCGCCAGCATCATTCGGAGCATTACCAGGGACAAGGCGCTGCCTGGCGCAATCGTTGAGCAGGTCGTCTCGCACACAGATGGCGTGCCGCTCTTCATCGAGGAACTGACCAGCGCGCTGCTCGAAAGCGGGTTGTTGCGTGAGACAGCGGACGGCTACATGCTAGACGGACCGCTGCCGACGCTCGCCATTCCGACATCGCTGCAGGCCTCGCTGGTGGCTCGTCTCGATCGGCTTGCCTCGGTGAAGGATGTGGCGCAGGTCGGTGCTGCCATTGGACGGGAATTCTCGCGTGAATTGATTGGCGCGGTGACGTCGCTGACCCCGGAAGACCTCGATGCGGCGCTGGAGCGGCTGACGGCCTCAGGCCTCATCTCCCGGCGCGGAACACTGCCGGAGGCAACTTACTCATTCAAGCACGCGCTGGTTCAGGACGCCGCCTACGCCACGATGCTCAAGAGCCGGCGGCGGCAGTTGCATGCGGACATCGCCAATGTGCTGGTCGAGCGGTTCGCGGCGACGGTTGAACGCCTGCCCGAGGTCGTTGCCCACCATTTCACCGAGGCCGGGTTTGCGAGTGAGGCGATCGGCTATTGGCGCAAGGCGGGTCAGCTTGCCAGCGCTCGGTCAGCCGGCCGCGAGGCTATCGCATTCTTCGAGCAGGCGCTGCATCTGCTCAAGACCCAGCCGGAGACCCAGTCCACGCTCGAGCAGGGCTGCGATCTCCGTCTCGAGTTGCGTCCGGTGCTGCTCGAACTGGGCAGAGGCCCACAGATGTTGGAGTGCCTGCGCGAGGCCGAGGCTCTCGCCGAGCAGCTGAATGACGACCGCCGCCGTGGCCGGGTCTATGGGTTCATGACGGTCGCCCACTCGTTACGCGGCGAACTGAACGAGGCGCTCGCGGCTGGTTCCCGCGCGTTGGAGGCTGCCGGGCGCCTTGAGGATTTGAGACTTCGCATCGTCGCCACGAGCCTTCTCGTGCAGGTGCATCACGCCCGGGGTGAGTATGACCGGGTGATTGAACTGGCCACCGGCAACCTCGCCGCGCTGCCTGCCGATTGGGTCCACGAGACTTTCGGACTTGGCGGCCCCCCTTCGGTTTGGGATCGGGGCTGCCTGATCCAGAGCCTCGCCGAGCTCGGGCGATTCGCCGAAGCGGCCAAGTACGAAGCCGAGATGATCCGCCTCGCCGAACCGACCCAGCATGCCTTTACCATCAGCATGGCTCTGTTCTCCGCGAGCTCACTGTATCTCGCCAGGGGCGACTGGGCCCAGGCGCGCTCCCGGATTGAGCGCTGGATCGTGGTGGCGCGGACCGGAAATTCCTTTCTCCACCTTCCCTGGGGGATAGCCTCCTCCGCGTGGCCACTGGCGCAACTCGGCGAGGCGAGCGAGGCGCTAAACCGGATCAGGGAAGGCGAGCCGCTCCTCGAACGTCAGGCGACGATCGGACTGCTCGCGTCCATCGCCTGGTTCTATTCCTCGCTGGGGCGCGCTTGCCTGCTGCTCGGCCGGCGCGACGAGGCGAGGCGTCTCGGCGATCGCGCGCTCGAATTCTGTTCGTCCACCCCCGGCTTCGAGGCTCACGCGCTGCACCTGCTCGGCGATGTCGCAGCCCACTCCGATCAGTTCGATGCCGAGCGCGGCGAGACTCACTATCGCCGGGCACTGGCCCTCGCCGAGCGGCTCGGGATGCGCCCCCTCGTCGCCCACTGTCACCTCGGTCTCGGCAAGGTTTGCCTGCGCGCGGGCACACCGGATCGGGCCCGCGATCACCTCACCTCCGCGGCGACGATGTATCGCGACATGGACATGCCGTTCTGGCTGGAGCAGGCTGAGATGCTTGAGGCGCGGTAATCATCGCGGAACCACGGCGAAAATGCAGGATCGCCTGATTTCCCCGATCAATCGTAGTTGACGTAGAGCGTATCGGAAAACGCGCCGCGCTTGCGTAACTTTCCTCTGGAACCCTCAGCTCGACGCAGATTTTTCCGCTTCACGAGCGCTTTCAGCATCAGCGGCAGCAGCGCGTTGTTCATGTGGATACCGAAACATTGATGCAGCCCGTAGCCAAAATGGAAATATTCATGGGGCAGCCGCCGCGGGTTGAATGTCAGCGGGTCGGTCAGCCGTCGCTGATCCATCATGGCTGAACTGAACGCGATGTACAGGCTGGCGCCTTCGGGCACATCGGTTGAGCGCGAAGTCCCCTTAGCGATGGATGCGATCTTGATGGCCGTGCGAGGCAGGAATGGCGCAAGCGGATCAAAGCGCATCGCCTCGAAAACGTACCCCGCCAGCAGTTTGTCGTCGCCGGCGCGCGCCGCCTGTTGTGCCCCCTCCAACGCGTCCGGACGGCGCAGCAATTGCTCTAGCGCCTGAGGCACTACCATCGGCGGCTGTGGCGGGCCTCCGACGATGAAACCCATCAGCGAACTGCGAATCTGGTCATCGCTGAAACCGGGGACGCCTTGTGCCTGCATGACCAAGCAGCGGCCAAGCACGTCGTCCTGACTGAGCCCGGAAGTCCGCCGCGCGTCCATTAGATTCTGGATGTGGTCGCGCAACGCCGGCGCCATCACGTCGACCTCTGTTCGCAGCGAAGGATCGTTGCTGCCATCGGCGAACTGGAATTCGAACAACCGGGTCGCCGAGACGCGCAGGTCTCCGCCGGGCGGATCCGTCACGCCGAAATAGCCGGCGTACAGTTCGAATGTAATGCGCCGGACCAGCGCGTCGACGACTTCCAGACTCCCATTGGATTCAGTGACGATCATTTCACCGAGCCGCTCCACCTCGGGAACGAGACGCTGCGGAATGTCGGCAGCCTGCACTACCTTTCGCATCGCGCCGGTGTCCCGGCGATATTCCGGCGAATCGTCCATGCTCAGAAAGAACGGCTGGTGCCCCATGATGACGTCGAGCTTCCCGGCATAGGGGACGCGGAACGCCGCATCGTTGAGGAATGTTTCGCGCACGTCGTCATAGCGCGTGACGACAAAATTATTGCCTATCCGCAGTATAGGACGAACGGTGCGCAAGATTCGGAACACAAGCGGCAACTGCTCCACGAACCAGGCCATAATCGCGGCCTTCAATCCTGTCGCGGCGGGACGCAGAACGTCCGGGGAGACCGTCGTTTTCATATCGTTGCCAGATAGTTCAGCGCCGGAATGCTGGGCAGAAAGAAATAATCGCCTCCGGCGCATTGGATGAAGGTTTCGACGTCCACGATCTTCCGCAATGGCTGTTCATTGACGGTGAAAGGGCCCTTTGGTCCGATCAACGGATCGGTTTCGTTGAATAGTGTCGAGAAGTTATGATTGAGAAGCCATCGCTGCTGGATGAATTCGAACTGCCGGGCGATGTCGGTATTGAGGCACATAAAGAGCAGCCCGCGCTCGACATTGTCGTCTTGGTCGCGCTGCTGGATCGTGCTGCCGTATTTGCGGCCGCGCCGAAGTATCCGATGATTATTGGCGGCATCGAGCAGTGTCTGAACCGACGCCATATCCTTTGCCAGGCTGTCGCGCGGGTTGGCCCGGCGGACGTGAGAGCCGAGCGGGCAGCCAAACCCCTGCGGATCGGTTTTCTTGAACAGAAAATCGTTTCGCGGGAAATTGAACTGGTCCGCCGGCAAGACCTTGCCGTCGGGGCAAAGCAAATGGCCGTCGATGCTTCGGCCGATCACCCGCTCGGCCAACCACAGGTCGGAGACAGGCTTCGCGGACGGGTCTTGCAGCGTGATCCTTTCGGCCTCGCCCTTGAGGGATTTCCAGAACGCCGCGACGTTTTGTCGAAGCTCGCGAACCACCATGTAGCTGCCGTTGAGGCCGAAATTCAGCAGTCCCTCTGGCGCGTCCGCAGCCGTAAGGCCCGCGGCGCGCGCCTTTCCGTCTTCGCTGTCAAGTACGACCGGCCCGGGGCTCTTCTCGTTGTGCAGGTCGTTGTGACCGATCAGGATGTCGCCGAGCGGGACGCCGTTCCAGTAGTCCTGCCGCGCGGGCCGGCTGTCGACCAGAACTGTTGCGTCGCCGGAGCCAACGTTTTCGTAAGGTAGTGGCTGGGATATTCCGTCCGCGAAACCGAAATGCTCCCGGCCGACATTGTCCTGATCTAATCGGAGGTCAAGCAACAGCCGGTGTACGATCCTGACGTTCCAGGGAGCTAGCGCCTGCTCGACCGCGCGGGCCCACGCGGTGACGGCGGTCTCATTGGTATCGTACAGCAGCAACAACGCGTGCACCGTGGTTGCGGTTTTTACCTGGCGCTCGTCGCCCTCGGGCCTGCCGCCGACATTGCCGAGCGGACTTCCCTTCGGTTGCGCCATAAGGTTCTTCCGCGTTGGAATATTGGCGCTCCACAATGGCCCGCCATCGATGACAGTCGCTTGCCAGGTGTCATTGATCTTGTCGCCCAGGCGGCGCAACCGGTCTTCCTGGTACATACCCTCGCTGAACGGTGCCGAGAAACTCGCCAGCCCTTCCTCTGGAAGTCCTAGGTTCTGCAAGCCGGTCCAGGTGAATGCGATGCATGCCGCACGCTTGTCGGCTTCGTCCGCATCGGTGATCGGCGCGACGCCCATCAACGTCCGTAGCCAGGAGCCGGCCGGCCCCTGATCCGCGCCGCGGGCAGCTGGATTCGGACCGAACTCCAGAAACAACGCCTGCGCAGCAGGCAGCGAACCGAAGCCGCTGACAACGATGCCCTGCGTCTGAACGTCATGCGGAGATGCCAGCTTCCAGTTCGGCGCCTTGTTGCCAGAATTCGTCACAGATCCAGCGCCCATGCCATTGCCTCTTTCGGTTTCAACGAGGTTTTCCGCAGGCCGTCGGCAATGCGGGTGTTACGCTCGATCTGATCGACCGTGAGGTCCTTGTAGGCGCTGAACCAGAATCGGCTGACCGCCATGGAGTGCCGCGCCCAGGCCTTGAACTGACGCCCATGGCTGGCGCCATCGAGCACCAGGAAGCGGGTTGGTGGGAAGCCCACCCCGCTGCCCCACGACAGGGTCAGGCCCCCATGTGCCTTCTCGATAAAATCGTCGAGATAGCTGTCCCAGCCGTGATCGAAATTGCTGAAGAACAGCAGGCGGCTGCCGTTATTAAGGAATGCCCAATGGGCGAAGTGAATTGTGCGCATGCTGCCGAGATAACCGTCGGTCGCCGCCACCCTGATGACCAGGCCCAAGCCCAGATGTCCCGCCCGAAACAGCGCCATGCGGAGCACTCCGGGTTTGACCAGTACAAGGCTTCCCATGTGATTTTGCGGAATCCAGTCCTCGCGATGCGTCATCTTCCGCAATTCGCGCTGATCGATCGGGGGAGCATCCTGGGACGAATCGCGCCGTTCGAGCAGGCGGAGCCAAAGCACGATCGCCAACAATGTAAAGAAGACACTGACGAGACCAAGTTTGACGATACCGAAGGTCGGCCACCAGAGCGCGGTGAAGTCGAAGCCCGTGAGTGGAACGGCAAACAGCGCTAAGGCGGAGGTTGCGACAAAAAGATACAGCCCTAACATCACCAGCACCCAGAAGGCCAAGCCGGCGGGATGGGCCAGCGATGTGACCTTGTTCTGGGTCGAGAGACTGCTGGGTGTCAGCCCGCCCGACGGGGCCGGCGCGCCCTTGCCCGTCAGCGGCGCCCTGATGCGCCAGAGCCAGGCACACACGACCACGATCGCAACGGCGAGCAAGCCATAAAAGCGGTGCGGCGGTGTGATCGGCGCGAACGCCAATCCCGGAATCGAAAGACAAAACAGCGCCACAAGAACGAAGACAAGCAGCCGCGCCATATCCATCATCCAGTCGGTCCAGGAAACCCTCACCGGAGCGGGCGTACCGAGCCACGGAAATTGCGACAGCATCGCCTCACGCAGTTTCTGGTGGATTTGCTGCGCAGGAACTCCGCGGTACTGGTTGGCCGCTGCCGCGTCGGCCGCCGCAAACTCAGCCTGGGTCGCCAGGAAGAGTTCGCCTTCCCGCAATATCCGGTCTCTCGCCAGTCCCCGATTGCCCTGATGAAAAGCGCTCGGCGTCAGCGTCCGCCGTTCAAGGTAAGGGGCGATCGGATATCGCGACTGATCGGCCGTAACGGCGTCGTAGAGCGGGCCGTCGCTGTCACCGGGGCGCTTGCAGCGGCGCAACATCGACCGGAGATACGGCCCCAACCTAGCTTCGAGTTGAGCCCAGAAGGGGCCGGGCTCGCCATCAAAATTCGCCTCGATGAAAAAAACCGGATCATAGTTAGCGCTGAAAAACAACGACATCGACATGAAATGAAGCAGCGGCACGCCGGCTTTCAGGCCGTCGTAGGACTGGGCCATGCGCTGGCCGGGATTCTCCTCATCCTGCTTCAGCTTTTCAATGATGAGCGAGAGCTTTTCAGCACTTTCCGGAATGACCTCCAGCGCAACGGATAAAATGGTCTGCCGCATCGTTCGTCCCCAAGCCCGGTTCCGCGTCCGATCCAACGGCGTCAATTCGCATTGCCGATAAAAGGCTTCGTAACTCTATCTCTGCTACCGGCTGATACGGGGGCGCCTGACTCAATATCTTCCGTAAGTTGCCGACAAATCTGATTGCTACTACGGACAGTTTTGCGGGAACTTGACAAGGGCACTTCAGGGCAGAACACCGATTTCTATTGATGCCGGTTTCCCGAACCACGGATAACCGCTTGGCGCCAACGCCGACGTTCGATAACTGCTCCCCTGCTTGAGCCGTCTCGCGTGCTATCTGGATCGCGAGCAAGCCGAGCTTTCTTGGTGTGGCTGACGTTCCTCGCACGTTTTGTTCACGGTCGTTTCACCCAATTCGTTGCGATTTCGTTGCAGCCTTCTGGAGCGAGAACAACGATCGCTGCCGCGGTGATCTCTAGCTCGTTGCGAGACCGGGGCAGTGGAATAGCTATCGATCGGCTCTTGCAAAACTCGACCATGCCCGCACCGACGACCACAATGTCAAACGTATGGTCGATGAATTCGCACGCGGGCGTCGAACTCATGTTGGCTCCCGACACACCAGGATTGGATACCGACAGATCGCGATGACATTTCGCTTAGATTAGATGTTTTAAATATCATATATTGACATTATAACATGACTAGTTACGATACAATGATGACGTTTGGTGTTCGTTCGAATCCGGGTAGTGGGGCGATCCGATGATCACAGCGGCTCAATTGCGGGCGGCCAGGGTGCTCCTCGGCATCGATCAGCGACGGCTCGCAGAACTGTCCGGGCTTTCAGTGCCAACGATCCAGCGTATGGAGGCGAGTGAGGCAATGGTTCGGGGCAATGTCGATTCGCTGGTGAAGCTGATTACAGCTCTCGACGCCGCCGGCATTGAGTTGATCGACGAAGGGGCTATCAGTAGCGCCGAGGGACGAGGGGTGCGGCTGAAAGTCAATTCCGGATCGGCAAAAATCTATTTGAACAATCAGATAGAGAACAAAGCATCAAGCGGAATGAAGGCGCGCAGGTAATGTCGGCTGTCGTTTTGCAAATGCTGTGTGTTGCCGGAATGCTTGGATCGGCAGTTCTGGCGATTGTTCTGAGCCGCTCAACAATCGCCACGACCATCATCTATAGCGCGACATTAGCCGGGTCTGCGATTGCGTTGATTGGATCCATTCACTGGTTGCTGGGCGATACGGCGAACGCCACCGATCTGACTCTCCCAATCGGATTGCCATGGCTGGGCGCCCATTTCCGCCTCGACGGGTTAGCTTCGTTTTTTCTCGTCGTCGTCAATCTCGGAGGGACATCGGCAAGCCTCTATGGTCTCGGCTACGGTCATCATGAGGAGGCGCCGCAGCGCGTGTTGCCCTTCTTCCCCGCCTTTCTGGCCGGAATGAATCTTGTGGTGCTGGCAGGTGATGCGTTTTCTTATCTGCTTTGTTGGGAATTCATGTCGCTCGCGTCCTGGGCGCTCGTCATGGCGCACCATCGTGAACCGGGCAACGCGAAAGCCGGTTACGTCTATCTCGTCATGGCGAGCTTCGGCACGCTCGCATTGCTGCTGGCCTTCGGCCTTTTGGCGGGGCCGGCGGGAGACTACGAATTTGCCGCCATTCGCACGGCTCAACATACGCCCTACGTGGCCACGTTGGTGTTGATCCTGATGTTGCTCGGAGCCGGTTCAAAGGCCGGCCTGGTGCCGCTGCACGTCTGGCTGCCACTCGCTCATCCCGCGGCTCCGAGCCACGTTTCGGCACTGATGAGCGGCGTCATGACCAAGGTCGCGATCTACGGCTTTATTCGCGTGGTATTCGATCTACTGGGACAGCCGAGCTGGTGGGCGAGCGTGATCGTGCTTTCTCTTGGCGGCATCACCGCCGTAATGGGGATCTTGTATGCGATGATGGAAAAGGACCTCAAGCGCCTGCTCGCCTACAGTACGATCGAAAATGTCGGCGTCATCTTCGCAAGCCTCGGCCTTGCATTGGCCTTCCAGGCCAACGGCCTGAAACTACTGGCCGCGCTCGCGTTTGCGGCGGCTCTGTTTCACGTTCTCAATCACTCCTTCTTCAAGAGTCTGCTTTTCTTCGGCGCCGGCGCCGTCCTGACCGCGACCGGCGAGCGGGACATGGACAAGCTGGGTGGCCTCATTCATCGCATGCCGTACACGAGCTTCGCCGTTCTCGTCGGCTGTGTCTCGATCTCAGCGCTTCCCCCCTTCAACGGTTTCGTCTCGGAATGGCTCATGTTCCAGGCCGTGCTGCAGAGCCCGGAGTTGCCGCAATGGGCGCTGAAGATCACCGTGCCTGCGGTCGGAGCTCTATTGGCCTTGGCTGCTGCGTTGGCAGCGGCCTGTTTCGTCAAGGCCTACGGCGTGACCTTTCTCGGGCGTCCGCGCGACGTGGCGGCGGAAACCGCGGAGGAAGTCGACCGCTACTCGCTTTCGGCAATGTTCATCCTCGCCGCACTTTGCTTGCTGGCCGGAATTCTGCCGGGGCCGGTGATCGACGCGCTTTCGCCGATCACGCTACAAATCCTCGGCGGCCGCATGCCGATCCAGGCCAACGAACCCTGGCTTTCGATCGCGCCGATTGCGGAGAGTCGCAGTTCATACAACGGGCTGCTTGTTATGGTGTTCATCGCGATATCCGCCTCAGCGGCCGTCGTCTTTATTCATCGCTTTGCCTCTCGTGCGTTAAGGCGGGGTCCGGCCTGGGGCTGTGGCTTTTCCGATCCGACACCCGCGGCCCAATATTCGGCCGGAAGCTTCGCTCAGCCTATTCGCCGCGTTTTCGGTACGCTCGTGTTCCACGCTCGCGATCATGTCGAGATGCCGCCCCCCGGGGATATCAGGCCCGCGCGCCTGCGAATCGAATTGCACGATCTGATCTGGGAGCGAATGTATGAGCCGATAGCAGGCGTGGTTGGCTTCTCTGCCGATAAACTCAATCGCCTGCAGTTCCTGACCATCCGGCGGTATCTCAGCCTGGTTTTTGCGACCCTCGTCACACTCCTTCTGGTCCTCGCGATATGGTCGTGATGTCGGACATTCTTGTGCAAGGCATGCAGATGCTTCTGGTGCTGCTGCTGGCGCCGCTGCTGACCGGCTTTGTGCGCAAGATGAAGGCCCGCCTGCTGCGTCGCCAGGGAGCGTCGGTCTTTCAACCGTATCGGGACCTCCTGCGATTGCTCCGCAAGGAAGTGGTGCTGGCGGACAACGCCTCCTGGCTGTTCCGCGTGACGCCCTACGTGACCTTTGCTGCGATCTGGGTTGCTGCCGCCCTGGTGCCGACGTTCGCCACCGGCCTCCTCTTCAACTGGACGGCGGACCTGATTGCCATCGTGGCGCTGCTGGGAAGTGCACGCTTCTTTCTTGCGCTCGCCGGGATGGACGTCGGCACCAGTTTTGGCGGCATCGGCTCCAGCCGCGAAGTCATGATTGCGGCGCTTGCGGAGCCGGCAATGCTGCTGTTTGTATTTTGCACAGCCCTGGTTGCCGGCTCGACCCAACTTTCGACGATCGCGAATTTCATGGCCTCGTCCTATGTCGGCTTACGGGTATCGCTGGGAATGGCGATGATCGCGCTCATCATGGTGGCACTCGCGGAGAACGCGCGAATTCCGGTCGACAATCCGGCGACGCATCTGGAGCTCACCATGGTGCACGAAGCGATGGTCCTCGAATATTCCGGTCGCCATCTCGCAATGATCGAATTCGGCGCCTTCCTCAAACTATTGCTCTATATCTCGCTGATCGCGTGCGTGTTCCTACC
>Ga0137385_10003260_pt1 | contig 14065 bp, 8 predicted proteins | sample SagtaG_FD_104921 | JGI IMG/M metagenome (GOLD analysis project Ga0137385, IMG submission 104921) | Vadose zone soil microbial communities from Sagehorn Ranch, Mendocino, California, USA - Sage2_R_80_16 metaG | ecosystem: Environmental > Terrestrial > Soil > Vadose zone | place: USA: California...
ACCCGCATCGCGAAAAGCCGTCGCCCACTGGTCCGGATTCCACTTCTGCGTCTCGCGATCGAAGACCGGCGCAAAATTGTAGTAGTTGTAGTCAGCGCCAAAATGCTCGCGATGATACGCCTGTGTAGGCGACCCATCGATCCGCATCACGTTGTAATACCACTCGGCATACGGGTTGTACTTGATATAATCGGCCGAACTGAAATCATGATTGGGATGCGAGAGCGGCGCCCATCCCGGCACCGAATACAGCCCCCAGTGAATGAAAATCCCCAGTTTCGCTCCCGCATACCACTGCGGCAGAGGATGGCGATTCAGCGACTCGATCGTCGGCTCATACTTCGCCGGCGCCTGCGCAATGGAAACAGAGCCGACAGCCACGAACGCCGCAATCATTCCCCTGAGCACTGCCTGTTTGTAAATCATCCGCACTCCTTCAAGAAGTCACACGGAATCATAATCGGCCGAAGCAAACCTGCCAACTGTTCCGCAGATTGGGCCGGCTGTGACACTGATACGCTGTTTGGGTTATTGCAGCCTTTTCACACCACAGGCATCAGCACGCACAAGCGCAGAAAAGCCAACGGCGGCCGCACCGGTTAGTGCGTCCGCCACTGGCCTCCAGGGAACTTCTTTGTCTTCGTGCAGCGCCTCTAGCCCTAAAACGCCGCGACCGTCTGACGCAGGCTATACGAACTGAGCGTCTTGATATAGTTGCCGCGATCGAGGGGCGACGTGTCGGGAACCGAGCGGCGGCTGAGGCATCCGCGCGTCTCCGACAGCGAAGTATATTCGCGCTTCTCCAGCCAATAGCTCAGGTCCGCCATGACTCTTCCGATATGCTCGATTCCGTGAATGTGCAGCGCCGACACCATCATCGCCACGTTAGCGCCCGCCATCACCGACTTCAAAACATCTTCAGCCGAATGCACTCCACCGGTAAGGGCGATATCCACACTGGTATGGCCGTAGAGAATCGCCGCCCAATGCAAGCGAGGCAGTAACTCTGATGGCGTTGAGAAATGCAGCGTGGGCCGCACCTCCAGCGTCTCGATGTCGAAATCCGGTTGATAAAACCTGTTAAAGAGCGACACACCGCGCGCCCCCGCGTCTTCGAGCCTGGCCACCAGGTTCGGAATACTGGTGAACGACTGCGACAGCTTCACCGCAACCGGAACCTTGACCGCACGACAGACATTGTCAACCAGCTCCAGCAGTTGCAGCTCAAGCTCGGCAGAGGTCTGACCACGATCCGTGGCTAGCGCAAAGGTATTCAGCTCGATCCCATCGGCTCCCGCTTCTTCCATCTCGCGGGCATACCTCACCCAGCCCCCCGTTGTCGCCCCGTTAAGACTGGCCAGGATCGGAATCTCCACGGCAGCCTTCGCGCGCCGCAGATGATCCAGGTAAACCTCATGCGTCATGCGGTAGTCGCTAAGGTCAGGCAGGTAATCGAGCGACTCCGCAAACGACTCCGTTCCCCGCGAAAGGTCTTCATCGAGCGCACGCGATTCCAGCGCCAGTTGCTCCTCAAAGAGCGATGTAAGCACAACCGCCGCGGCGCCTGCATCTTCCATCCGGCGCAGGCCATCGAGCGACTCCGACAGCGGAGTGGACGCAACCACAATGGGCCCTTTCAATTTGAGCCCTAGATAGTTCGTTGAAAAGTCAATCATTCTGTTCCTCCGGCGCTTACTGGCTCCAGTTTCTCAGCCGGTTTTTCCAGCGGAGCAATGTTGGGGGTTTCGCCGCGGCCAGGCATGCCGGCACGCGCGGAGTAGACGCGCCACTGGCGCTCCACATCGTCTTGTGCCTCCTTCAGCAGTTCCGCAGCCAGCTCGGGGTTCCCGCGTGCAAGCATCGTGTAACGCGCTTCGCGATAGGCATAGTCCTTCAGCCGTATCGACGGCGCCTTCGAATCAAGTTGGAATGGATTCTTGCCCGTCTCGCGCAGCGCCGGGTTGTACCGCATCAACGGCCAGTATCCCGACTGAACAGCCAGCTTCTGCTGCTCGAGTCCGTGCACCAGATCGTATCCGTGGGCGATGCAGCTCGAGTAAGCAATGATGATCGATGGACCTTCATGCGCCTCGGCTTCTTGGAACGCCTTCACCACATGACTGTCGTTGCCGCCCAGAGCTACCTGAGCCACGTAGACATACCCATAGCTGACGGCCTCCATCGCGAGATCCTTCTTGCTGTTCATCTTGCCGCTCGCCGCAAACTTCGCAACCGCGCCCCGCGGCGTAGCCTTTGACATCTGGCCGCCGGTATTTGAATAAACCTCGGTATCCAGCACCAGCACATTCACGTTCTTGCCGGAACCGAGCACGTGATCCAATCCGCCGAAACCAATATCAAACGCCCATCCGTCTCCGCCCAGGATCCACACGCTCTTGCGGACCAGCGTATCCGCAATCGCAAGCAGGTTGCGCGCGTCAGAGGACGCCTCTCCCGCCAGCTTCTCGCGCAAAATCTTCACCCGCTCGCGCTGCTGATTGATTTCAGATTCGGTCTTCTGCGATGCCGTGAGCAGCGCAGTTACCAACTCATCGCCCAGCGCCGGCGCAAGCCGCGTCACCAGTGTCTCCGCAAAGATCTTCTGCTGGTCGAGCGCAATACGCATTCCAAATCCAAACTCGGCGTTATCCTCAAAGAGCGAATTAGCCCAGCTCGGTCCGCGGCCTTGCACGTTGGTGCTGTACGGGGTCGTGGGCAGGTTGCCGCCATAGATAGATGAGCAACCGGTGGCGTTCGCAATGTACAGTCGATCGCCGAACAATTGCGTCAGCAGCTTAACGTAAGGCGTCTCACCGCATCCCGCGCAAGCGCCTGAAAATTCAAACAGCGGCTGCAGCAGTTGCAGATCCTTCACCTGGCCATGCGATAGCTTGTTGCGATCCACCTCCGGCAAACCGAGGAAGAACTCCCAGTTCTCGCGTTCGGCCTCACGCAGCGGAGCCTGCGGTGCCATGTTGATTGCCTTATGGCTCGCATCGCTCTTGCTCTTCACCGGGCAAACCTCAACGCACACCGCGCATCCGGTGCAATCTTCCGGAGCCACCTGCAGCGTGTAGCGATCCTGCTCCATGCCCTTCCACTTGGGCTTGGCCCATTGGAAAGTTGCCGGAGCGTCCGTGGCGAGATCAGGGCTGTACACCTTGGCGCGGATCACCGCATGCGGGCATACCATCGCGCACTTGCCGCACTGGATGCACAGGTCCTTATCCCACACGGGAATGAACTGCGCGATGTTGCGCTTTTCCCACTGCGCGGTGCCGGTCGGGAACGCGCCGCCCGCGGGAATCGCGCTTACCGGCAGCAAGTCGCCCTTGCCTGCGGCAATCTGCCCCAGCACGTCGTACACAAACTTCGGAGCTTTGTCGGAGAGCGATCCCACCATGTCGAACTCTGAAGTAGCCGCGGAAGGTAACTCAACCTTTTCCAGGTGGGCAAGTGCCGCATCCACAGCCGCAAAGTTCTTTTGCACCACCGCCTCTCCCCGCTTGCCATAAGTTTTCTTGATGGCTTTCTTGATCTGCTCAATGGCTTCTTCGCGAGGCAGCACGCCGCTGATCGCAAAGAAGCATGTCTGCATGATGGTGTTGATGCGCGTTCCCATGCCGGCATTGCGCGCCACCGTGTATCCGTCGATCACGTAGAACTCGATCTTCTTCGTCAGCATCTCCTGCTGCACCGTCTTGGGCATCTTGTCCCAGACCTCAGCGGCAGAATACGGCGAGTTCAACAGGAACACCGCGCTCGGCATCGCTGCTTCCAGCACATTCATCTTCTCGAGGAAGCTGAAGTTGTGGCACGCTACAAAACTCGCACGCGTAATCAAATAACTCGAGCGGATCGGCGTCGGCCCAAAGCGCAAATGCGACGTCGTCATCGACCCCGACTTCTTCGAGTCATAAACAAAATAACCCTGCGCAAAGTTCGGCGTCTCCGTTCCGATGATCTTGATGGAGTTCTTGTTCGCGCCGACCGTACCATCCGAGCCTAGTCCGTAGAAGAGCGCACGTACCGTCCTCGGATCTTCGGTCGAGAAAGTCGGATCATACGTCAGGCTGGTAAAGCTGACGTCGTCGTCGATGCCGATGGTGAAGTGGTTCTTGGGGGAGGGCTTCTTCAACTCATCGTAGATGCCCTTCACCATCGCGGGCGTGAATTCCTTCGAAGAAAGACCGTAACGCCCGCCGATTACCTTTGGCTTGGCGGCAAATGGCAGCGCGTCCGCGTTCTCAGCCAGCACCGTCACGATGTCCTGATAAAGTGGCTCGCCGGCGCCGCCGGGTTCCTTGCAGCGATCGAGCACAGCGATGGACTTGACGGTAGAAGGCAGCGCGGCCAAAAACGCCTTCATATCAAAAGGCCTGAACAGCCGAACCTTCAGGATGCCGACTTTCTCGCCTTGCTTCACCATCACATCGACGGCTTCTTCAGCGGCTTCCGCTCCTGAACCCATCAGAATGATCACGCGCTCCGCGTCGGGTGCGCCGTAGTAATCAAAAAGGTGGTACGCGCGCCCGGTCTGCGCCGCAAAGCGATCCATCACCGACTGCACGATTCCCGGAACAGCTTCGTGGAACGGGCTGCATGCTTCACGCGCCTGGAAAAACACATCGGGATTCTGCGCCGTCCCGCGAATGATCGGACGATCGGGGCTGAGAGCGTTCTGCCGATACTGGATCACATACTTGTCATCCAGCAACGCGCGAATCGTCTCGTCGCTGATGGGCAAAATCTTGCCCACTTCATGCGATGTTCTGAAACCGTCAAAGTAGTGAATGAAAGGAATGCGCGATTCGAGCGTCGCGATCTGCGCCACCAGCGCCATGTCCGCCACTTCCTGCACTGAGTTCGAGGCCAGCATCGCCCAACCAGTCGAACGGCAAGCCATCACGTCAGAGTGATCGCCAAAAATCGATAAGGCGTGGGTCGCCAGCGTGCGGGCGGTCACATGCATCGTGGCCGGGGTCAACTCACCGGCAATTTTGAACATGTTTGGAATCATCAGCAGCAGGCCCTGCGATGCGGTGAACGTAGTGCCGAACGCGCCCGCCTGCAATGCACCGTGCAATGCTCCGGCAGCGCCGCCTTCGCTCTGCAGCTCTTCCACAATGGGCAATGCACCCCAGATGTTCTTCTTCCCTTCCGAACGCCACTGGTCAGCCCACTCAGCCATCGGCGACGAGGGCGTGATGGGGTAGATGGCGACAACTTCAGAGAGTCGATAGGCAACCGAGGCCGCAGCCTCGTTCCCATCCATAATGACCATTTTTTGTTCGCTCATTTGCTTTGCTCCATGCCGCGGCCGCAGGAAAAAACCGCTACGTCGAGTCTCCTCGCTCGGTGGGTAAGCCGCCTGTGATGCGGGACACATGGAACTGGATGAATACCATATTATGAATAAGTTTCCATATTGCGACGCACACCCTGCTCCGCAATGATGGTCTCCAAATCTGTGGGTTTCGACAGCACACGATCAGATCTGAACGCGGCTTTTATTAGCTGCTATAGGGCCTGTCTTCAGGCGCGACGATGTCCCGCACAATATCGCGGGCTCTGCGATCCTCGATCAGTCCAAAATCGCAAACCGTGCCAAACTTCAGTTCGCAGCTTTAAGCCCGTTTACCAGCGCTTCCCATTCGGCCTCGAGAGTCGGGCGTTGAAACTTGCGTCCTGCCCTCTCATACCAGTAGTTGGCATTTGAATCCTTGCCTTCCTTGCGGTGCAGATAAGCGTGAACGGCCATTCCTTCGGGGGTCTCCAGTTCGTCCACCATGATATGGGCCTGGATCCAGTCCCCTTTCGCGTCCCACCAGAGTGCCGCAAGGGTAGCCGGCAGTCCATGGGGAGGAGCTTCTGCGGAAAGTGTGGCACGGAACTTTTTCACTTCCATGACACCCCTTTTACACCTTTCCTTGTTCCCTGTGAATGCCTAAAAGTCCATTCCTATCCACTTCAGAATCCTGTTGACATCCTCGAGAAGCGCTCCTAACATCCTGCCCACCGACGGCTTGTCGAGTGTTTCCCCACTCTAGCGCCAGATCCCCTGAAAACCTCGCACCTGTCGCAACACGTCGAGCATTTCGCTCAACTCACACCTAACTCGACTCAGGCCGGGAGCCTGATGGAGGTCACATGTTTGAAGAAAGGAAGCTGCTTGTGCTTTCGCCCCTGTTCAAACGCACGAGGCCAATTCTCAGCCTTGTTGGAACCGCCGCGACCATCGCTGCAATCGTGATGTTCGCAACCGTGATCAAAACACCCCGCATTCACGCTGGGGAAGAAAATGAGCGAGATAAGGAAGAATCAAAGATCGCGATCGGTTTCTCCATCGCACCAGTTCCTCTCAACCTCGCCGGCAAGAATAGGAGCTTGGTCGGCCTAGGCAGCTACATTGTCAACGCGCAGTCTGGCTGCGATGGATGCCACAGTAAGGGCACTCAAACCGAGTATCTCGCCACAGGTAACCCATACTTTTTGCGCCCGCCCAAAGGACCATTCAGTGGGGTTCAACAGATCAATCCGGCGACCTATCTCGGCGGCGGCAGGGATTTCGGTCCTTTCCCCGGCCTCCAGCACCTGTACTCTCGCAACCTGACTCCTGACAAAACCGGCAAGCCCGAAGGAGGCCACACCTTCAAGGAGTTCCTCACGATCTTGCGTACAGGCAAGGATTATGACCATATCCATCCAACCTGTACCGGAGCTCCCAACGGCACATGCGTGCCTCCTCCGTTCAACGGTGCCGTGCTTCAAGTCATGCCATGGCCCGTTTACCAAAGCATGACCGACCACGACATTCGCGCCATCTACGAGTACCTGAGCGCAATCCCCTGCATCGACACTGTAGTCGCGGGCGCGCCAATACTCCGCAACGAATGTCAATAATTGAGAGGACGGCGGCCGGTCAGGTTTCTCGGTGACCGGCCGCGCTTCCCCGGGTAACTTTGCCGAGCGCGTGCAATCGGCATCAAAAACGCAAAAAGTAACTGAACTTCGCAAACACCTGGCGATCTGTCGAAGTTCCCGGCATGCGAGTCACCGAGTACGCCGGCGTGGCAGCACCGTCAAAGTCCACGTTTTGAAATGCATCCGCATAACCCAGATAAATCGCCGTTCCAGGATGAGGCAGATAAGTGAACAACAAAGTCGCATCCGCCTGCTTCGAATACCCACTCGACACCAGCGCATGATTCGGCAGCAGCGAGTTATAGTCCAGAATCGCTCTGAACGAGTAGTCGCGATTGAACTGATAGTTGATCTTCGACCGAATCAGGTGATTCGTGAAGATCGTTCCACTTTGCGTCCATCCTGGCGGCAGCGTGTTTTCGCTCGTCGCCAGGCGCGTGTAGTAGTACATCTCGTCCAGGCGTAGATGCGACTGCGGCCGAAGCGTCACAATCGCCGACGCATTGTTCGCGTCGCCAAGAAACGGCAACACGCCTTCCGCCGGATAGTAGTTCGGCGAAGACCCCTGAGTATACGTGCCGGTAAAATCCACCCACTTGTACCACGACGTCATGAGCGACAAGGTCGTGAATTGCTCGCGAAAACCAAGGTTGGCATACCGCTCGTAACCCTCCGCATGAGTCATCGTCAACATAGTCATATTGGCCAGGCTGAGTGAGAAGCTTGGCGCCGCATACCAGTTCTGAAGCCGCCTTTCATGGTCATAGATCAGCGTCGCATCCATCCCCGGCCCGTAAGCAAAGACAATCCGATTGCCCGGAGGTTTCCATTGGTAACCTCCAGACGTCTCCCAGCGCCGAATGTCCGTGCGGCTGATATAGCCAAGCGTCGAGTTCATTCCTGGGCTGCGGTCCGTATAACGCGTTACAAAGTTCTTGTGGTTATCCCACTTCTTCAGGCTAAGGATGTAACCCGGACCGGCCGCATAGCTCCCGTCCTTCTCTTCGGTCTGCGTGGTAGTGGCCTGCCCGCCGAGCGTCCAGTTGTGCGGCGCCAGGTATCGAAAATCGATCGACCCCACCCGGTTCGACGTCGATTTAAATTTGCTGCCGCCGAGGAACAAGCCCACGTGCGATTGTTGGCCAAACTCCCTCTCGGTACGTAACACTCCATCGACCGCGCGATCGCCGTGGCCCGTCTCGCCCTGTGCCAGCACCTCGCCCGGCGCCCGGTCGTCCGAGGCCAGCACCCCTAGACCCCAGCGCCCCACCGCGCCTGTCAGCTTCACACCATACTGCGGGTTCACAATCCGCCGCGAAAAGAAAAGCTGCTCAGGCATCGTGAAGATTGAAGCATTCTCTAGAAAAAACGGCCGGCGCTCCGGAAAGATAACCTCATATCGCTGGTTCACCTGCACCTGCGGGTCGTCGGACCCGATCTCGCTGAAGTCAGGATTGAAAGCCATGTCGAGCGTCAGCGCATCGCGAATTACGGCCTTGGCGTCGAGGCCCGCGTGATACTCCGTCTGGCGCTGGAAACCCAGGCTCGGATCGAGATAGCTGTCGCGCGAATAGAGTCCGTAGGGAATCAGCTGAATGTTTCGCCCCGGCGAGATATCCTCATCGATCTCAATCGGCGCAAACTGTCCAACAAACTGCGGCAGACCCGCATGCGAAACGAACGGCCATATTGAAAATTCGTTATTTCGCTGTATGGCCCGCGCCAGGCAGATATTCCACACCTGCTTCGAAGCCCGCGGAAAGCGCATGCTGCGGAATGGAATCGTCTCCAGCACCACGTAGCCGGTCTCGGTAATGCGGCCTTCGGAATACCACAACCCCTCCCAGCTTGGGTCGTCTCCAATTCCGTCCGTCGTCCGCCCGTCATATTGAATGCCGTAAGGGTTCACATCGAACCAGTAAGCATGTTTATGATCCAGAAAAGTGTCGATATTGATCGTGACGCGATCGTCCGTATCGATCTGCTTCCGCGGCGCCACACGGGCACGAATCTTCGCCGGATCATCCTTGCAGATCCAGCCCACGTAAAGATTCTTGCTGTCATAAGAGAGGTAAGCCGCGGTGGCCTGGCTCACAGGCTCCCCGTCATGCGGATCGAACTGCTTGAAGACCGTAATCACCAGCTCGGCTTCGCGCGGTGTGCCAGTCAAAAAGTCTGAGAGCTTCGGCGCCCGGCTCACACGCGGAATTTTCAGCGGCGCCCGTTCGACCGCCGCGCAATTATGAGACAGAAAAGCGGCCGCAACCATCACCGCCGCGCTCAGCCAAACGCGGCTGAGATGAGAAAACCAAGTCATATAGCCTCAAAACGTTCAGAGACTCAATGCCGGTCGCGAAACCCGCGCCAGACGTAAAAGGGGATGAGCATCTAGTCTACCAAGACTGGATGCTCAAGGTTATCGGTCACTCCAGACACGGCTAATCATGCTTTGCTCCGCGCCGCCGATGAACAAAACAAGTTCCTCTCTCGAAATCGTCTGCTTTCGAACGATCATGTGATTTAGGTCACAGAGGCCCGTTGGAAACTGCTGGTAAAAACAACACAGATTCAACGAAAACGGGTGGGGTCCTCGAGGGGGAATGGGAGAGGCCGTCATCTCGAGATGTCCGCCTCCCCCTCCCGGAGGGTCGAACGATGCCGCAAGTTTGCAACTCAGACCTAAATGGTCGTATACTGAAGTCCGACTATTCTGGTCGTAGTTCTAGGGTGCTGCCCTTTCGGCGGCCCCGCGGGGTCCGGCAGGTGAGTGTGCTGAGCGAATTGAACGTTGGCGAAAGTGGGGTCGTTGCGGCCCTCAACCTTCCCGAATCGGTTCAAAACCATTTGATGCATATGGGCTTTGTGCCTGACGCGCTGGTCGTGGCTTTGCGCCGCGCCCCCGCTGGCGACCCCACCGTCTATTGCGTCGATGGCATGGAAATCGCCCTCCGCCATGAGACCGCCGAAGGCATCCGGCTGCGCTCTCCCGAGGCCGAAAACAGTGACAACGCGAGCGAGCTTGAACTCGTCCAGGCGGTGCGATGAGCACGTGCTGCACCACTCCAGCCTTTGAGCCACCCTCCACACCGCCCTCCGGAGCGCTCCGCACCGTCGTCCTCATCGGACCGCCCAACTCCGGCAAGTCAACTCTTTTCAATCGCTTGACCGGCCTGCGCCAGAAGGTGGCAAACTATCCCGGCGTCACCGTCGAGCAGCGCATGGGCCTCATGGCCGGTGTGGGACACGACGACCTCACCCTGATCGACTTGCCCGGCGTCTATTCCCTCACCCCCTACTCTGAAGATGCCCGCGTCGCCGTCGACGTGCTCAAGGGCAAAATGCCCGGCACTCCCAAACCCGATGCAGTAATCGTCGTCCTCGATTCCCTGCACCTCACGCGGCAGCTCATGCTGGCTGCGCCGGTGCTTGCGCTCGGCCTGCCCACCCTGGTCCTGCTGAACATGAGCGATCTCATGGAGGCCCGCGGCGGCTCCGTCGATCCCCTCAAGCTCGCCAAGGAACTCGGCGCGCCCGTGGCCCTCATCAGCGCCACCCACGGAACCGGCCTCGACGCCGTACCCCTCTTCCTCAACCAGCATTCGTCTCATCAGGCTGCCGCCAGGCAGCTCACCCTGCCCGTTCTCGGCAATGCCGCCAGCACTCACACCTGGGCTTCTCAGATCAGCCGCCGCACCGGCTATCATGCGCCGCTCTCTGCTGCAGGCAGCCGCAAGCTCGACAACATCCTCCTCCATCGCATCTGGGGACCGCTCCTCTTTCTCGTCGTCGTCGTGGGCGTTTTTGAAGTTGTCTTCTCCATCGGACAGCCCATGGCTGACGGCTTCGGCGAAATCCTCGCCCGCGCTGCGGAACTGATTCGCCCCCTCATCCCAGGCTCCTGGCTGCAATCTCTCTTGCTCGACGGAGCGTGGAAAGGCATCTCGTCCGTTCTGGTGTTCCTCCCCCAGATCCTCCTCTTGTTTCTCTTCATCGGCGTGCTTGAAGACACCGGCTATCTGGCCCGCGCCGCGCTCATCGCCGACCGCGTCATGCGCACCACCGGGCTCAACGGCAAGGCGTTCATTCCCCTGCTCTCGGCCTATGCCTGTGCCGTTCCCGCCATCATGGCCACGCGCACCATCGAAAACAAGCGCGATCGCATGGCGACCATCCTCGTCACTCCCTTCATGACCTGCTCCGCGCGCCTGCCGGTCTACATGCTGCTCATCGCGGCGTTCATTCCCAACGTCACCTATCTGCACGGAGCTCTCGGCCTGCGCACCCTCGTGATGCTCGGCCTCTACGTCGCCGGATTCGTCGCCGCCATGACCACCGCCTGGCTGCTCAAAAGCTCCGTCCTCAAATCCAGCGAAACCCCCTTCATTCTCGAACTGCCCCAATACCGCATGCCCACCCTGCGCTCCCTTGGCATCCGGCTCATCGATCGTGCAAAAGTCTTCCTCCGCCAGGCCGGCACCGTCATCCTCTGCGTCACTTTGGTTCTTTGGGTTCTGGCGCATATCCCCGTGGTTCACGTAGCCGGCGGCTCGTTCTCCGCACCCGAGCTGGCCGACAGCGTCATCGGGCGCCTCGGCCACTTCATCGAACCCATCATTGCGCCCCTCGGTTTCAACTGGAAGATCGGCATCGGCCTCCTCTCCAGCGTGCTTGCCCGTGAAGTCATGGTCAGCACCATGGGGACCCTCTACGGCGCAGATCCCGGCACCCAGGCCCTCACCCTGCAAAACGCCCTGCACCACGATATGACCCTTGGCGGCGCTCTTGCCCTGATGATCTTCTTCGCCTTCGCCATGCAGTGCACATCCACCATGGCCGTCGTGCGGCGCGAAACCAACAGCTGGAAATGGCCCGCCTTCCAGTTCGCCTACATGCTCGTCCTCGCCTACGTCTCAGCCTTCGCCGTGAACCACATCGTCGCCGCCATCTTCGGCTAACCACGTCGCCTCGAGTGGAAGGGTACGCTTGCGGAAAAACTCGTTGCTTTGAAAGGGCATGGCTTTAGCCGTGCCGCAACTGCAGCAACATCAACGAGGGCTTTAGCCCCTGAGGGATTCACTCCGCGAGTTTGCCCCGAAAGAATGCCTTTCTCCCCAAAGTGTTTTGTCCTGCCGCACTGATCCTTTTCGACAACCAGCCGTTTCCCGCCTTTGCCGGAAGCATCCCTGGTTTATGAGAAACTAGAAGTGCAGAAATTCTCAGGGGCTGCCCGCGACCTTGCGCCCCTTAAACCTTGATTCAACCCGGCTTTATCCGGCCCCGCGAGCCGAATGCCCCAACTGCGGCCCGCAATTAGGAACAAGAACCCAATGCTCAGTGTCAGCAACGTCACCATGCGCTACGGCGCAAAACTGCTCTTCGAAGACGTAAGCGTCAGCTTCGTCCCCGGCCGCCGCTATGGACTCACCGGCCCCAACGGCTCCGGTAAATCCACCTTCATGAAGATCCTCACCAGCGAGCTCGACGCCCAAAAGGGCTCCGTGGTCCGCCCGCGCAAATTCGGCGTCCTCCGCCAGGATCAGTTCGCCTTCGACGCCTATCGCGTCATCGACACCGTCATCATGGGCAACAAGCCCCTCTGGGCGGCGATGGAAGAGCGCGACCGCATCTACGAGAAGCCGGATCTCTCCGACGCCGACGGCATGCGTTTGGGCGAACTCGAAGGCGTGATCGGTGATGAGGATGGCTACACCGCCGAGAGCGATGCCGCCGTGCTGCTCCAGGGCCTCGACATCCCCGACGAAATCCACGAGCGCAAGATGGGTGAGATCCAGGGCGGGCAAAAGGTCCGCGTACTGTTGGCGCAGGCTCTCTTCGGCAAGCCCGAAGCGCTGCTACTCGACGAGCCCACCAACTATCTCGATTTGGATTCAGTGCACTGGCTGCAGGATTTCCTCAACGGCTACAACGGCACCCTGATCGCCATCTCTCACGACCGCCACTTCCTCAACAGCGTCACCACCCACACCGCCGACATCGATTACCAGACCATCATCGTCTACACCGGCGGATATGACGAGATGGTGATGGCCAAGACCCAGATTCGTTCCACCCTTGAGTCGCAAAATGCCCAGCGCGAAAAGAAAATCGCCCAGCTTAACGACTTCATCGCGCGCTTCGCCGCCGGCACGCGCTCTTCGCAGGTCACCAGCCGCCGCAAAGAGGTCGAACGGCTCCAGACCAACGAGTTGGCGCGTTCCAACATCCAACGCCCCTACATCCGTTTTGATCAAACGCGGCCCAGCGGCAAGCACGTGCTCGAGTTCAAGCACCTCACCAAAATCTACGGCGAGCAAACCGTGATCGACGGCTTCACCGCCAACGTGCTGCGCGGCGAGAAGATCTGCCTTATGGGCCGCAACGGCGCCGGCAAGACCACGCTGTTGAAGAGCCTCCTCGCCAACTACCCCGGCCTCGCCGACAAAGATTTTGAGTTGGATTCCGGTGCTGTCTTCTGGGGTCACGAAGCCCACATCGGATACTTCCCGCAAGACGTAAGCTCGATGATCGAGCATGGCCTCACCGTAGCCGAATGGCTCCATCGCTGGAACCCGGCGGCCCACGTCGAAGAAATTCGCGGCATTCTCGGCCAGATGCTCTTTTCCGGCGAAGAAGGCGAGAAGCAGACCAAGGCGCTCTCCGGCGGAGAACAGGCCCGCCTCATCTTCTGCAAGCTCATCCTCACCAAGCCCAACATCCTTATCTTCGACGAGCCCACCAACCACCTCGATCTCGAAGCCATCAACGCGCTCAACATCGCGTTACAGCGCTACGAGGGCACCGTCCTGCTCGTCACCCACGATCACGACCTCATCGACGAAGTAGCCACCCGCCTATGGAACTTTAAATCCGACAGCATCGAAGATTTCCAGGGCCCCTACGCCGAGTGGAAGGGCAAGCACAACTAGCCCTTCACCAACCAAATTGGGCCAGGTCGTTTACAACTGGCCGCACCTCCAATCGCAACTACAACAGCCCCTCGCCATCCCATTCTCTTCATCTAGTGGTCTCCGCCACACAGATGATCATTTATGTGTTTTGAAAGGGCACGACTTTAGTCGTGCCGCAAACAGCCCGAAATGAGCGGGGCTTTAGCCACTGAGGGATGCTTTTCGACAAATCA
>Ga0137385_10003265_pt1 | contig 14056 bp, 11 predicted proteins | sample SagtaG_FD_104921 | JGI IMG/M metagenome (GOLD analysis project Ga0137385, IMG submission 104921) | Vadose zone soil microbial communities from Sagehorn Ranch, Mendocino, California, USA - Sage2_R_80_16 metaG | ecosystem: Environmental > Terrestrial > Soil > Vadose zone | place: USA: California...
AGTTTCTCACGACACTCGGTTGATCTTCGGGCTTGCTGTTACGACACCGATGCCCAGGACCTCGCGTGATTGCTACTCGGTGTCGTAACTCGGTTCCCTAACGAGTCGCATGGGGTTCAGGGGGTCGCGGGTTCAAATCCCGCCGTCCCGACTGAGTGAAGGTGGGAGCACAATGACGGGACCATCGGCCCCGTTGTAACCACCGTTGCTACCGCGTTGTAACTTCATGCGCCAGGCGGGATTCGAACCCACGACCTTCGGCTCCGGAGGCCGACGCTCTATCCAGCTGAGCTACTGGCGCGTGTTGTGAAGCAACGACTTACATCAACGCACTGAGTCTCTCGACCGGCAGTGCCAAGAATAGTGTCAAACGGCGCTCCGGAGCGCCGCCAGCCGGCCCTTCAGTTTATCCTCGAATGCTTCGATACGGTACTCTACGTCTTCGGCGCGGTGCCGTACTTGGCCGAGGTGGCCGTACACCCGCCGCACCATGGCTTCACCGCCGTGGCCCAGCTCCTTCGCGACGGTGAACAGGCTGACCGGGGCGCCCTGGTCGAGAGTTTGCAATCGGGCGGCGCAGTACGTGTGCCGGAAAATCCTCGACCGGATCTCTCCCGGCTGCCAGCCGGCCCGGACCGCAACCATGTCCAGCAGCTTACGGAAGTCCGTGAGCATCGTCTCCTCACCCGTGCGGTATGAAGGGAAGAGCAGCCGGCTCGGCGGACGATCTGCGTCGAATACGTAGGCCCGCAGGATCGCTTCCAACTGCGGCCAGAGCGGCACGGCACGCAACGACGTGGTCGTCTTGAGCCGCCGCCACTGGTTGGGCCTGAAGGTGATCGTTTTCCTGTCAAAGGATACGTCGCCGACTTCGAGGCCCAGCACTTCGCGCGCTCGGCCACCCGTGAGGACGAAGGTGGCAAGCAACGGGTATGCGAACGGCATGGCGAGATCGCCGCGGGCGGGGCTGTACGTACGAGCGGCCTCGAGCAGCAGCGCACCTTCGTGCACTTCCAGCCAGCGCGCTTCCAGGGGCTTCGCCCTTGGCTTCTCCATCATCGCCGCCACAGGGTTGAACCCCGGCGGCACGAACCCCTCGGCCTGAGCCCGGCGGAGCAGGTTGCTCAGGCAGTTCAGGTGGTGGCGGACGGTACCGCCGCTCATGGTGCCGCCGCGTCCGTTCGACTGCGTGTTCAAGTGCTCGCTCCACTTCCGGACGTCGGCCACAGTGATGGCATCGAGCGGGCGATGCTCCCCGAAGAATTCCAAAGCCCGCCGAAGGTAGTGCTCCGACTCAGCGACCCACCCCTGCGTGGTCGTCCCGGCTTTCGCTTTGGCGATGAGGTGCTCTCGGGCGAACTCCGCGAGCGTTGTCTCCCTCGGCAGCCCATGCACCGCACGCCCCTGACGGCGCGCGCGTAGCTGATTCAGCTCGGCGAGTCGCTTGGCTGCAAGGACCTCGGCGATCCCGAGATCTGTCGCCGCCAGTGTCTCGCCCGGCACGATGAGCGCGTCGCGCCTCCCTCCGACGTCGGCATAGTCGCGGAAGTCTGCGTACGCGCGCTGCGCGCCACCCTGCTCCCGCCAGAAGACCCGGCTTCGCTTTCGTTTCCCTGACATTGCTACCTCCTGGGTTTGAACGTTGAGTAGAATTGCCCTGGGTTGTTGACTGCGGAGGACGGGACCTGCAACAGCTTCGCGAGAGCGTCCGTCCGCCGCATGCCCAACAGGATGTTCTGGAATACGGGGCGCACTCCATCAACCGCGAGCCCTACGACCGTGTCCTTGTGGCGGTGGGCGATGTCGCTGCGGGCCTTGATCTGGGTCCAGACGTAGTCAAAGTCCACCGCGCCCACCTTTTCGGTTGCCCGCAGCTCGGCCTCGATGATGGCGTAGAACTGCTCAACGGGGTTGTCCGCGGGGCACACCCGTAGCTCCGGAGACTCGCCGAGCAGTAACCAGTTGAGGTTGAGGTTTCCCTCCCGCGCGAGGCGGAGGAGGATTGGGACCTCCGGGACGCTCGGGTTCTTGCGCCGGGACCAGCCGAGTCGCGTCGTGCGCGGAATCCCGAACTCCTCCTCGAAGGCCGACCAGCTGCCGTAGCGCCGGTGCACGAACTGATTCAGCCGGCGGCAGATCGCCTCGGCGTCCTTGGCCGTGGGACGCGTGCGGGCCACGAACCCTCCTGTCGGTTGAACGTTTATAGCTGACGGTAAAGCATCCGTCCAATCTAACTAGTGCCTTGCCGGGATGCTACTCAGATTGCGGCCAGCATGAACCCGCTTGAGCAGTTGCGGACGGCGGCAGCGGCGCTCCCGCCCGGAACCCTGGTTACGCTCTCCCGCGAAGCCCTCCTCGATGTCCTGGGAGGGGGACGAGGAGACGGAGCCGCTGCGACTGGTGGCGACGAAAGGGCTGCGGTCGCGGTGGACCTCACGGTCACCGACCTAGCGCAGCGGTTCCGGCGTCACCCGAGCACCATCAGGCAGTGGCTCGAATCCGGGCGGCTCGAGGGCTACAAGCTCTTCGGCCGGGAATGGCGTGTCCCACTCGCCGCAGTTGCGGCGTTCCAAGACCAGCAGCGCCACGGGCGGGAGCGCAGGAGTAGCCCCGCTCGTGGCGCGCCGTCCTTAGCGGATTGGCGGAAGGTCACGTGATGTCAGCGTCGCTCTTGTGCCGGGATGACCAGCGCCGTTCTAGCGGCGTTCTCGCGCTGTTCTAGCGGCTGTTCTAGCGACTTTCTAGAGGCATTTCCTTAGCGATTTCCTCGGATTTTGAGCTCAGGAGAGCACAATTATGAAGCCCAAGACTCGCTCAACGGACGTCCGAACGCTCATACAGCAGATTCCCGCTGAAGCTCGGGACGTCCCCGACATTGTGGTCGCGCACCTCCGGCCTCGCGCCCGGGTCGTCGCGATCTGGCGCAACGACGAGGTGCACCGGGGGCGGTGGGTCTACCTCGAACGGATGTACGCTCAGGAGTTCTCGGTCGACGAGGTGATCGAGCGCTACGGGGGAGGGGACTATCGCGCCAAGATCCTGGGCAGGTGGGACCGGGAACGGCGGCGCGAAGAGTATCTCACGCAGATCCCGTTCGCGATCGACCTGCGCATTCCGCCCACCGCTGCGGCGGTGGCGAAGATGCGACCGAAGTGAGCCGAGCGCCAGGAAGCGGAGGGAGTACCCGAGTGTCATTCGGCAGCTCCGCTGTTCTGACCCACCGTCAGGCAGCCAGCTTCGGCGGTTGAGCTGTGCTCACGCGCCACGCAAGGTAGTCAATTCCCAAGGGCGTAATCCGCACAGTCTGCGCATCGATGGCGACCAGCTGCTTGAAAACCAGAAAGTTCAAGTACGATTCGAAGGGATAGTTGATGAACCATTGCGGGAACCGTGCAGCGGCGGGTTCGTAGAACGCTGTCTTGAGATTCTGCGGCGTGTCGCCCTGCCCGCGGCGACTGTTGAGGTACTCCAGCAGCGCCATTTGACTTGCCCAGATTGCTGCCTCGACTTCCCGATAGTGATTCAACGTGGTAACACGTGCGAGCACGCGAAAGAGCAGTTGCTCGCGAGCCGTGGGCTCGGGGCCGCGAAACTCGTCCATGGCCCTGATCTGCTCTTCCAGGAGGGTCATCGCTGGTGTGACCTGGACCTTCGCCAGCGCCGCCAGCGTGGTGGTCGGTGTTTCGGCCGCGGTAGTCTGCGCGGGTGGTGGGTAGAATTCGGCTGGCCCGCCACGCCGGAGGCGCGGTAGCAAGTCTTTGATCGGCGCACGGAACAACCACAGGAACCAACCTGCCACCGCGGGCCAGGCAAGGGCGCGCAGGACCGTGGCAACGGCGGTCAAGAGATCAGGGATGCTGCTCACACTCCTCCTGCCGGTGGTCGGGAAGGTTAAAAGATGTAGTTGCTGGGCGATGCGGAATAGTCCATATGGAATGACCGGCTCGCGATCGCAGGGCGTAGGTTACGCGGTCGGGAGCTACCGAACACGCAGAGCTACATGCGAAAGGAGCCGGTCTATGTCTACGAACTTGCGCAATGTGGGGCTGGATGTCCACGCCGAGACCATCGCCGTGGCCGTGGCGGAACCGGGCGGCGAGGTCCGCCCCCTCGGGATCATCCCCAACCGGCCGGAGGCCGTCGCGAAGCTGCTCCGGAACCTCGGCCCCCGCGAGCACCTCCGGGTGTGTTACGAAGCCGGCCCCTGCGGCTACGTCCTCTACTGGCAGCTCACGCGACTCGGCGTCCACTGTGATGTCGTCGCTCCGACGCTCGTCCCGACGAAGCCCGGCGATCGGGTCAACACCGACCGGCGTGACGCCGCCAAGCTCGCGCGCTGCTACCGGGCAGGCGATCTCACGCCGGTCTGGGTCCCCGACGCCGCCCATGAAGCCCTGCGCGACCTCGTGCGGGCCCGGGAGGTGGCCAAGCACGACCAACTTCGCGCCCGCCACCGCCTCACCAAGCTGCTCCTGCGCCAGGGGATCCGGCCCCCCGAGGGCGTGAAACCATGGACCCAGCGCTACTGCCGCTGGCTCGACGCGGTGCCCTTCGACCAGCCCGCCCGACGAGCCACCTTCGGCGATTACCTGCACGAAGTCGATCACGCCGCGGCCCGGCTCGAGCGCCTCGAGCAAGCGCTCGACGAAGCCGTGCAGGCCGCCCCCGCCTCCCTGCGCGCGGTGATCGCCGCGCTGCAGACGCTCCGGGGCATCCGCCAAGTGACCGCCGCGACGATCGTGAGCGAGGTCGGCCCGCTGTCGCGCTTCACGCACCCCCGCCAGCTCATGGGCTATAGTGGGACCGTCCCGTCGGAGCACTCGAGCGGGGCCGCCATCCACCGCGGGGGGATCACCAAGACCGGCAACGCGCATCTGCGTCGCGTGCTCCTCGAAGCCGCCTGGGCGTACCGCTTCCCTCCCAAATGCGCGAAGGGGCTGCGGCAGCGCCAACGCGGGCAACCGGAGGCGATCACCGACCTGGCCTGGAAGGCGCAGCACCGCTTGTGTGGTCGCTATCGGCGCCTCCTCGCGCGGGGCAAACCCACCCCGCAGGTGATTACCGCCGTCGCCCGCGAGCTGTTGGGCTTCATCTGGGCGATCGGGGTCGCGGCCGAGCGGGCTGGCACCGCGGCGGCGGCGGCATGACTCTGAGGCGGCGGTCGCGGGCCCGGTAAAGGAGAATCCTCGAACGCCCTTAGCGATCAGGCCCAGGCCGAACTCGCGCCGGATAGTGCGAGGCAGCTCCCGACGGATCCAGACCATGCCGGCGCCCTCACGGGCGATCCGCGAATACCAGAGTGATCCACCGTCGCAGCTGCCCCCGACCGCCGCCCGGCCGGCAGGAGCAGTACCACAATGGCTTGACAGGTCATTCCATACCAGGGCGTTTTCGCGGCACCGAGGGATGGGAATGCGACAGGGCAGTGGCTGTAGTGGAGTGCCCCCCGTCTTTCGGACCACGGGAAATGCGACATGTGCTACAGGGTGGCCGAGACGCAGGCAGCGAGATGTCTTGTTGCTCATGTCCTCAACCCTGGTTCCAGCGAGCTACTTGACGCCCCGGTGCCGCCGCGGTATTTCACTTTCCCAGCTAGCAGCGCCTGCAGCGACAAAGGCAAACCCGGCGAAAGCCGGGGGCACAAAGCCACGGGTCCTCGCCTCCTCCGCGACGCCGGCGTAGTTGACGCCACGAGGGACCCACGACCGCCGAGCTACCGCACCGGGTAGCTGGGCGGTCGTTTTCTTAGGGAGGCGAGAAGGAGGGTTCATCCGATGAAGAATCGCAATGGCACGCTGATGAGCGTGGCCGACTTTCGGGCCGGGCTGGCGAAGGCGCCCGAGAAGCTGTTCGCAGTCGCTGGCGACGAGCGGCTGCTGGCGCAGCTGCCGAAGGGCAACTGGGTTGGAGGCACCATTCCCTACCTGATGACCGACGAGGACGGCGGGCTCACCACCCGCGACTCCCTGATGGTCCAGGAGTTGGTGACGGACGACCGAGCGGCGCCGAAGATCTCCGTCTACGACGCCAAGACGATCGCGCGCATCACCGAGGACGCGCCACGGAACGGCTACACCTTCCTCATGATCCCGGCGTTCTCCGACGTGCATCTCGCCTACGGGAAAGACGCGCCCACCTTCCGGGACCTCTTCAGTCACCCGATCGTGGGCTGGATCGCCGGCATCCACCTGAATGACCTGGGCAAGGAGAAGCCCAAGGTGTTCAACGGGAAGACGGGCGAGGTCCTCGCAGACAAGGCGCTCGCCTGCCATGTGTCGCTCCCCGCCGGGAAGACGGCGGACGTCGAGATCGTGAACATCTTCGAGCGCTCCGAGGGCCCGGATATCCGCTTCGAGACGGACGGCTTTGGGCCCGTGACCGACTGCACGATCGACGGCAAGAAGACCAACTTCGCCCGTTGGCTGACGGACAACAAGGTGGACACGAAACTGCCGCTCGTCGCCGACTACAACGGCGCGCTGATCAACGTCAGCGTCCAGGGGGTGGACAAGGAGGCCGGCACGGTCTCCCTCTACGCACCGGTGTTCAAGGACCGGACGTACCGCCTGGCCAAGCCGATGCCGGACTATGTGCAGGGCTTCCAGTCCGTCACCGCGGGCCCGACCCACGACGTCGCCTTCGCCTGCAACTGCACCCTTAACTACGTCTACGGTAAGCTCGACGGAGCGCGGGTGGGCATGCCGGGGCCGTTCACGTTCGGCGAGATCGCATACCAGCTGCTCAACCAGACGATGGTCTACTGCGACGTTGTCGACGCCGGCGTGCCGCACGAGGGAGGGCGTTACTTCGCCCAGCAGATGGCCACAGCGCATTGAGCGATGACGCAGCGCCGTCCTCACAATCGAGGGCGGCGCTGCTGGGTTCCTTGATCCCTGCTTTGTACGCGCACCTGACGGGGCGGGCTGCCACCTGCGCCCGCGTCGGCGTGCCCGACCTCGCCGGCACGAATCACAACGGGACGAACGGCAGACACCCTATGGTCGTTGCATAATCCCTGGTCCGAAGAACGCGGACAGCACAGTAGTCGCTGGCGAAATGGGACTCGCTTGAGCGAGATTCGTTCCCACCATGCTCGTGTTCCGTAACGAAGATGAATTCAAGGCCCACGTCCAGCGGGCGCTACAGAGCGACGGCCACACCACGCGACGAGAGGTGCCCGTGCGGACGAGACACCGGCTTGATTTCGTCGCCATCAAGGATGGCGTGAAGAAGGGCATCGAGGCCAAGTCGATCATCGCGGTCTCCTCGATGACCTCACCAACAATGGTTTTCCAGCAGCTGTCTACGATCTTGATACGCCTCTTTGACCTGACCGCGTCGACAGCGATAGCAGATATTGCGAGGGCTTATCCCAAGTGTCAGCCCGATGCGTGGGTGCGCTGAGGGATTTGAAGCCCCTTGTGGACAAGGCAGCCAGCGTCGCTTCCCAAATAAACGCCCACACCGTCAGGAACCCTTCAGAAACCCTCGTCATCGTCGGGTATCAGCGACTATCGTTGCCGAGGGGGCGTCGCAACCCTATCTAACTCGTGGCCTTCGCGCGATGACTGTCGATGAGGGGCGATGCGGGGGAGGGGAGCGGAGCCCTTGAAATCCCATGCGATCGCGGTCCGGGATAAGCTCTCCTGCTGCTGAATCAGGACTACGCATTCTCTCATCTGCCGGAGGGATGCGGGCGCCTGAGCCTGGTTAAATGGGGTACAGGTTCGCAGTGAAGCGTGTCTCGGGATAAGAGAGAAGAGGTCCCGACGCTTCTCCCCTGCCTGGAACAAACTGTGATGCGTTTGACCCCGTGAGAGGTCATCGACCAACGGCGCTACCCCTTCGGCCGCACCAGCTCCTGGAAAGGCGGGTAATCGCGCAACGACTCAAGATCCATGTCGCCATGCACCCAGGAAGGTGTGTAGAATCCTTGCTGAAACGCGTCGCGGAGAAGCTCTACTGCCGCCTCCCGCTCACCGAGCAGGGCGGCGATGCTCGCGCGCGCGTACGTGTGCTCGCCAAACAGGAAAGGACGTGTCAGACTCGCTAGCCATTTGCTGATCCTTTCCGCCTCGCGACGGTCACCGCGCCGCGCGGCGAGGACTCCGAGATAGTGTTGGTACGAGACGTTGTCGGGGTCGCCGGCAGCGAGCCTGGCGAAGAGAGCGTAGGACTCGTTCCATCGCTCCGCGAAGTAGCACAGTCTGGCGAGGCCAAATCGAAACTGGGCGCTTGTGTCGGCAGGAAGGGCAGACAGTTTCGCGACAAGGCGTTCCCCGAGTCGGTTTGCCTCCTTTGGATAGCCATGCGCACGCAGTTCGCGGACCGCGATCCGGGCAACCCGCTGGCCCGACTGCGACGAGTCAAGCCTCCGGGTGGCTTCCTCCTCTACTTCGTCCAGCCTGCCAAGGGCTGCGAGCGCGCGGACTTCGGCGACTGCTACTCGGACGCCGTCCGGGACCTGGCGTAGGCCCCTGCGTGCGTCCTTGAGTTCGGCCCGGTAGTCACCAAGCTCGTGATGGGCCCAGGCAAGAGCGTGCCAATAGCCGTCGACGACGAGATTCAGCCCGCGCTCGGGATCGGTCCGCGACAGCGCTTGCAGTGCGTCGCGAGGGCGGTTCTCGTACAGCGCGATTTCCGCCACCCCTAGCAGCGTCTCGGCCGAGCCGGGGGTGGCGTCCACAAAGTTCCACGCACTGCGAAGTACCTCAGCCGGGCTCCTATGGAGCCCACCCTGCACGTAGTCGAGCCCTGCTCGATCGACTGGGCCCAGCTGTTTGCGGTGGCGCTCCGCCAGCCGCGCGAGTGAGTCGGCCTTCTCGAATTGGAGGAGGTTTGCTCGGACGATGGAAGCAAAGACCACCGGCGTCTTGTAGCTGGAATCGATTGCGGCCGCCTTCGCAGCATGCATGAACGCCGCTGCAGTATCGAGGCGAAAATAGCTCTCAACCGCTCGCCACACCTCTTGGTACGCTTCGTAGGTGGGCGGCTGGCCGAGATTGACGCTCCACGACCGATGGATAGTGTCCAGGATTGGAGCGAGCGCGGCCATAGTGTGCAGCCTTAGCCGTTCCACGACTTCCATCGGTGCCGTTGCGCGTCCGCTCACCGGGCCCGCTGCGCCAAGGAGCTGTCCCGACGCGGCGTCCGTGATTTGTGTCTGAAATCGCAGAGTGTCTCCATCGTGGTAGTAGCGACCAGAGACCACGGTTGCCGCACCCGTTTCCTCGGCGAGCGCCAGGGCCCGGTTCCCGGTGCGGAGCAGACGTGGCGTTGCCTCGACGATCTTCGCTGTCACCAGTGCCGTGCGCGCGTCTACGACCTCCACGGCCCCGGTGAGCATCAGTCCCTGGGTGATCCAATCGGCCGCCATATCCCCGAGCTGGGCCAGGCTCGAGTCGCCGGTCATATTCTCAAACGGGGCTACTACCACTCGCCGTGCGTGAAGGATGGCGGGCTTCCGTGTCATAAGAGTCCGCAGGATGGCAAGCTTCTCTCGAGGCGCGAGCGCGAGCACTCCAAAACCGAACGCAACGATGGCGCTGCTACTCGCCACGACGATCCAGAATCGCCGCCGCCTTGGCCGAGCTTTCGTCGGGCTCGGCGCCGTGAGCGCGTGAGCGAACTCGGTCGCGGTAGCGAACCTGTCTGCCGGCGCCCTGGCCAGTGCCTTGGTCACTGCCTGCTCGACCGCTTCGGGGACATCGCGTAATGTGCGCAAATGGGGCACAGGCTCGCTCAACCGCTTGGCGAGGATCGCCTGGGCGCTCGGGCCGGTATACGGGGGTTCCCCCGCCAGCATTTCGTACACGACGCACCCGAGGCCGTAAATGTCGGACCGCCCGTCGAGGTGCCCGGTGCCTGCCGCCTGCTCGGGGCTCATGTAGTCGGGGGTCCCGACGCCGATGCCCGTGCTGGTAAGCTTGTCGCCCCCGGCGGCGGTGATCGCCCGCGCGATCCCGAAATCAGCGACCAGCGCATGGCCACTGCTGAGTAGAATGTTTTCCGGCTTGATGTCCCGGTGAATCACGTCGTGGCTGTGGGCGTAGCTGAGCGCGTCCGCTACCTCGCGGGCGATCGTCAGCGCCTCGTCGACCGGAAGGTGCGGCTCGCGCATCAGACGACCGCGCAGCGACTCGCCTTCGCCGTAGGGCATGACGTAATAGAGAAAGCCCTCGGCCTCACCCGAGTCGTGGAGTGGCAGGATATGGGGATGGTTCAGGCGGGCGGCGATTGCGATCTCGCGGAGGAACCGCTCGGGGCCGAGAGCGGCCGCGAGCTCGGGCTTCAGAACCTTGACGGCGACTGGGCGATGATGCTTCCGATCCTGGGCGAGATAGACCGTTGCCATCCCCCCGCGGCCGAGTTCGCGCTCGAGCGCATAGCGGTCAGCGAGGACGGCTTGGAGGCGAGCGAAGAGATCGGCCACGGGTTGCCCCAGGAGGTTTCGGTCAACTCCATCATAGGGCCGACGCTAGGGCGCGCCAGAGGGATTGGGCTCCTGTTCTCGCATTTCAACCCGCCCGTGCCTTAGGGAGACTCGACGTTGAGTACCGGATATAGTTCGACGCCGTCCGGGGCGGCGCCGCGCTGGCCGTGGATGTATTGGAAGAACCCAACGCCAGTGATCCACACTAATCTGCGCCTGCGAATCTAGATTCTGAGGGCAGATCCTAGATTCTAGATTCAGATCCACCAGATTTGCGAGATTCTGCGGCCCTATTCATCAGCGTTCCTCCTCGTCTCTCCGTCCTCCACATCGCCGTCGGCGTCGCCCCGCCTTGCCGACAAAGAGGGAAACGACCTCCTGCATCCACTCCAAGAGGTCGCTTCTCTTAGAGAAGGTTACGTTTGAGTTGGGCTCAGGCAGTCGGGCCACCCCATGTACGTGCAACAGGCGGTCGAGTACCCACTCGGTTCGGGACATCGGTTGCCGGCGCCTCAGGGAATTCGTAGCCTTCCAACAGAGAGTAGTCGATGCCCTCATCCTCCTCCGTGCGGGAAGCCACGTACACGACACCGATTGGCAGGCCGACTATGCAGGAAACGAAGCCGATATACGTGCGCTCATTTCTTCCGCTGAAAGCAGTTTCGGCGGACTCGACATCTTGGTGAATAATGCCGGACCGTATTTCGTCGGAGATCGGCTCCAGCGTTGGGAGGACACGCTGCGAGCGAATCTTCTGGGCGCCATTTACGGCACGCTCCACGCCATAGAGCCGATGAAGCGTCGCAGTGGCGGGGCGATCATCTACTATGGCTCGACCTCGGCGGTCGGCCACGGCCGAAAACATTCCGCCACACCCGCCTACGATGTGGCAAAAGCCGCTTTGGCGAGGCTGGCGACCACCATGAATTGGCTGTCCGAAGCCTACCGCATCCGCGTCAATTGTATCGTGCCGGATTGGGTCGCGACCGGGGAAGTACAGAACTACTTCGACTCGCTCACACCTGAGCAGCGACGCGCCGGTGGCGTGCCCGAGACGCTCACCACGCTCGACGAGATCGCCGAAGCGGTGCTACGGCTCATCACCGACGAACCCCTGTCCGGTCGTGTTCTCGTTTGGTGGAGCGGCGAGCCACCCCGTATGATTCCACAGGGCGACCCTGGCTATGCCGCTCTCGAACTGTTCTGATGCTGGACAGAGATCGCGACAGGGCTCGCGCGCGCGCGAGACGGCCACACGGTAAAAGTGATGCGGTGGTAGAAGTAAGGTCGAATGACCCATAAGCACGCGCGCGTGCGCGGCCCCTCCCTCATCTCCGCCGTCATTGACTCCGAATGTAGAGCCGGTAGTTTTTGCAGCTAGCCGCATGCCATAAGTTGAGCCTTATCAAAAAGCGGACGCCCCCGGCCGTGGCGGAATTGAGAGTCCTATTTTGAGTGAATCCCCGCCGCTGAGGGCAAGGGAAGAAAGGAGCAGGGGTCCAATGGATAGGTACTTTCCTTTCGCTATGTCGGTGCTCGTGCTCGCGACAGGGGCGTGCAGTGGCCAAGGTCCGGTTGAACCCTCATTGGTGGGCACCACAGGTATGAGTGCTGTGACTGCCACACCGAGCGCGGCGGCCTCCGCGAATCAGCAACTCGTATTCCAAGACCGAGCCGGTACAGGTTTAGGTACCTTTGCAGGAACAACCACACCCTTTGGCTTCTGGATCTGGTGTCAGTCGAAAAGCAACAACGCCTATGGAACGGACTGCACCGGATCGGTCTATTTCTATGAACTGCGCATTGCCGCTGGAGTAGACGGTGAAGTGACATCCTTTAGCCAGTCAGGCAATACGGTGAGCTTCACTGTCACCGTGAATTCAATTCCTAATACATCGATTTCGAACTGCGTCTTCAGCTTCTCGGGGAACGTTACTCAAGGGGCTTCGAATTCGGTGAGTCTAAGCTGCGGGAGTCCCAGCGGTAGCGGTACGGACTCGAAGGTGGCCGTCCAACGGGCGCCGTCTACATAGCCGGCGGGCGGAGGTCGCACGGGCCTCGCGCGCGCGAGACGGCGACGCCATAAGATGTCGGGGTGGTGGAAGTAAGGTCGACCGAGCACAAGCGAGCGCGCGTGCGCGGGAGCTGAGCGCCCGAAGAGCGGATTCAACATCCGCTGCCCGTTTGTAACCCCATGTCGTACCGCAGCCTCCCGACCGACTGTGCCACTACTGTGCGGTCCAACGCGGCGACGGCGTGCGCGTGGAGGGCGTCTGCGGTAGCGCGCCCCCGAGAAGGGGAAGTCGCTGCGGCGCGCCGCGTCGCCGGCCTAAGGGACGATCCCGTCCGTTTGACATTTTTCGATTTGCCCCCCCCAACCTCCGATAGGCCGGGCGGGTATGGGATGGGGCCACGAGAGACCACTATTCGGCGAGGCCGTCGAGCTGTCCTCGAGCGCGCACGCCGACTTTCTCGCCTGCCCCCGCCTCCTCCCTATCTTAGGAAGCTGTGAGCGATCTCCAGATGCGCCTCCAGGCCGCGCTGGGCGCCGCCTACCGGATCGAGAGAGAGCTCGGCGGCGGCGGGATGAGCCGCGTGTTCGTCGCCGAAGAAGTCGAGCTCGGCCGGCGCGTGGTGATTAAGGTGCTCGCGCCCGAGCTCGCGGCCGGCGTGAGCGTCGACCGGTTCAAGCGCGAGATCCAGCTCGCCGCCTCGCTGCAGCATCCCCACATCGTGCCGCTGCTCGCCGCCGGCCAGGCCGAGGAGCTGCTGTACTACACGATGCCCTTGATCGAGGGCGAGTCGCTGCGGGCGAAGCTTGCCCGCGAGGGCGCGCTGCCGATCAGCGACACGGTGCGCATTCTGCGCGACGTCGCGGACGCGCTTGCCTACGCCCACAAGCACGGCGTGGCCCACCGCGACATCAAGCCGGACAATGTCCTGGTCTCGAACCATCATGCCGTCGTCACCGATTTCGGGGTGGCGAAAGCGCTTTCCGAGTCCGCGGGGCAATCGTCGCTCACCTCGGCGGGCGTCGCATTGGGCACGCCCGCCTACATGGCGCCGGAGCAAGCTGCGGCCGATCCACACACGGATCACCGCTGCGACCTCTACGCGATCGGGGCGATGGCCTACGAGATGCTGACGGGGCGGCCGCCGTTTACGGGGGCCACGCCGCAGGCGGTGCTGGCCGCCCAGGTGAGCGAGCGGCCGGTGGCGGTGACGCGGCAGCGGGGAACGGTGCCCCCGGCCCTGGCCGAAGCGGTCATGCGGTGCCTCGAGAAGAACCCGGCTGATCGCTTCCAGACGGCCGAGGAGCTGGTGCACTTGCTCGAGGCGATGGCGACGCCGAGCGGCGGAACGATGCCGGTGGCGGCGGTCACGCGGGCTCGTCGCCTGTTCCCGGTCGCGGCCGCAGGAGTGGTGGTGGCGCTCACAATCGCCGGAATTGCGGTCTGGAAGCTCGGCGCCAGACGCGTCCTGAGCGGGCGCGTCGATGCGAACGTGGTCGCTGTGTTCCCCTTCCGGGTGAGCGGCGCGGACGCGTCGCTCGCCTACCTTCGCGAGGGCATGGTGGACCTGCTCGCCGCCAAGCTGACGGGGGAGGGGGGCCCGCGGGCCTCG
>Ga0137385_10003266_pt1 | contig 14049 bp, 13 predicted proteins | sample SagtaG_FD_104921 | JGI IMG/M metagenome (GOLD analysis project Ga0137385, IMG submission 104921) | Vadose zone soil microbial communities from Sagehorn Ranch, Mendocino, California, USA - Sage2_R_80_16 metaG | ecosystem: Environmental > Terrestrial > Soil > Vadose zone | place: USA: California...
CTGGGCTCGGCCGAGTTCCCGGGAGTCCCCGCGCCGCTGGCAGCGCAGCTGAGGATGGGCGGGCGCCTGGTGCAACCCATCGGGCCGGGCGGGAAGGAGGAGGTCGTGTTGTTCCGGCGTTCTGCGGCCGGGCTGCAGCGGCTACAGGTGCTCACCCTGGCCAGATTCGTCCGGCTGCATGGGCGCTACGGGTTCCAGTCCCGGTACGGACCGGGTTCCGGCTGTCCGTAGGCCTGCCGGTGAGGTCGGTGGCGGTGGCGCCGCGGCCGGGCATGGCGTAGATGCCCAGAGCGCACGCCGGATAGGGCGTTGGGAAGCTTCATGACGTCTAGCGCCCGGTCCAGTGGCCAGCCCGATCGGCCGGGACGTTCATGATCGCCCACGCGGTGCCGACGACCGGGCCCTGTTCCGCGCCGCAGCACCCCACCACGTCGTGTCGGTTTCGGCACATGCGGACGGGCACCGGGGCGACAGAATGATCGTTCGGGTGCGGCATGGACAGGCATGCAGCCACCTGGGGCGCCGCGCATAACGGCGGGTCGGCGCGCGTGAGCCAGGAGCGGGACTAATCGCAGAACGTGACGTTGAGCCTGGGCGGCCATGCGGCCGATCGATTACGAGCAGCCTGGTCATCGGCTTGTTGGAGCTGTACCACCGTACTGATTTCCCAGACGGCCAATGCGCTCCTGGGCCCGTCTGCCATGGTTCCCGGTCATCCGGGATCGTCCGGCCTCTTGGCTGCACGCGGCGACCTACGTATCTACGCGGTAGTGCTCTGCTGGCCGCGCGCCAGGATCGTCTCGATCACTTCGGTTTTTGCGTCGCTGTACTGCTGCAGGTAGGTCCAGTGCCTTGCGGCGAGCTGGCGCTTGGTGCGCTCATAAAGTTCGGGGTCGGCTTCGCTGGCCCGCAGGTGATCGCGGAAGCGTAGCGTCCTTTCCGTTTCCGGGCTTCCCGGCGGGAGAACATGCAGGTTGATATTGGTGTCTGGCCCCTTCAGCATGCGGTGCTGATACCAGCTGGGGTGCCTGGCAACCAACTGGTAGCCGGTGCGCTCCAGGCTGGTAACGTACGCGGCTTCCTCGGCAGGATCGGTGACGACGAGGAGGATGTCGATGACCGGTTTGCCGCAAGTCCTGGGACCGAGGTCGATCCCACGTGTTCCAGCAGGAGCAACCGGTCCCCGAGCACGGAGCGGATACGTGCCGCTTCTCGCTCATACAGCCGGGCCATTCGGCGTTGTAGCTGTCGAGCAGCACCGGGCCGTTAAGCTTCGGCGGTTCTTCGGTCCGTGCCCGGCGGCGTTGCTGTCGGGCTGGTCCCCAGCCCCCGGGATCGCTCGCTGGCGACATGTCGCTCCCTAGCAACGGCAGGAGATCAGGCTATCGGTCCGGCTCAGGGTCCTGTCGCCTCTCAAGGCCCTCACTCATCTCCGCCGCTCTTCTAATAACTCCCCATAGAGGTCGAGGTAGCGACATCCCCTTCGGGAGGGTGTGGGTTGCCGTTCCCAACCCCAGACCGAGGAGGATGCCGTGGGCCAGGGTAAGCGCCAAGCTAGCCGGGGGTAGCCCGCAGAAACGCGAAGCCGAGGGCACTGCGTGAGCTTGTTGGCACCTGGGCGCGCGGCGGGAAGGGCTGGTCAAGCGTGCTGTTGCCGCCCGTGAGCAGATGCGGGATCTGCTGGAGTGCGCCTGGCTCGGCGCCCTGGAGGCGGTCGCCGACCCGCTGGAGCCACTGGCCTGGCGGGCGGCACTGGCAGCATCGATGCCCGGCGTCACCGCGGCAATGAGCCAAGACCAGCTCCTGGCCGCGCTGCGGCAGCAGCTGGTGGCGCTGGGGTGGCAAGAAGGTCTGGCGCCGGGTCGCCGTGGCAGTACATGCGGCCGCCGCCGAACCCCGGCGGGATCGCCGCCGACGTGAGGCTATCCTGGAGCGGGCCGCCTTCGCCTTGGGCGACTGGCTGAGCGCGCTGGCTGCGCTGGCCGACATCGAGGCCCGCATGGCCGCCGTGCTCGATGAGCTGGGCCTGGCCAGCCTGGTGACCACCATTCAGGCCTGTCCGCCATCGGTGCCACGCTGATCTTGGCCCAGACCAGCGACCCGACTCGCTATGACACCCCGGAGCTGGGTCAAGCACGGCGGGCTGGCACCACAGGCCCAACGAGTCCGGCAACGGTGGAGCGTAGGCAGCCCGACCCGGATGGTACCGGGGGAGGCGGGAGCACCCTGACAAGCCGGGACGGTTCAGCACAGGTGACAGCTGTTCGCCGAGAACCAGGGCATGATCAGGCAACGAACACTCACCGCAGCCATCACTCCAGGCCGACGCACAAGCATCGACCTCGGCCCCTGACGGGGAAGGGGCCTGAGAGCATGTTGATCCAAGAATACGTTTACGGGCGCCGATTTAGGGTAACGCGTAGGCAGCCCAGCCCCGCTCGCATCCCGAGGGCCCCCGCATCGGAGCGTCCCGCGCGTCCGGGCGTCGCCGGCAACCTAGCGCCGTTGATATGGTCTTGGAGGCGTTATGAAGCGATTTGTTGTGAGCGCTAACAGTACGCTTCACGGGGTTCAAGCTTTGACTACAGGCACGGGGGCTCTCGCAGCGAGGAGGTTATGTCGTGCTGCGTAGCATGTTCTCCGGGAAACGACTGCTGGCGGGCTTGGCCGCCATGGCCCTCGTGGTGGCAGCCTGTTCCTCCGGAGGGTCGGTTAAGTCCGGCAAGGTCACGCTGACCTTCTGGTCGTGGGTTCCGCACCTGCAGAGCGAAATCGCTCTCTTCGAGAAGGCACATCCGAACATTCACGTCAACCTGGTGAACGCAGGCCAGGGAGCGGCGGAGTACACGAAGCTGCGGACCGCTTTGAAGGCGGGCTCTGGAGCGCCCGACGTAGTGCAAATCGAGTTCCAGTACCTCCCCACATTCGAGCAGATTCACGGGTTGCTCGACATCTCCAAGTATGGTGCCAACTCGATCAAGGGCGCCTATGTTCCCTGGGCCTGGAGCCAGGTTTCCAAGGGATCGGCTGTTTACGCCATCCCCCAGGACAGCGGCCCTATGGGGCTGCTGTACCGGAAGGATATCTTCGCCAAGTATCACCTGACAGTCCCAACCACCTGGGCGCAGTTCGCACAGACCGCTGCGAAGCTCCATGCCGCCAACCCCAACATCTACCTCACCGATCTCCCCACCAACGACCCGGGCTGGATGAACGGGGTGCTCTGGCAGGCTGGCTGGCGGCCTTTCCAAGTCAGCGGGTCGACCATTTCTGTTAGTATTGACCAGCCAGCGGGCGTTAGGGTCGCAGACTACTGGGGGAATCTCGTAAGACAACACCTAGTGGCCACCGATCCAGACTTCACCAGCGGCTGGTACTCAGCCCTCGGTACGGGAAAGTATGCGGCGTGGGTCACCGCGGCGTGGGGTCCGGTATTCCTATCCGGGGTAGCTGGAAAGACCGCAGGCAAGTGGCGTGCTGCGCCGATCCCCCAGTGGACCCCCGGCGCCAACGTCTCGGCTAATTGGGGTGGATCGACCGACGCGGTGACCACTCAGACGGCGCATCCCCAGCAGGCGGCGGAATTGGCCATGTGGATCAACCATGACATGACCTCGGCCCAGATGCTGGCCACCAAGAGCTTCCTGTTCCCGACGCTGACTGGGCTGCTGGACAACTCTTCCTTCGCCGACGCGAAATTGCCATTCTACGGCGGCCAGGAGGTGAACAAGATCTTCATCGACTCCTCTAAGCAGGTCAACCTGTCGTTCGAGTGGAGTCCGTTCCAGGACTACGTGTACTCGCAAATGGGCACATACCTCGGCCAGGCGGTGAATGGGAAGATCTCCTTCGCAGGAGCGATGCAGCAGCTGCAGGGCAACGTCGTCAGCTACGCCAAGGCACAGGGGTTCACCGTAAAGCCATAACCTGAGGCGGGACGCCGGAGCGTACGCTGTGCCATCGACGGGAGTAGAGGAGGCGCGGGGCAAGCCCACCGGGCCCCGGCTAAAGCGAACCAGCGAGGAGCCTTACGGGCCGGGACTGGGCGAGCGGAGACTGCGCAGATTCTGGCAGCGGATCGGGATCCCGTATATGTTCCTCTTTCCGTTCCTCCTCTTGTTCGTGTTGTTCCTGATCGTGCCCCTGGTCTATGCTCTCCAGCTCAGTTTGTTCCAGCAGCGGCTGGTCGGCGGCAACGTGTTCGTCGGTCTGCACAACTACCTCACGGCATTCACCGACAGCAACTTCCTGGGCGGCATCCGGCGGATGGCTGTGTTTGGGGTCGTCCAGATTCCGGTGATGATCGGTCTTGCCCTCGCCTTCGCGCTGCTGCTGGACGGCGGACTGGTGTGGCTGCGCCGCACGTTCCGGATGGCCTTTTTCCTGCCGTACGCCGTACCGAGCGTGGTCGCCGCGCTCATGTGGGGATACCTGTATGGCCCAAGCTTCGGGCCACTGTCGGAGATCGGGCACAACCTGCACGTGGCCGTGCCGGCTTTCCTGAGCCCATCGTGGATGCTCGTTTCTATCGGCAACATCGTGACATGGGAATACGTCGGCTATAACATGATTATCCTGTTCGCGGCGTTGCAGGCTGTGCCCTCTGAGCTGCGGGAGGCGGCCGCCGTGGATGGCGCATCGCAGTGGGCGATCGCACGGCGCATCAAGATCCCCCTCATTAAACCGGCGCTCCTTCTCACAGTTGTGTTTTCGATCATTGGCACGTTGCAGCTCTTCAATGAGCCGCAGATCATGTTCGCAATCGCTCCTACCGTTATCGGGAACAGCTACACGCCGAACCTGTACGCCTACAATTTGGCGTTCACGAACCAGCAGTATAACTACTCGGCAGCCATCTCGTTTACCCTCGGCGCGGTCGTATTCATTGGCTCGTACACCTTCATGCTGGTGACGAATCGGAGGAAGGGCTTCTGATGGCCGCCCTAGCGGAGGACCGTGCTGGAAGCCGGGGCCTGGGTGCACGGCGCTCCGGGCTAGCGACTTTCCTCCTCGTCCTGTACCTGGTTTACTCGCTTCTGCCACTGTTCTGGCTCGTCGTTTCGGCGACCAAGAGCAACTCGGACCTCTTCTCCTCGTTCGGCCTATGGTTCGGGAGACAGTTCGACTTCCCGGCGAACCTGCGCGAGGTCTTCACCTATGACGGAGGCGTGTACGTCCGGTGGCTAGCCAACACCGCCGTTTATGCGGTAACCAGCGCGGTAGGCGCGGCCTTCCTGGCCACCCTGGCCGGCTACGCGCTCGCAAAGTTCGAGTTCCCCGGTCGGCGTGTGGTGTTCGCCATCATCTTGGGCTCCATCATGGTCCCCCAGACGGCGCTGGTGATCCCGATTTACCTGCTGCTCAGCAAAGGTCACCTCATTAACACGCCGCTTGCGGTGATCCTACCGTCGCTGGTCTCGCCGTTCGGCGTCTACCTAATGCGGGTCTACGCAGAGAACTCGGTGCCAGACGAGCTCCTCAATGCTGCCAGAGTGGACGGCGCCGGCGAGTTGCGGATCTTCAGAAAGGTGGCGCTCAGGATACTCGCCCCGGGATTCGCCACCGTGCTTCTCTTCACATTTGTTGCCACCTGGAACAACTACTTCCTCCCGCTCGTCGTGCTCTCCGACCCGAAGTTCTATCCACTCACGGTGGGGCTCGCGTCGTGGAACGCGCAGGCCAGCGCGAACGGCGGAGCGCAGGTCCTGTACACGCTCGTGATCACGGGAGCTCTCGTGGCCATCATCCCCATCATCGCGGCCTTTTTGTTCCTGCAACGGTACTGGCGCAGCGGGCTTACCTTCGGGAGCGCGAGGTAGATGCTCACGCCAAGGGTCCCGCACGTGTTGTATGGCGGCGACTACAACCCAGAGCAATGGCCACCGGATGTGTGGCTGGAGGACGCCCAGCTCATGCAGGAGGCGGGGGTCAACCTAGTGACCGTCGGAGTATTTTCATGGGCCAGGATCGAGCCAATCCCCGGCACATATGACTTTGACTGGATGGACCGGGTGCTGGAACTTCTGCATGCGCACGGCGTATTCGTGGACCTGGCGACCGCAACCGCCTCACCGCCACCGTGGCTGGCCAGGCGGCACCCAGAAACGCTGCCAGTGACCATGGACGGCGTAGTCCTCTGGCCAGGGGCCCGGCAACACTACTGTCCGAGCAGCCCAATCTACCGTGGCGCGGCGGCTGAACTGGTGGAGCGCCTGGCCGAGCGGTACTCCGCCCATCCCGCGCTGGCCATGTGGCACGTCAACAACGAGTACGGCTGCCACGTCCCTGCCTGCTACTGCGACCAGTCCGCCCGCGCGTTCCGGGAATGGCTGAAGGCCCGGTACAGAACCCTGGAGGCGCTCAACGAGGCATGGGGAACGACATTCTGGAGCCAAATCTACTCAGACTGGGACGAAATCAACCCCCCGCGGCGGGCTCCCTACCTGGTGAACCCAAGCCAGGAACTCGACTTCCGCAGGTTCTCCTCGGACGCCTTGTTGGAGTGTTTCGAGGCCGAACAAGCCATTCTGAAGCAGCACACGCCAGACATCCCGGTAACCACCAACTTCATGGGCTTCTTTAAGCCGTGTGACTACTGGAAATGGGCTTCCCGGGAAGACGTTGTCTCACATGACTCCTATCCCGACCCTTCCGATCCCGAGGCCCCCATGGACGCCGCGATGAGCTTCGACCTCATGCGATCCTTGGCACAAGGCAGATCCTGGTTGCTCATGGAGCAAGCCAGCAGCTACGTGAACTGGCGTGCGCAGAATGTGCCCAAGCGGCCAGGCCAGATGCGGCTCTGGAGCTACCAGGCAGTAGCCCGCGGCGCCGACGGAGTGATGTTTTTCCAATGGCGGGCGTCTCGGGCCGGGGCGGAGAAATTCCACAGCGCGCTGGTCCCGCACGGACCCTCTCAAGACTCCCGCGTATGGGGCGAGGCCCGGGACCTAGGCCGCGAGCTGAAAACGCTGGACTCCGTGCTGGACACCCGGGTGCAAGCGTCAGTCGCGGTAGTCTTCGACTGGGCAAACTGGTGGGCCCTCGAATTCCCTCCCAAGCCGTCCGCAGATCTCCGGATGATGGACCAGCTCAGGGCCTATTACCGGCCGCTGTTCCAAGCCAACATCTCCGTCGATTTCGTGCGCCCGCAGGACGATCTCTCGGACTACCGGCTCGTCATCATCCCCAACCTCTACCTAGTGGCGGGCCACGTGCCGGACCGCTTCGAGCGGTTCGTTTCGTCGGGAGGCACACTCGTCATGGGGTTCTTCAGCGGGATTGCGGACGAGCGCGACCATGTCTGGCCAGGCGGCTACCCCGCGCCTTTCCGACGGCTTCTCGGCATCAGGATCGACGAGTTCGAAGCGCTGGCACGCGGGCAGGAGCTTGAAGTGGACTTCGGGGGTGGCGAACGGGGGGGCTCCGACATGTGGGCCGACCCGATCGAGCTAGAGGGCGCCGAGGCCCTCGCCACATACGCTGGCGGGCCGCTACGCGGGCGGCCAGCCCTCACCCGGAACCGGCTCGGCAAGGGAACCGCGTATTACGTCGGCACCCATCTCAAGCCCGGGGCCATGAACACATTCCTGGCAAGGATCCTCGATGAGCAGGCTCTTCGCCCGCCACTCGACACACCGACCGGCGTGGAGGTCGTGCAGAGATCCGCCGGTGCCCAGTCGTATGTGTTCATCCTGAACCATTCGGAAGACCCCGTGGAAGTGAAACTGTACGGGCCGCTCGAAGACTTGCTCACTCAAAAACAGGTTCCCAAGATCCTCTCACTCGAGCCCTACGGGCTGGCCATCCTCCACGAATGAGAAGCTCGTCCCGGCGCGGGAGCGGAGCAGCACGCCGACCCTCGACGATTAGCTTGTCATTTCACCGGTTGTGCCAGGTCATGGCCCTCGCCGCCTGGCGCATGGCCAGGCTTATCATCGCCATACACCGGTTCCGCTGGCTCCCGCGCGCGGCTGAGCCCGCCCAGAAGCGCCAGATCGCCCCTATCTGTACGGTCTCCGGTCTACTTGAACACCGTCCCACAGCCGCCCATAACGGCGGCTCGGCGCGCGTTCTCCGTGACACTCCCCGTCGCTCAGCGTGATGCCGTCGATCGATGTAGCCCGCGGCCGACCTCGGACCGGTCCCGGTGTGACCAGGCTGCTGGAGGTCACCGTTGGTCGTCGGCCGAGGTGCGGGTCGATGCCAGCACCCTGGCCATTTGGCGGCCGCATCATGCCTGACCTAGCGCGGGCACCATCTCCGCCGTGCACATTGGCGATGAGCCGGCCCGTGTGTGCGTTGACGTCGCTGACGACCACGCCAGGTTGCGGGACCTTCAGCATGATCACCTCACGGATCTCCTCGCCGTACGTCCTGAGGGTCTTGCGTTCACGCAGGCGGAACTGCGCCTTCGTGCCGGGGTCATGATGAACGGCTGCTCGCTAGGGGCTCAGCTGGAGCTCGTGCGTCGGGGCCATCGGCGGTACTGCGCGGCCATCGCTCGCATCGCGCGGAGCATGAACCGGATGGATTTTGTGGGCGGATCGCGGACCTCTTTGACCAGCAGGCTCGGGCTCAGTTCGATGGCCTTGAGTGCGTCTTGCCGGCACTGCGGGTCCCGGAGCCGTTCCGCGTTGTACCAGGCGAGGGCCCGGCTCATGCGGAACCCGTAGTCGGTCGCGATCTGGTCGTACCGGCGCTCGATGCGGTCGACCCACCGCAGCGCGGGACTGTAGCGCCGGGTCACGTCGTCACGGATGATGTCTATGGCCTGGCCCAAGACGTCGTTGACCAGGTCGAAGTCATGCAGCGAGGGGGGCGACGCAGGAGAGGCGGCCGAGAGCTCCTGGAGGGCGATCGGAAGGTCGTGGACAATGTGCGCCGTGATGGGGAAGACGAGGTCTTCGATGACCGACGACATGGGCGCTGCCACGGCCTCAAGAACTGTCTGCCACGCGCCCGGCGGCAGGCCCCCGTGGTCGAAAGCGTCCATGGCAGCGAAGTACCGTTCCGAGAAACGCTCCGCAAGATCCACAACTCCGGACGGTTTGTCAAAGGGAAACGTGTCAAGCGCGGAGTCCAGCCGTAGGGTCATTAGCTTGTAACAGTAGGTGAAGACGCAACGGGAGTCTCGAGCAGTTTCGTATGTGGCCTGAAGGCTTCCGAGCCTGCGGGCCAGTCCTTGCATTCGGTCGTGCAGCTCCTCGCGTTCCGGGCGCACCATCTGACCAGTATGGCCTATGTGGGATCGGCGGACCAGGCCGCCACAGCGGCGACGTAAAGCGTAAGAGGTGTACACTTATTTCATGGTTGAATCAGAACCAGCAAACATCATCTACTATTGCCGTATTGGCGCTGGCGACTGGCTCGGCTCCTTCGACTTTCATTTGACAGAATGGAGTCGTTTCCGTGCCGACAAGATCGGGTTCAAGAACCGATTCTTAGCGCTGGGTTTAATCGTGATCTTCCGCATCATTCGCTCAGCACCGATAAGCTCCAGGCTTGTCCGCGAGCCGGATTCCCAGCCAACGGTCGTGGATAACCTCGTGCGGATCTACAAGTTCGGTCTCACCCTCTACTTGCTCCATGAGCACTATACCCTAGATCCGGATGGCCGTAACGTTCACGTCGATGCGGATGAGCGTTTTGGCCCGATCCCATTCCTGTTTAACAACCGCAAGAGCCACCCCGCTGAAATCCTTAACTCCGGGCACGAAGCAATATACTACATTCCGTTGCTGGGTACTTCGTGGACGGGTGTTTACAAAGTCGGGGAGGGCGAAAGACAGCTCCACTCCACACTTTCCTGTGATTGGGCAGTCGGCCACGAGGTCATTCACAAGCTATCGTGACCAACGACGTGCCCATCTTCGCCCAACGCCTTGGCGAACGCGGCTTCAACCTCGTGCTTACCGGCCGCGACCCTGACCGGCTTGAGGAGGTCCGCCGCCGCGTTGTTGCCGGTGCCCGGGACTGCGCGGTCACCCTTGTCACGGCCGACCTTTCCACCGGCGATGGCGTCCTCACCTGCTGCGCGAACTCGGTCACCGGCCCATCGATCTGCTGGTCAACAACGCTGGCTTCGGAACCTATGGCCCCTTCGACCGATCCGACACCGCGCGAGAGATTGACGTCATCGGCGTTGACGTCGCTGCTCTCGTCCGGCTCACCCGGGCTGTTCTGCCAGGCATGGTCAAGCGCGGACGTGGCGGCGTGCTTAACGTCGCCTCCACCATCGCGTTCCAGCCTGCCCCCTACCAGGCCACCTACGGCGCGGCGAAAGCGTTCGTGCTGTCCTTCAGCCAAGCGCTGTGGCAAGAGACCCGTCACCGCGGCGTAACCGTCACCGCGCTGTGTCCCGGCCCCACCAAAACAGGTTTCGTGGATGCCCTCAGCAACGCTGAGGCGTCGCAGACGGCCATCTACGCAAGGCTCGACGAACCTGGGCCGGTCGTCGACGTTGGCCTACGGGCCCTCGACCGCGGCGTGCCGGTCGTTGTCCCCGGGCTACGGAACCAGGCCATCGCGTTCCTGCCACGTATCGCCCCTCGCCGCCTCATCACGTCAATCTCTGGGCGACTTCTCACCCCGAAGGCTGCCCCGTAGCGTGCCGGACCAGGCCAGGCGTGCCAGGCGTTCGGCACGGTTGGCGCGGATACGGCCGTTCAGGGGGTGAATGGTGGGAGCGTCCAGTGGGCGATCTGGAGAGTGAACGACTTTGGAGGCTGCCAGACGCTCCGGTCCTGAATTGACCATGCGTAGGTCATGGCTCCGTCACGGACACAATCAAGCAGGCCCGGCGCTGCAAGCTCGTGAGCTGACCACTCGTAGAGCTGCTGCAACCTCGGGACGATCACCCCGTAATCCAGAAGGCGGCCGAATCTGAGTTCGGCACTGAGGTAGGACCGGGCGCTGCCGCGGAGGGGGTACTCGTTGGGGAGCACGCGAGACAGCTGCAAGAAAACCCCGGTCATTCCGAGCCTTGGGTCACCGAGGAACGGGGCGAGCGGACGAAGCCACCCAAGGGAGATCCGGGGGGCGGCGACGAGAGCGTGGGTGTAGAGCACCCGGCAGAGCACGACGTTCATGAAGAAGCGCTCGGCCTCGTTCTCCGCCTCCGCCAGGTCACGGTGGTCCAGGTAGGCGGCGACCACGCTCCCGTTGTGCGCCCGGTACCAGGCCCGGGCGGTCGGGTACTCGGCGAAGGACATCCAGTAGTCGACCGTACGCGACGAGGCCGGGCCGGGAATGTGCCCGCTGAGGGCCACTGCCTCGCAGCCGTCACGAAGGATGCGCTCGTTGACCGCGCGCCACCACGGGCTCCCGGGACGGTCGCTGGACGCTGGTTGCAGCACACCTCGCCGGAGCTGCCAGCGCATGAACGACATCGCCGCCCGCCGAAATCGCAGATGCCGGGGGGCCTTGCCGAACGGGCCGTGATAGCAGCGCTCCATCAAAGCGATCCGGCCGCCCGGGTTGTCGCGGACCGCAGTGACCTGCTGCTCAGCCCAGGCCGCAGCCGTAACCCCGGATCTCACGCCAACATGATCGCACGCAGCACCGAGGGGAGTTCCATGGCGTCTCAATGTCAACCGCCAGGCGCCCACTCATCTTGCCTGTCTGCGGCTGGCCGGTGTTGCATGATAAGGCGGGCTATGGAACCGACCAGCCGCCCAGAAACCATGGGATCTGCACCCACGGCGCCCACCACACGCACAGATGAACCGGCGCAACCACGCAATTCAAGGGCCGCGCTCCTCAACGCAGATCATCCGTTCGGGCGCGCCGGACAGGCGTCGCGCTGGCGATCAGCTCGTAGCGCATTAGGCGGCTCCGCGTGCTTGCCCCACCGGCGGCTCGGCCACGCTCGGTGACCTGCTGGCGGACGGTAACCCGGGGTTCAGGCGGGCGGAGCCACCCGGGGCGTCGCGGGCCGGTGTACCGGCCCGCGACCCGGGGGCTGGGCGGCGTCCGGGAGGGCGCTGGCTGCCGATGCGTCAGGTGATGACTCTGACGTTTTCCGCCTGGGGTCCCTTCTGGCCTTGGGTGATGTCGAACTCGCGCTTCCTCCAGGCTGCGGTAGCCGCCGCCGGTGATCGCGCTGAAGTGCACGAACACGTCCGGGCCTCCCTCCACCGCGATGAAACCGTACCCCTTATCGCCGTTGAACCACTTCACCGTGCCCTGCGCCATCCTGGCCTTCTCCGCTGCCGCTGCGCCCCCGCCATGGCGGCCGGGTCCGCGCTTTTGCCGCGATTGCTCTGGCCAGCCTGTCACGTCAGGCGCGGGTGCGTAAGCCGTGCGGCTGGCCACGCGTGCCGACGGCGAGAACAACCCCGCCCGGCCAGGGAGCGAAAGCGGCGGAAGCGACACCTGGGCCGGATGCACCAGAGCCCTCCACCGCCGAAGTCCGGGCATGGGCGCGACCACCGGTCTTGCCATCCCCGACCGCGGCAAGTTCTGGGCCGCCTGGCGCGGCGCACCGCGGCTTGGGATGCCCGGCAGAATGGTCGCCGTGACCGGTCAGTCCCCGTCGCCTGATGCGCCGCAGAGCCTATCGGTGCTGGAGGCGGTCCTGGAACGGATCACCTACGCCAACGAGGACACCGGCTACACCATCGCCCGGGTGGCCACCGAGCGGACCGGCCCGGATCTGCTGACGGTGGTGGGGCCGCTGCTGGGCGCCCAGGTCGGCGAAAGCCTGCGGCTGACCGGGCGCTGGAGCTCCCACCCCAGGTACGGCAGGCAGTTCCAGGTGCACTCCTATACCACCGTGCTGCCTGCCACGATCCAGGGCATCCGCCGCTACCTGGGTTCGGGGCTGGTCAAGGGGATCGGCCCGGTGATGGCCGAACGGATGGTGGCGCATTTCGGTGCCGGCATCCTGGCCGTCATCGAGACCGAGCCCGGCCGGCTGATCGAGGTGCACGGCCTGGGACCGAAACGGACCAAGAAGATCGCCGACGCCTGGGAGGAACAGAAGGCGATCAAGGAAGTGATGGTATTCCTGTCCGGCGTCGGGGTGTCCACCTCCCTGGCCGTGCGGATCTACAAGAGGTACGCCGGCGCCTCCATGACGATCGTGCGCAACGAGCCGTACCGGCAGGCGTCAGAGGTGTGGGGCATCGGGTTCAAGACCGCCGACACCATCGCCCAAGCCGTCGGGATCCCGCACGACAGCCCGCAGCGGATCAGGGCAGGGCTGCAGTACACCCTGTCGCAGGCCGCCGACAACGGGCACTGCTACCTCCCGCAACCCAACCTGATCACCGATGCCGCCAAGATCCTCGAGGTGGACCGGGAACTGATCGGCCCGTGCCTGGACGAGCTCGTCACCGCCGGCGGCGTCGTCCGCGAACTGGTACCCGGTGAGGGTGGCGATCTGCTCCCGGCGGTGTACCTTTTGGCCTTCCACCGGGCCGAGCAGTCCCTGGCGACCGGGCTGCTAGCCCTGCTGAACTCCCGGCAGGAGCGGCTGCCGGCATTCGCGGCCGTGGACTGGGGCAAGGCACTGCGATGGCTGCACGCCCGGACCGGGCAGGACCTGGCCCCCGGGCAGCAGGAGGCGGCCCAGCTCGCCCTCACGCAGAAGGTGGCCGTGCTGACCGGCGGCCCCGGCTGCGGGAAGAGCTTCACCGTCCGCTCCATCGTCGAGCTCGCCACGGCCAAGAACGCCACCGTGATGCTGGTCGCGCCCACCGGCCGGGCCGCCAAACGGCTGGCCGAGCTGACCAGCCACGAGGCCTCCACCGTTCACCGGCTGCTGGAGCTGCAGCCCGGCGGCGACCCCAAATACGACCGCGACAACCCCCTGGACGCCGATCTGGTCGTAGTGGACGAGTCCTCGATGATGGACGTGATCCTGGCTAACAAGCTGGTCAAGGCCATCCCGGCAGGAGCGCATCTGCTGATGGTCGGCGACGTCGACCAGCTCCCGTCGGTCGGCGCCGGCGAGGTGCTGCGGGACCTGCTCGCCGCCGGCGCGATCCCGCGGGTGCGCCTCACTCAGATCTTCCGCCAGGCTCAGAAGTCCGGCATCGTCGTCAA
>Ga0137385_10003267_pt1 | contig 14047 bp, 7 predicted proteins | sample SagtaG_FD_104921 | JGI IMG/M metagenome (GOLD analysis project Ga0137385, IMG submission 104921) | Vadose zone soil microbial communities from Sagehorn Ranch, Mendocino, California, USA - Sage2_R_80_16 metaG | ecosystem: Environmental > Terrestrial > Soil > Vadose zone | place: USA: California...
ATGCGCTGGCCGATGGCGGCCTCTTCCTTGAGTTTGGCGACTTGGGCGCGCAATGCGGCCAAGTCGTTGAATTGCGCGACGAGCACGGCCTTTTCGTCCTGCAAACGCTTGAGTTCGTTGGACAGAACCTGCCGGTCGCCCTCCGTGGCGGCGAGTTTCTTTTTGGTGTCTTCGATCTGGTTCTCGAGCGATTTGATCGAGGCGGTGAGGTCCTCCATTTTCTTGGTCAAGTCGTCGCGCTGGCCTTCCAGTTCGGTGATGCGCGTGGTCTGCTTCTCCACCTCCGCCTGGGCGGCTTTGAAGTCCGATTGGACCTTGGCGAGATCGGCGCCGGTTCTGGCCAGTTCATTGGAGGCGGCGGCGAGGGTTTCGGTGCGCTGGTTGAGACTGGTTTCCAGGTGGGCGGTGACTTTTTGGACTTCGTCAAGTTTGACTGTGGCTTCCTGCCACTGGTTGGAGAAACGGACGTTGTCGTCCACCAGGAATTTAAGTTTGTCGCTGGCGTGTTGATGCTCGACGAGCATGCTCACGCCCAGGCCCAGTGAGATAATGGTCAAGAGGATGACGATCGGTTTCATATCGCGTTTATCAGTTCATTGCCGAGTTCTTGCTTCAACAGACGTGACAGTGGTTCGCATTCTGCCACCACGCGCCGGGAAAGTCAATCCTGCTTTGCGCGAGCCGGCCGGCGAACGGGGCCGATTCAAGAAGTAGTAGCCGGCCCGCACAGCCGTTGACCGGGCGGGCGCCGAACGGGTCACCACGAATCCTGTCTTCGAAGCCATCCAATCCCGCTGGCCGGACCGGCAGTCGTGGACCTGACAATCGAGCGTTAAAGTACATCAAAGTTCATCTTGATGGTTTCGCAGCCCATGGCCTGCGCTTAGTGGGTTTTGCCCACACAGGGCGACCCGACAAGCTCTACACTGACAACGGCCCGGCCTTTCGCCGCCCCCATCTGGAAATCGTCTGCCCCAGCCTCGGCATCAAATGCCTCCACACCGCTCCATATCATGCCTGGTCGAAAGGGCAGCTCGAAAGATTTTCACACGGTGCCAACGCAGTTCGAGACCGCCTTGACCTTCCAGCCGGTCCGTTGCCTAAACAAACTCAACCGTCGCTTTTGGGCTTGGGTCGTAGCCGAATATCACCCGCGCCGACTGAAATGGAACAACTTAATGCTGGCGCACGCACACATTCGAGAAGTCGGCACTTCAGACGAATGCCGCGCCAAAGTGGTAAGCACCAAGGTCACTGTGGAAGGCTGTTCGTTGAAGTGGTGGGTGGGCCAGCCCGCTTGCGGCCATCATCCGGCACCGCTTTTCCAAGCGACTGCCGCACCTTGGCAGGAAATTCCCAGAGACGGTGAGGCACGGGATCGCTGAGGTCGCTGTCGCGCGTGGGATGTGCGAAAAGCGGACGTCCCAACACGCGGGCAAGAATGGAGTCTAATGCTCCCTTGAGCCTGTTCACCAAGGATCGGCTGTTGGAGCCGGAGCCGAGCCTGGTCCCCCAAGTCCACAGCGTTCCGTCTCTGGTCAATAAGACGGTGTTTCCATAACCGGGCGCGAATGCCCAAGGCTCAAAGTCAAACGGCAGACGCCTTGGAGCAGCCACTTGCACGCTGCTCCCGATGCCAAGAGGACCGTTCGAGTTGTCGCCACAAACCCACCAACTTCCGTCCTTCTTCCGCGCAAAGAAGAAAGTCTGTCCGGCGTAAAGCTCACGCCAGTCCGCGTCCGGCCCGATTTGAGCAAGATTCCGAGTGGGGCCGCTGAATGAAGCTGGGGCGGCAAGGCGGGCGTTCTGACCTCCGATCCATAGTGTGCCGTCGGACTTCAGCCCCAGCAGGAAATACTCGCTTGCCGAGATAGCCGTCCAGTTTTCGCCAGGATCAATCTGGCGCGGCGACAAATCATCGTTTTTGCCACCGCTTACGGGATCAAGTCCCCAGGCCCAAATGGTGCCGTCGGTTTTCAGAGCAAAGCTGTTGAACGCCCCCGCAGCTATCGTCTTCCAATCATTGTCTTTGCCGATGCGTGTGGGCGTGGATTTATCGCTGATGGTGCCGTCCCCAACTTGGCCGCGTTCATTCTGTCCCCAGGCCCAGACCGAACCATCGCTCTTCAGGGCGAGCGAATGTCCCGCGCCGACACTGATTTGAACCCAGTTGGTGTCCGTTCCGATGCGTGTGGGCTTGGCCTGTCGGTTGCCTCCCCAGCTCCAAAGACTGCCGTCGATCTTCTGCGCCAACACATACCTGAGACTTGGCGCCACAGCGCGCCAGTCCGAGTCCGAACCGATCCGCTGCGGGGTCTGGGTGACGGTTGGTTTACCGAATAGGGCGCCAAGTTGAAATAGAGTGCCACCCCAGCCCCACAACGAGCCGTCGGGAGCGAGCAGAACGCCAGTGTCCCAGGCACTAACCAACTGCGGGGCGACTTTTCCCGGCGGCAACGGTGACCTGACCGTGAATTGTGATGTGTGCGGTCGAGTCCTCGACACCAAGACGCAGAGAACGATTAGGACAACCCCTACCAGGACGCATGGAGTCAGTCTTTTCATGCCCGGTTGATGAGGGTAATGTTCTTCCTTTTAGGGCCAGGTGCAAGGTCGATCCACCGAGCCCTGGCTGCGCTGCCCAGCATGGCCTGAGCTGCCCAAAGGACGCCAACAACGTTTGACGCAAAGCATCCGAACTGCAACACTCCCCAAGAGCAGTTGGGAGGGCGATCGCTCGTTGACCCCGAACTTGCAGTTTGGATGAGGAGAAATCGCCCGATATTGACGCAAAACGAAATCCAGACCTGATGTCCGCTTCACGCTACCACAGTCCTTAACCCCAAGCCCACATGCCCATCACGTACAACGGCGTCGGAACACACTATTACGGCCGCGGCAATCCCCAAAGCCGGCCCGGGGTTTGTCCGCACTGCCACCGCTCGGTCAACTTGGTTTCCTATGACACCCGGCTTTGGTTCGTCATCCTTTTTATTCCGGTGATTCCGCTCGGCCGAAAGCGGATCATCGATCGTTGTCCCTCGTGCTCCCGCCATTATGTGATCGATCTGCGAAAGTGGGAGACGGCCAAACAGCTCGAGATTTCCGGGGCGCTCGAAAAGTTTCGCTCCAACCCCGCCCCCGACACTGCCATCGAGGCCCACCGGCAATTGCTGGCCTACCAGCAACCCGCGGAAGCCGCCGAGTTGCAAAAAGCGATGGGCGAGAAATTTCCCGACAATGTCCGGGTGCAGGCCTACCTGGGGGCGGCGCTGACGCATCTGGGTAAATTTACCGACGCCGAGCCTTTTTTCGCTCGCGCCCTCGAACTGCGACCGGATCTGCCCGAAGCGCGAGTCGGCGTCGCCTGTGCCCATATCCGGGCGAAGCGGCTGGATGAAGCCCGGCGGCTGGTGGATTTTCTGGAGAAACCGGGCGCGGGACAGCTCTATTCGCTCTCCCCGCTCGAACAGCTTGCGCTGGCTTATCAGCAGGCGGCGCGACACACCGAAGCCCTCGCTTTATTTGGACGGCTGCTCGAAGAGTTGCCGGCCATCGCCCAGCACGGCGGGTTTCGAAAGGAGGTCAAAAAATCTGAAGCGGCGTTGAACCATCGCACTTCGATCCTTCCCAAAGCGAAATTCAACCTGCGCCGCTTGTTCCAGCGTCAGGCCGGCGGTCCCGCAGCCGGGTCCCGCTCGATTTCACTCCGAACGGTTCTCATCGTCGCCGGGTCCGCCGCGGTGTTGATCGTGATTGGGCTGGTGTGCGGAAACGAAGTCGTTCGCCGGCATCGGCAGCTTTATGTGGCCAATGGCTTCGGATCCAACCTGGGCTTGGAAATCACGGGCATCGGCCCGGTGAAACTCGCGCGCGGGATCACGGCGGTTACTTTGCCGGAGGGCCACTACCAGGCCAGGATCAGCGGGGCGGTTCAGGAGGAAGTGAGCATGGACATCCAGGCGAACTACTTTGACCGTTGGTTCGACCAGCCGGTGTGGGTTTTGAATCCCGGCGGCGCGGCGATCCTCACTTTTGAAAGGGCGGTCTATAGCACGGACCCAAAGCCGATTTCGTTCAGCTACGTTTTCGGCCAGACCTTTCAACGGTTTCCGGAGATCACGCATCCTTTCACTCCTTTGCCCAAGACCGTCACTCTATCGTCGCACACTGAGGAAAAGATGTTGACCCGGCTCGAGTTGTTCCGCGCCCAGCCGATCAATGCCTTCTATGGCCTGCGTTCCGCGCACCGGCAAAGTGAAGCGGTGGACCTCGCGGAATGGCATCTGCGACGAGTTCCCGACGACAAAGAAATGCTTCAAGCCTATGTTACCAGCCCCACGCAAACGAACGAATTGCCTCGCATTGAGGCGTTCCTGCGCTCCGGCCTGACCAATCGGCCCGTGCAGATCGAATGGCATCGCGCCTACCAGGACCTTCACTTGGGCCAGCCCGGCGCCGCTGGGCTACTTGGGGCGTACGACGAGCTGCTCAAAGCGGACACGGACAACTCAGCGTTGCTTTACTTGCGCGGCCGGCTCTGTGGCGATCACGCGCGCGGCGCCGAGCTGTTTGTCCGGGCGCATCAAGCCGACGAGAACAATCCCTACCCGATTTACGCAATGGCCTACGACCAGATCGCAGCTGGCAATTGGCCGGGGGCCAAGCCGTTGCTGGACCGGGTAGTCGAGTTGCGCCCGCAGGACCAGCAGCTCCGCGCGTCTTGGAACACGGCCTGCCTGGCCCTGGGGCAATTTGATCAGGCTGAAAAGGAGTTTCGGAGCCGGCTTCAGCGCGATCCGGCGGATTTGAAGTCCACCGTTCATCTGTGTGACGTTTTGGCGGCGCAAGGAAGGCGGACGGAAGCAGAAAATGCGATTGCTGATTTGGCGCGGGCCACGCGGAGCCGCTTTCCGACCTTCGCCGAGGAAGCGCGGAGAACCGTTCAAAACCATTTCCTTTATTCGATTGGCGACTTCGCCGGGTTGGAAAAGGCCGCGCGAGCCGACCATTCCCCGGCCGGTAGGACGGCGCTATTTCTCGCACTGATCGAACAAAATCGGCTGGAGGAGGCCACCAGGGTTTATTCAGTGGACGACGTCAAAGACCCTCTTGTGCTGCTCGCGGTCAGTCTGGCCTGGCAGATGGCCGGCAACACCAATGAGGCGCAGCAGTGGCAGGCACCCCTGCTCAAAACGCTGCATTCCGGAGGGGCCGACAGCCTGCGCACCGCGGCAATGCTGGAAGGAAGAGCCGCGCCCTCCCCATCGTCGTTGGCCGACATCATTGTTCCCGCTCCACTCAAAGCGGCCCTGATTGCAGATCTGGCTGTGACTCATCCGGACCGGCGCGACAAACTAAACGCCGCGGCCCGCCAGCTTAACGTTGAGCGTTCCTTTCCTTATCACCTGGTCCAGCGCGCCACGGCGGGCACTCCGTAGGGACTTCATCGCGTGACCCACGAGGAGTTTGACCAGCTCGTTCAGCGGGTGGAAGCGGGCATTGGGCGGGACCCCGAGGCGTTGCACAGGCGAGTCGTGTGGCTGGCCGTGTTGGGGTACGCCGGCTTGCTGGCGCCACTCGGCCTGGTGTTGGCGATCGGTCTGGCCTTCATCGTCCCGGGCATACTTTGGCCGCAAGACGCGGCGGTATTGTTGGTCATTGGCGCCTTCGTACTGGCCGCCGGTGGCTGGGCCGCGGGGCGAGTTCTTTGGATCCGATTGCCGCCGCCGGAAGGGCGCGTGGTGTCGCGCGCGGAAGCGCCCGCTCTCCACGCCGCCTTGGATGAACTGCGCAAGCGGCTGCGCTCCGCTCCGTTTCATCGGGTGTTGATGATTCCCGATTGCAACGCGGCCGTAGTGCGCCGGCCGCGGTTGGGGGTGTTCGGATGGCACCAGAACTACCTTCTGCTCGGACTGCCGCTCATGGAAGGCCTCTCCAAAGGGGAGCTGACCGGGGTCCTGGCCCACGAATGCGCGCACCTCTCCCGCCAACATCACCGATCGGGCCAATGGATTTACCGGCTGCGGCGTTCGTGGGAACCGGCGTTCGAAAAGCTTTCGCGCCCGCGGACCCAGGGTGAAGTGTCGCTACGGCCACTCGTGCAAAAGTTCATTAAATGGTTCTGGCCGCGTTTCAATGCTTATGCATTTGTGCTGTCGCGAACCCATGAGTACCAGGCCGACGCCACCGCCGCCGAACTGGCGGGCATGCAAAATGCCGCCACCGCCCTGATCCGAATCGCCTGGTACGGGCGGGTGCTGGAGCAGAAGTTTTGGCCGGAGCTATGGCAGCTCACCAATGCCGCCGCCAATCCGCCCGATGGGGTTTTCCTTCGCCTGAGCGAGTCGCTCCGCGGAATCGGCCGCGGCAGCGAAGGGAAATGGCTGGAGCAGGCTTTTCGCGCGGCGACGACCAACGCCGACACGCACCCGTGCCTGTCTGACCGGCTGCGGGCCATCGGCTGGGTTTCGAATGCCGGGGCGAGCGATCCCGCGTGGGAGGCTTCTCCTCTACGGCCAAACGCGGCGGAGGTTTTGCTCGGCCCCGTCTTGGCGGCCATCCGCGCGGATGTCGAGCGGTCCTGGCGGGAAAGGTCCGAAGCGAATTGGCGTCAACAGCACAGCAAAGCCAATGTTCTTCATGCACGGCTCGACCAGTTGGACCACGTCATTGCCGTGAAGCAAGAAGACACCGATGCGCTCTGGGACAAAGCACGCGTCCTCCTGGAGTTGCAGGAGCCGGAATCCGCCGCGCCGCTGCTCCGCCAAATTCTCCGTGCCGACCCAAAACACATGGCCGCCAATTTCAACCTCGGCAGTTTTCTGCTCACGTCAGGTGACGGCGAGGGCGAAACGTATCTGGAGCGAGCCATCGCCGAAAACGAGGAATTGCTCCCGCAAGCCGCCGATTGCTTTCATCGGTATTACCGGATGACCGGCCAGTCCGAGCGCATCCGGGAATTACACGCCCGGATGGATCGATACGAAAAATCCATTGTGGCCTCGCGGCTGGAGCGGAGCAACGCGACCGCGGCCGACGAACTTATCCCGCATGACCTGTCGGAGGCGGAACTCACGACACTCTGGCAGACACTGGCGACCGAGCCGCACCTCATCGCCGCCGATCTGGGGAGAAAGGAGTTGCGCCATTTTGTCCGGCAGAAACTCTATTTGCTGTGTATCCGCCTCCGCCCTCAATGGCACCGGCTGCCCAACGCGAGCCGGGAGCAGGCGACCGTCAATCGATTGGTGAAGGCGGTGCGCCTTCCAGGCCGGGTGCTGATTTTCGCGCCTTCAGGGAGCTTCCGTGCGGTCGCTCGCAAGCTTGGGAGGATTCCGGGCGCGCGAATTCTCTCCAGGAGATAACCCGACGTTTTCACCGGAGAAAAGCCCCACTCGCAAAAGCCCTGCTGCTCCCTGAATCTGCTTGAGGGCGCGGCAGATTGATGGGATAACGCTCGCCTGAACTGAACCGATGCAATGATGAGATGTTTGGCGGCCAGGCGAAGGCGGCGCGGCCCATGGAGCGGCGTCGCAAGGATCTTCCTGGCGCTGATGGCGCTCGCAGGGCCGCGTGAAAGGACTTTGTCCGCTGAGGCCAACGACCGGCCGCCGACATCCGGTCCGCCTTACGGCATCGAGAAAAGGATCGCCTGGACGACCTCGCGCATCACCGGTTCGCCGGAGCCGCCCTTGCCCTACCGGACCGAACGTCTGTTCCCCAAGCTCAAATTTGTCGAGCCGCTCGAACTGGTCGCGCTGCCGGGCAGCGATCGCTGGTTAATCATCGAGCACGCGGGAAAGATTTTTTCATTTCCTAATGATCCGGCGTGCGAAAGTCCCGATCTGTTTGCCGACCTCAAGCAACTGAATCCGGAGGTGACGGAGAGTTACAGCCTGGCTTTCCATCCTCAGTTTGCGCGGAACCGCCAGGTCTATATCTGGTACATCCTGAAACCGGAATTGCCGGACGGCACGCACGTCTCGCGTTTCAAAGTGACGGACACTAACCCGCCGCAAGTCGATCTGAAAAGCGAGCAATCGGTGATCACCTGGAAATCGGGCGGGCACAATGGCGGTTGCATCCGTTTCGGTCGGGACCGCTATCTCTACATTTCGACCGGGGACGGGGCCGGTCCCGATCCGCCGGACCCGCTGGACACCGGGCAGGACATTGGCGACCTGCTTTCCTCCATCCTGCGGATCGACGTCGATCACGCCGAAAAGGGCCGGCCGTATCGCGTGCCGCCGGACAATCCGTTCGTGAACATGGCCGGCGCGCGCCCCGAGGTCTGGGCTTACGGGCTGCGCAACCCATGGCGGATGAGCATCGACCGGCAGACCGGCGATCTGTGGGTGGGCGACGTCGGCTGGGAATTGTGGGAGATGATTTATCGCGTGCAGCGCGGCGGCAATTATGGCTGGAGCATCCTCGAAGGAAGTCATCAACCGGTGAAGCCGGACGGCAAACGCGGCCCCACGCCCCTTCTGCCGCCGACCCGGGAGCATCCGCATTCGGAGGCGGCCTCCATCACCGGCGGCTGCGTCTATCGCGGCAAGCGCCTGCCGGAATTGGCCGGCGGCTACATCTATGGCGACTACGAGACCGGCAAGATTTGGGAGCTGCGCCATGATGGCAGTCGCGTGACCCGGAGCCGCGAGTTGGTGGACACGCGGCTCAAAGTCGTCAGCTTCGGGGAAGACCGGGAGGGCGAACTTTACATCGTTGATTTCGGCGGGACCGTTCATCGACTGGTGGTGAATCCAGCGGCGAATACTCCCTCGAGCTTCCCGCGCAAGCTGAGTGAGACGGGGCTTTTTTCCTCGGTTGCCGAAGGGAAGCCGGCGCCGGGCGTCATTTCTTATTCGGTGAATGCGGAGCTTTGGGCTGACCACGCCCAAGGCGAGCGGTTCGTGGCCTTGCCGGGCAACGGCGTCGTCACCAACCACGACGGTCGCTGGGAGTTTCCGAAGGACGCGGTGCTGGCCAAAACGTATTCGCTCGAATTGGAGCGCGGCAACCCGAAGAGCCGCCACAAACTGGAAACCCAAATCCTGCACTTCAACGGCGAATCCTGGAACGCCTGCAGCTTTCAGTGGAACGAGGAGCAAACCGATGCGACGCTCGTGGGCGCCAAAGGAACGGAACAGACCTTTGCCATCACGGACGCGGATGCTCCGGGCGGAAAGCGGCACCAAACCTGGCGTTTCCATAGCCGGGCCGAATGTCTGCGCTGTCACAATCCGTGGTGCAACACCGCGCTGGCCTTCAATCCACCGCAACTCGACAAAGAGCTGCGATACGCTGCCAAGGAGGCTGCGGATGCCTGGCCAGCGCACGGAGGCAGCCGCGCCAATCAGCTTCAAACCTTCGCGCACATCGATCTAGTCGCGCCAGCTTGCATCCCCGACAAGCCACAGCCCACTTTGGCAAACCCGTACGATCCGGCGGCGGATTTGAACGCACGCGCTCGTTCCTATCTTCACGTCAACTGCTCGCATTGTCATCGCGAGCACGCCGGGGGATCGGTCCTGAGCTATATGAATTTCGATCTGCCACTGGAAAAGGCCGCGCTGGCCGGCAAGGTGCCTTCGCAAGGAAGCCTGGGCATTGCGGCCGCGAAAGTGGTGGCGAGCGGCGACCCTTTCCGTTCGGTGCTCTGGTATCGGATGGCGAAGCTGGGCAAAGGCCACATGCCCTACCTCGGCGCGAGCGTGGTGGATGAACGGGGCGTGGGGCTGATCCATGACTGGATCAAGCAATTGCCCGCGAGCGCCGGCGACGATCCGGCCGAGACTGAGGCCGTGACGCGCCGGGCCTCGGAGAGCGCCGCGCTGGCGCGCCTCCGTTTCAACGGAAGCGGGCCGCCACCGGACCCGCAGGAGGTCATCGGCGAGATGCTTTCGTCAGTCAGCGGCGCGCTGGCTTTGCTGCGGGCGGTGGACGAACGGTCGCTCAGCGCGCCGATTCGCCAGGCCGCGATCGCGGCGGGGACTTCAGCCGTGGACGCTCAAGTGCGCGACCTGTTCGAGCGGTTTCTGCCCGAGGAGCGGCGCGCCAAGACACTTGGCAGCCAGATCGATCCCGGAGTTATCCTGGTGCTCCGCGGCGACGCGGCGCGTGGCCGGAAGATTTTTACGCAGGAAGGCGGGGCGCAATGCCAGACGTGTCATCGCGCGGAAGGGGTGGGACGGGACTTCGGTCCGGACCTTTCGCAAATCGGAAAAAAGTATGCGCGAGCGCAAATCCTGGAGAACATTCTTGAGCCGTCGAAGGCCATTGATCCGCAATACGTGGCGTACTTGGTCGAGACCAGGGATGACACGATGCACACGGGGTTCCTGATCCGAAAATCGGCCAACGAAGTGGTGTTGAAGGAGGCGACCGCGGAAGAGGTTCGCCTCCCCGCCGCCGCGATCAAACGGATGGAAGCCCAACGGCTGTCACTCATGCCCGAGGGCCTCTTGCAAGGCATGACCGCGCAGGAAGCGGCTGACCTGATCGAATACCTGCAATCGCTGCGCTGAGAGTTCGAGGAGCCGGCGCGGGGAAGTTGGTGTGATGTCTCCGAATTAGCTGTACATGATTTCAACCGTCCCTTCGGGACTTGGTCCCCCCTGCGTCTTACCCCAGCCTTGAAAGGCTGGGCTATTGTCAATTGTCCCTCCCGGACATGGTCCGCAGGTTACGCCGTTTGATTTGTGAGACGCCACACGGGTCCTGGATTCCGCGGAGGGAAGTGAGCGGCTTGGGTGGATAGTTGTCGCGCAGAGCGTCGATCAGCGGGGTTTCACCTCGCGTAGGCGATCGCCAACTCCGGGGTCTTCACCTGCCTGGCGAAGCGGGTCGAGGCGCGGCCAAAGGTTTCCAGCAAACCGGCGATTAGAAGGTTGCGCGGCAGTGGCCAGGGCGATTTGCCACTGCGAAAGAATTCTTCCATCACCTCGGCCAGCCGGCTGAAATGGTGCTCGCCGGGAGGCGGCGGGCGAAAGAGCTGCGCGGAGAAGAGGGCGCCATCGCGCGTCCGCACGGCGACGTTGATATCGGCCACCGCGCCATCCAATACCAGAATCGCCGAGCGCAGACCGTCGCAGTGTTCGAGCAGCCAGCCGCGAGGTTCGGCGGCCAGCTTCGGCAGGAGTCCGAGTCCGATAATGTCCTGCGTCCGGCCATCCTTGACCGGATCGCCCTGGGGCGAGTCGGAGCGCGAGATCGCGGCGGCCAGAAGCGGCCAGGACCAAAGCCCTTGGTCGCCGGCCCGCCAGACTTTTTGGCCTTCGAGGAATTGGAGGCCGCGGACGCCCGTTTCGCCGCCCTGCCGCCGCTCGATCATGGGGAGCAACCCTTCCAAGCCGTTCAATTCGGCGCCGAATGATTTGCCCTGGACCACGATCAGCGCCTCGGCCAGCGCAGTGCCCGGCGGCAGTTCGGTGTCGGGCAGCCGCCAGGTCACGGCCAACGGTGTGCCGGCGAGCAGCGAAATTTTGCGCGAGCCGGCCAGTTCAATCTGTTGGCGGGCGCGGTCCAGCGTGCTGGCCAAAGCGCCATGAACGAAGCAAGCGGCCCCTTCCGGCGCGCGTTCGAGGGCCACCCGCAGCAAGCCATCGTTTGGGAGCGCCCCCGCTCCGCGCGGAACGATCACGACGGCGTCGGCCTCCGCCACTGCCGCCTCCGGGTTGGGCCTGGCGGCGAGGTGGAAATCCTCGACGCGTTTGTCGAAGCCCGCCTCGACGTTGTTGAGCAGCAGGTGGGCCGACACTTCGAGGCCGCCGGGGGTGTGGAACTTTCCCTGCCGCGGATAGCCGATGAGAAAACGGTCGAGGAGCTGTTGCGCCGGGGAAGAGACTTGAAACTCTTCGAGCAGGAAAGCGATTTTGCGGAGCGGTCGCATCCTCACGCCCTCCAGTACGCTGAATTGGCCGGCGGCGGGTAGGCCATCTTCAACTGCGGGGTCTCCAGCCGGGCCTGGCCGCGATAGAGCGATTCGAGGGCAAATATAACCATTCCCGAAGTCAGCAGCGTGCGCTGGACGGGATAAGGAACAACGCCTTCGAGGACCATCCGCTCGATGTGGTTCATGAGCGGGCTGAAGAAATCGGCCAGCGTCGTCCGGCCGGGCGGCATTGGCAGATACATCTGGCAGGAGAGGATTTCGCCGGTGTTCTTCAGCAGGCCGGCGTAGTTGAAGTCCTGCACCACCTCGTCCAGAAGGAAGAGCGAGGTTTTGAATCCGTCCAGATGCTCGATGAAGTAAGCGGTCGGATGCTTGCAATATTTCCGCAGCCAGTTCAGGCCGGGCATCGCGTAAGTGAAACCCTCCAGCGGCTTGCACGTGTGGCTGCGGGCCAGGGCGGCGAAGAGAAGTTCCTGGGTTGTCTCGCGCTCCTCGAGAATTTCCCAGACGCGCTTGCCGCGCACGGCGTGGATCGCCGCCACCCCGGCCTCGCCCCCGGCCCGCCGTTCGGACATGCATTGGGCGGTTTCGAGGCCGTGGATATCGTAGGCATCGAGACCGCCGTAGCCGGCGCAAACGCTCTCCGCCAACGGCGCGCGCAGCGGGATTTCCAGCGCGGGAATCCGCCAGGTGACCGGCAGCGACGAGCCGGCCATGAAGGGGAAACCGAACTCCTCGGCGGCGCGCACCATGGCCAGACACTCGCCCCAGTCGGTGGAGAGATGCTTGTCGTTGAATACCGGCACGACGCGGCCGCTCGCTTTGAACACGTCCAGGGTCTGCTGAAAGAACCGGTTGCGGGGATAGAGGGTTTGGGCCTTTTCGTTTTTCGGGTAGGCGCCATGTTCGGCGACGATCAGCACTCCGTCAACGCCCAGGCGCGAACCGCCGAGGGTCAGCGCCTCGGCCACGGTCGGGTACAGCGTAATCCCATGCCGGCGCGCGCGGTCCCGGCTGAGGTCGCCTTCGGGGAATTGGTCCACGTAAAGGCCGGCGAGTTCCAGGCGGGGATAATGGTGGCGTCCTTCCCAGCCGTAGCCCTCCAGAACGCGATCGATGAAATGTTGCGGGTGGGAATACTTGCGAAATTCGGTGGCGAGGATGGCAATTCTCTTTAGGCGCGACGGACCGGATTTGGCATCAGTTTTCGCGTAGGCGGCGCGCCCGGAAGGGAACGCGGCGGCGGCGGCGGTTGATTTGGCCAGAGTGCTGACGAAGGCGCGGCGAGTCCAGCGCGCGGGCGCGGGTTCGCGGCGCACGGGATTTGCCGGTGCAGATTTCATCGACATCACTGGCGAGCTTGAAACGCCGGTGCGCGGGAGTCAATTTGGGCCTTCGCCCCCGGCGCGTCCCAAAACAACCAGAGCGCCAGGAACGCCAGCAAAGGCAGCCAGCCGGCGATGGCCAGGCCCAAATCAAATGAATGGGTCTGGTCCACGAGTCTGCCGAAATATTTATGGACCGGCGCGGAGAAGGCCCAGGCAAACACGCCGGTCAAACCGGTGATCTTGCCCTGGTGTTCGATGGTCAACTCCTGGCTCAACGCGTAGTAACAGGGAAACACCCCCAGCGCGCCCATGCCCACGATCAACAGGACCGCGAGGAGCGCCCAGCCTTTGGGCAGGAAAAGCACGGTGGTGGTCAGGGCCGATAGAACAGCGCAGCCCAAATAGACCAGGCTCCGCGATCCATGCACCGAGAGGCCGCGCCGCCCCAGCCAAAGCGTCAGCGCGCCGGCGCCCAGGCAGCCGATGTCCGCCGCCACGTAAAACAACGAATTGAAATAGAGCGCCTCGCCTTCGGTGTAACCGCGGCCCTGTTGCAGGATTTTCGGCAGCCAGGCGCGCAGCAGTTGCCAGCAGGTGTTGATACAGACGACGACCACGACGAGCACCAGGAAACGCCGGCTGAACAAAATCTGGCCGAATCGCGGAGCGCGCGAAAGCTCGCGCGACGGCTGGGCCGCGGTCAAGGCGGGCAGGCTCAGGTCGGTCTCGCGCACCAGTAGCAGCCAAAAAACGATCCACACCACGCTGAACGCGGCGATCACCTGAAACGAAAGCCGCCAGCTTCCGGGAGCGCTGGTCAGCA
>Ga0137385_10003269_pt1 | contig 14044 bp, 7 predicted proteins | sample SagtaG_FD_104921 | JGI IMG/M metagenome (GOLD analysis project Ga0137385, IMG submission 104921) | Vadose zone soil microbial communities from Sagehorn Ranch, Mendocino, California, USA - Sage2_R_80_16 metaG | ecosystem: Environmental > Terrestrial > Soil > Vadose zone | place: USA: California...
GAACGCGCCCAGGAGAATCTGCGCCGCTTTAAAGCGAAACAGCCCCTGATCGGCCATCTTCTCCCATACTTATCGGAAGAAGAGGCACGACGGGAGGGACTGAATTTCCGTGAAAATCATGGCTGGATCGAGGACCCTGATGGTACGCAGGAATAACGAACCAGGGCGTGGGCTTGTCCCCGCCCTGGTGGTTCTCCGCGAATACTATTAAATCTGCTCCAGATACCTTCGGCGATCCCAGTTCGTGACCGCCTTGTCGTACTCCTTGATTTCCCAGCGGCGGGTCGCGACAAAGTGTTCGACAAAATCCTCTCCCAGGTATTCTTTGGCAAGCTCACTCTGCTCCAACAGGTCCGTTGCCACGGAAAGATTGCGGGCCAGCGGGCGAATATGACCGCGTTCAATCGCCCTGGTAACGGTGTCCTGGTCGTAGGCGTTCCCTTGCAGGCGTTCGGGCAATTCCAGTTGCCGCTCGATTCCATAGAGGCCGCTGGCAAGCGTCGCGGCGAAGACCAGGTAGAAGTTGGCATCCGCGCCTGGCACGCGATTTTCAACGCGGATGGCGCGCCGCCCATTGTTGATGATACGAATCGAGCAGGTGCGGTTATCCATGCCCCAGGTCGTGTTCAATGGCGCCCAGGTACCTTCGACATAACGCTTGTAGGAGTTGATGACCGGGGCGTATAACGCCATAAATTCTGGCAATTTCTCTAAAACACCCGCCAGGAACTGGCGCATGATGCCGGACATATGCCCCTCGGCGTTCTCGTCCCAGAAGAGATTGCGTTCGCGGCTGTGATCCCACAGGCTAACGTGGGAGTGTCCGCTGCTGCCATCTTCCTGGTCATTCCACTTCGCCATAAAGCACGCCGTCAGTCCCATCTGGTGGCAGATTTCTTTCACGCCCGCCTTGAAGAGCATGGTTTTGTCGCCGGAGGCGAGCGCGTTATCATAGCGCAGGTTCATCTCATACATGCCGGGGCCGTGTTCGCGGTTGTACCCCTCGATAAAGATGCCGTAGTCGCGCATCATACGTGCAATGCGGCCCAACAGGTGTTCGTCAGCGCTCGCCTGGCTGATGGAGTAACAGTTGAAGCCGGGATTGAGGGGCAGCAGGTTCGGCCCAAAGTCCTTTTCACGCAGCGAAACCATCGTCTCGCGGAAAAAGCGAAATTCCAGTTCTGCTGCACTCGAAGCCTCAAAGCCCATCGAGCGAGCGCGTTCCAACACGTTGTTCAGGACATAACGCGGGGAAATCGTCACAGGGTCGCCATGCTCCGTCCACAGGTCGCAAATACAGGAGGCGACATTCTCTTCCCAGGGAACAAGCGCGAAGGTGGAAAGATCGGGCTTCATAAGAATATCGGAAAATCCGTGTTCCCAGTTGCTGAACTTGAGGTTGGGAAGGACTGCTTCCGCGATATCCCAACCAAAGATCACATCACATTGCGCAAAACCATCTTCGAGCGAGTTCAGGAAGTGCTGCGCGGCTACGCGCTTGCCCCGAAAGACCCCTTCGATGTCGGATGCGCCAATCTTGACATACTCTACTTTTCCTGAGTCGACTAACTGTTTAACTTCAGCAATCTCCATGTGTTGTATTCATCCTTTCTTGGGGTAAAAGGCGCAATGATGAACCTTCAAAAATGCAGAGGGTAACATCTACCATTGGTAGGCCGACGGTCTGCGATTCTCCAGGCTTGGAATCTGTGCGCGTACACGCTCGATCTGCGTAAGATCGATATCCGATAGGATAACCGTTGGCATATCTTGCGCCTGGGCAAGCACCAATCCCCAGGGGTCAACGATCATCGAGCGTCCAAAACATTGCCGGTTTGGGGGATAGCTTCCCACGTGCGCGGGCGCAACTACATAACAGAGGTTCTCGATAGCCCGTGCCCGCAGCAGCACTTCCCAGTGATCGCGTCCTGTGTGCAGTGTGAAACCGGCAGGCACCAGAAGAATCTGTGCGCCGCGCAGGGCCAGCAGGCGGAACAATTCAGGGAAGCGCAGGTCATAACAAATCGTCAGACCAAAGGTGATACCATCAACTTCAGCAGTAACGATCTCATTCCCAGGCGCGATGCGGTCGGATTCGAAGTGCTTTTCACCGTTGGCTAGATTTACATCGAAGAGGTGTATCTTGCGATACCTGGCCACTATCTCACCATCACGATTGATGAGGACAGAGGTATTGTAGAATTTCCCCGGCAGTTCAGGGTCGCGTTCGACAATGCTCCCCCCATGCACAATCATGTGGTACCTGCGCGCCTTGTCCTGCAAACGCTCGATAAAGGGGCCGGGGATGGTTTGCGCGGCTTCATCAAAACCGGAGTAGGGGCCGAGATACGACCAGAATTCGGGCAATGCCGCAAATGCCGCGCCCATATCGGCAGCCTGATCTAAAAAATTCTCTACAGTGGACAGGTTCTCAGCCGGGTTACTGCGTGAGTTCAATTGAATAACAGCCGTTTTGAGATGCATGATCGTGGCTCCTCGCTCTGTGCAACGTGGACGCGATAAATCGCGTCCCTACGGGTATTTTAGGCAGAGTAGCATGTAGCCAGCCACAGCGTCAAGTAGTAAATGTGCTATAGAGGAACGTTCAATATGGTTAAACGCTTCTATGTATATCTCGACAGCAAGCTGCCACTATGTTACACTACGAACAACATAGATAAGTAGGAGGACCTCAATGCACTCGCTTTCGATGACGAGAAAGAGCGAGATGCGCTAAGGAGGAGGTTTCAAATGTACCAGGACATACTACGAGATACAGAAATTTATCAGATAATTATGCAGGAAGGCGCTGAAAAAGAGCGTATGCTCCAATTGGAACATCAGCGCCGTACAATCTTACGCATTGTACAAACCAAGTTCCCAAAACTTGCGCGCCTGGCAATCGAGCAGACGGACTCGATTACCGACTCCGAAAAGCTGGAAGACGTGACTGTCTATATGGGCCTTGCTCAGACAGAGGATGAAGCTTATCAGTATCTCACCGGATCAAACAAGTAAGGGAAAAACTAGATCCAATTACCCGAACATAGACGGAGAGATCAGGCGTAATGTACAAACCGCCGCTGCCAGAAGACGACGCACCACACGACATCCCGGAGTTTTCTTACCCTCCAAGAAGGCGTAAAGAGCAGAAGTCTGTGTCTCGCCCCCTGGCGCGTAAACGTGCGCCAGAGGACTATAACGAAGACGAACGCCCAGGGGAACCGATAACTCGACGAGCTTCGTTATTGCGCGAAAAACAGCAGCAGAAGCAACAGAACCAGACGTCATCTGAAACTTCGCAGCACGAGACAACAGAAAAAGCGGGATCGAGGTCCAAGGCGCGTCCACCGCGAGGTGAGCACGGTGATCCAGGCAAGATACTGGTTACGCCAAACCGCCGTTCCTCCAACGTCTATGTGCCACAGGAGGCGAGGCCAGTTACACGAAGGAACCGCACACGCGGTCGCTCCGGCACTCGTTCATGGCGTTCACAGGCACGGCCAGTCTTCACTCGTAAGCAGGTAATAATGGGGGCTGCCGCTGTCGCATTGATCCTGGTCCTACTCATCCCTTTCCTCATAAAAGCCAATCACACGGAAACAACCGTCTCTTCAAACACACCTTTTGCAGGCAGCACCCAGGCGGTTGGTTTTAGCGGGCAGCCGCTCCCCAATCACGAGTTGATCATCACGCCGCAAGATACCGATCATCCGGCCCCGCCAGTTATGGCAACATCCGCCTATCTGCTCGATGCCGGTACAGGCGATACACTCTACGCCTACAATCCGTTCATGCACCTGCCCATGTTGAGTACTACTAAACTGATGACAGCATCGCTGGCGATAGAGCAGGCAGGTGATCATCTCGATCAGAGAATCACGATTACAGGCGCCATGAACCGCGATATGAACCAGCTCAGTGCCGATAGCGCACTCTTCGGCATCAAACAAGGGGAGATCTATACCTTACGTGACCTGCTCTATGGGCTGCTCTTCCTCTCCGGCAATGACGCGGCTATCGCCATCGCCGACGCGCTGGGAGGCAATCTGCAAAACTTTGTGGCAGAGATGAACCAGAAAGCGCAGCAATTGGGCATGTATGATACCCATTTCATGAATCCCCACGGCTTACTGCAAACAGGGCAATATTCCTCCGCTCACGACCTGTCGCTGCTGGGCAAATATAGCATGAGCCTGCCAGCGCTGCACACCATCAGCGGCGCAAACGCCTACCATATCCCCCAGGGCGGGAACCATCCAGAGCGTTTCCTCATCAACGAAAATCAATTTCTCTGGTGGTATCCAGGTGTAGATGGCGGAAAAACAGGATACGATGGGCAATCCGATTTTATCCAGGTGATGTCCGTCACGCGCAACCATCATCACCTGGTCGGCGTCGTCATGAACACCGACAACTGGTGGACAGACATGCGCGACCTGATGAACTGGGGCTTTGACTCGTTCAACTGGATTTCGCCGCACGATGTGGATATGCAGCACCCCATCCCCTATGACTCCCTGTGGAACTACTTCGCCAAGGATACAAAGGATTACACCGTGCCGACAGCAGATCATGGCCGCTACTATGTCTTTACCGGCTTTAGTATCACCGGGTCGATCATGAAGTACTTCGATGCGCATGGAGGATTAAAGACCTTTGGCTACCCCACGAAAATGCTGACGGCGTCCAGCAGTTCGCTCATCAGCCAGCAGTTTGAACACGGCGCCATCCAGTGCGACCTGGCCATCAACCTGTGCCAAAAAGTTTGAATACCACCCATTTCTTCAGGTAAGAACGTTGAAAGTCTTAGAGAGTCTGCGAATGATTTCCAGGGCGACTTTTGCGGTCGCCCAATGCGCACCAACCGAAGCTGGGAAACCAGGAACATACAGATGTTGATGGGCTTGTTCTATTTTGTTATAATGCACGCAACAATTAATAAAGAATGTCTGAGGTATGAAATCTCATGGTAAAAGAAGCTATACAGAATGGCAATAGCACCATCGCCCCGCCATCGGGCATAGGCAGAGGGCGGCTGGCGGTCGCAATTTCGGCAGGAAAACTGGTTGGCGCCACGGGTCGCCTGTTGCGCGTGAGCGGCGGCACAAGTTTGCCCGGCATGGTCGCGCGGCGCATCGACCCAAATATCCTGAAATCCGTGATTGGTGCCAGCAAAGCAAAGAAAATCGTCATCACCGGCAGCAATGGCAAAACCACCACCTCGCGCATGACCGCCACGATCGCCAAGCAATGCGGCCAGCACGTTTCCCATAACCGCTCAGGTTCTAACCTCGTCCAGGGCGTAACATCCGTTGCCGTCAACTTCGCCAATATCTTTGGACGGCTTGACAGCGATGTGCTGCTCTTCGAAGTCGATGAAGGCACCATGCCCCTTGTCGTACCGGAGGTCCAGCCCGACGTGGTAGTAATCACCAACATCTTCCGCGACCAGCTCGATCGCTACGGCGAAATCTACTCCGTCGCCAACGCCCTCAATAAGGTGATTGAAGACCTGCCCGCATCCTGCACCGTGCTGTTAAATGGCAACGATCCCCAGGTCGCCAACTTTGGGCAGCATACGAAGGCCAAACTCCTATTCTTTGGATTGGAAACGACCGAAGTGGGCGTGCCAATGCCTGAGCAATCAGCCGATGTGATTCGCTGCATTCATTGCCAGGAAGACCTGCACTACGAAGTGGCCTACCTCTCACACCTGGGCCTGTATCGTTGCCTCAACTGCGGCTATGCGCTTCCTCCTCTTGACATCGCTGCTACCGTCGTCAAACCAGCGCCCGACGGTCAAGGCCCAACACACGTCGAATTGCGCACGCCGCAGGGGAATATGACGCTCGACATCTCCCTGCCCGGTCTGCACAACGTCTACAACGCGGCAGCCGCCACCGGCGCTTGCCTGGCCATCGGTCTAGAGAAGGAGAAGATGCCCACCGCGCTCGCCAACATGCAGACCGCCTTTGGCCGCCTGGAGAAAATCACAGCGGGCGATCAGACCATCTACCTATCTTTCGTAAAAAACCCCACCTCGTTCAACCTCATGCTGCGCTTGATCGCGCAACATCCCGGCAAAAAACACCTGCTGCTGGCTGCCAGTCACACGCTAGTTGATGGCGAAGACTTTTCCTGGCTATGGGATGTCGATGTGGAAGCTGCAACAGGTAACATCGCCGATGTCGTATGCAGCGGCAACCGCCCGGACGAACTCGTCATGCGCCTGAAATACGCCGATGTTCCCACCGACAAAATCACCTCGATCATCGACCGCGGAGCAGCCCTGGATGCCGCCCTCAAAAATGCAGGCCCCGGCGGCACAATCTACATCATGTCCAGCTACACCCCTACCATTGAACTGCGGCGCATCATGAGCAAACGCGGCTGGGTTAAGCAATTCTGGGAAGAGTGAGGTACCCACCTATTTTGCTTTGAATGCTTGTACAACGGCATCGATGTTTTAGAACGGCGCATCCTCTTCCACATCTGCGAAGAACCGTTCGACCTCTTGTATATCGTAAGCCCTGCGCGCAGGCGGCAGCGCATTGATGACCAGCTTGCCATAGCCCTTTTTATGCAGGCGTGAATCGAGGATGGCCATCACACCGCGATCATCGTGGGTGCGCAGCAGCCGCCCCAGGCCCTGTTTCAGGCGCAGCACGGCCTGGGGCAGCACGTAGCTCCCGAACCAGTCTTCGCCCCTGGCTTTCATTTGCGCCACGCGCGCCTCCTGGACAGGATCGTCGGGCGGGTCAAAGGGCATTTTATCGATGACGACCAGCGAAAGGGCTTCTCCGGCGATATCAACGCCTTCCCAGAAGCTTTTCAGGCCGAAGAGAACGGCTCCTTCGGACTCGCGAAACTCGCGTACCATCTCGATGCGCGTCATGTCCCCCTGGCGCAGCAGGCGGTAATTGGAGCGTTGAGGAAGGCGCATAACGAATTCCTGGAACACATCGTTCAGCATGCGTTTGCTGGAGAAGAGCAGGAAGGCCCGGCCACGCGAGGCTTCGACCAGGTGCATCATTTCATCGGCGATGGCTTTCGTATAGGCAATCGAATCGGCGCCGGTGCCATACACGGGTTGTGGCAGGTGACGAGGCAGGTAGAGCAGGGCGTTTTTTTCATAGTCGAAGGTCAGTGGCAGGATGCGCTCTTGCACATCCGGGTAGTTTTTGTGGTCAAGGCCTACGCGCCTGCGGAAATACACAAAGGTGGGGCCCTTATCTTCCGGGTTAAGCGGGTTCGTCCCGACGGTCGTCAGAGTCGCGGAGGTAGCGACGACGTGGGTTTTGTCGAAGAGGTGTTCGCGCAGCCACAGTGTCACATCGAGTGGGGCAGCCGATACTTCCAGGGGGGAGATGCGCTTGCCGTGTGTCGCAACGCGCTCGACATAGTAGACAAATTTGTCGGGCTGCTTGACCGAGAAGACGTGGCGGATACTCTGCGCGAGTGTGTTGGTACGATTCACCAGTTTATTGTACAGTGTCTCCTCTTTTTCGGACATATAGAGGGGGCGCTGCATTTCGAGCGATGTTCCCAGTTGCTCGATCAGGGAGGCCAGTTTTAGCCCGTTCTCCAGTGGTTCACGCAGGTTAGCGCGTCCTTTGAAGCCAGGGTCGGCCACTCGTTCCAGGTCATCCCAGGCGACCATCAACTGCTCTTTTACCTGTTCCTGGAGACTGGCCGCGCTATGCTCTCGCAGCCGACGCAATGCCAGCAGCGCATATACCTGCGATTGATTGACAGTGGTAGTAAAGGCGCGGGTGGCCTCTTCTTCGAGGTGGTGCGCTTCGTCCACTACGATGACTTCGCGTTGGGGCAAGACATGCCCATTGGTGGCCGCATCGAGCAAGAGCAGCGTGTGGTTGACGACGATGACCTGCGCCTTCTCCGCCCGCTCCTTCATCTCACGTACATAGCAGCTAGAGAAGAAGTTGCACTCAGTCCAGGCGCATTGATCCCGGTCAGCATTGACCCTCCCGCGCAATTCACCTGGAACAGAGAAGCCGAGGGTTTCAAAGTCGCCGGATATGGTTAACTCAAACTCTTTGACCACGTTAAGCAGGCGCGTAAAATCAACATTCTTGCTGGCTGCGAATTCGTTCTTGCGTTCATCTTCCAGGCGGTCAAGGCAGATATAGTTGCCCATGCCCTTGACCAGTGCGGCCTCAAAATTCTGGACGTTTTTCTTGACGAAAGGGATGTCTTTGAAGAAGAGCTGCTCCTGTAGCGCTTTGTTGGCGGTGCTGATGATGGCTCCCCGGCCTGAACGCACAATCGGCAGCAGGTAAGCCAGGCTGTTGTGCGTAGGAATCATTGATCGGCCAGCGAGGTACAGATGACTTTGAGAATCGACCTGAATGCAGCGTACTGGGCGTGTAGGTACTTCGTGGACCGCGGTAACGTAGCGGAAGCGATTGCGTTCGGGGGTGTAATCGCGGAGTCGCTCCTGCCGAGTGTTTGCCTTACGCGGTAGTTGGAAGACCGGTTCCTCTGTTGTGAATGATAGCGTCCATTTGGGGCCACAGTCTTTCTGTTTTAACCGCGCGCGTCCATCACGAAGTGTAGGCCGGAAGCCAAGCGAACAGGCCAGTTCAAACACACCCTGCGCGAGCCGCGGGCTTGTCGTTGTAAACTCGATAGCCCCGGTATGACTAACTGTGCCGTCGGTATCGAGGAGTCCGGCAAGAAGGGCGCGGCGCTGCTGTTCTGAGGAGCGCAAATAAATTGTCGGGATGTGCTTGTTACGAAGAAGCCCGAGCGCGCGCAGGCGACCGGTCATACCGGGCTGCCATCGGCTCACAGCTTTACCATTCTCGTCATCAACTGCGTACAGGTAAGGATGGCTTTTTAGAGATCGAACAGTATAACCATCTTTCTCAATTTCAGTAATGAGAGCTGGATCGGCGGTTGTTATCTGGTTGTTGTAGCTACTACCGTCACCGAGCCAGACACCGAGGAAATATGGCGCGATAGGAAGGTCCACCTCAGGGAGTTTGAGAGGATCGGCGACGGCGATGGCATGGTTGGCTCTTGGAGTTGAGTCAACCGTGAGCGTGGCTCGCATTTTCTCGGTAGTGACAAGAGTGTATGCTCGTTTATCCCTATGCTGTTCGATCAGGTCTTTCGTCAAGCGATCTTTCACAGCAGCGAGAAGCGCCAGGTGTGGATAGCGTGCGGGTCGCATATTGGAGTTGACGGGTCCTATCTGACGAGCAGCTTGATAGACGCTCCAGCGATGGCCTCCGATGAGTTCTACTGCCTCGGTTACCGAGAGTACGTTGTCTTTTGAGGAGAGAGCGATGATCTGCTCAAGCAAGAGAAGCTGGTCCAGGGTAACGAAATTTTTCGCTCTATATATATTCGACCTCGGTCGTTTATGCCATTCCCGATCTAAAGCTGTGTAAGATGCCCATTCATGCTCGGCATCTGCAATCAGCGACGAGCCATCGCTGAATAGGACCTCATAGCATTTATGATCGTGCATTATATCAAATGCTACTGTGACACGGGTTGGGTATCCCTTCTCGTCAAATACATAATCACCTGCAACGAGATCGCCCATGCGCTTCCAACCAGCTGGCGTTGGAATAGGTGTGTCTACGTCAAGCGCCTTTCCTGTTCCCGTACTCGCTTCAATGATAGCGTGTTGTTCCTCGATCAAGGCCCTGGCGACCTCTCTGGCCATCTCGACCTGCGCGGCTCGCTCCTCATAACATCCCAGGCGGTTCGAGAGAATACCGCCCTGGCGCAGGTCGGTGGTGACAATTTTGTGCAGATTGGTGATGCTCCCGGTTGAAAAACGTTTGACCTTTGGTCTGTCGTCTTCCCGCGTGGTAGAGGTTTCGTCGTCGTCGTCGTCAGCATTTGACGGCGATGCGGGCGAGGACGACGAGGGCGCGATAAAGCGCGCCCCTACACCGGTATCATCATTTGATGAGGGTAATGGTGTTTTGGGTGTGGGCGCGATGAAGCGTGTCCCTAGATTGGCGTCGTTTTCTGTAGGGGCGCGATTTATCGCGCCCTTGTTCCCCTTCTCGTCTTTACTGTCGCCTTCCCTGGTTTTAGAGATCGAAGGTGCCGGTGGTGCCGTTGCAATGGCGGGCGGTCCAGAAAAACCCATCAATGCGCGCAGGTACTCGTATGCGAAGGTGTGGGTATGCGAGAAGCGCTCTGCGGGGTCGGGCGCGAGGGCTTTTATGAGTACCTGCTCGACGGCTGGCGAGATATCGCTGTTCAGGCCGCGGGGCGCGGGAAGTGGTTCGTGTAGTTGTTGTTGTAGAAGCGTTTCGCGTTCGGTTGCGCTGTAGGGGCGGTGTCCACACAACCATTCATAGACCATAACGGCCAGCGCGTACTGGTCACTCGTGAGGGTAGGATTGTCTTGCAATTGTTCGGGCGCCATATAAAGCAGGGCGGCTGGCTCTTGATACTGCGGTTGCAATAGATCCGGCGGCATAGGTGAGAAGCCAGTCAGCAGGATTTGCCTGGATTCATCCAGAAGGATGTTGCCCGGATGGAGGGCGCCATGCTGAATATGCATGGTGTGCGCATATTGTAAGGCGTCCGCGATGGGCGATAGGATGCGCTTGACCTCGTCTGGTTTCTGGCATTGCCCGGCGGGGAAGTGTTCGCGGATGCTCTTGCCTGTGACATATTGCATGACCAGGTAGCCCTGGGGAGATTGTTGCTCGCCATTTGCTTCATCAGCCAGCAGGCCGTAGTCCACAACCTCGGCGATGTTTCGATGCTTCAATTTTTTGAGCGATTTCGCGCGTGTTAGAAAAGCTTCCCTGGCTTCATCCGTTGTAAGAGGCAGAGGGTAGACGTGAATGGTGATGTAGTTTTTGGTGCGCACCTGGTGTTTCCCTAGATAGACGCTCCCCTGCGGGCCGTCGTGAAGCAGGCGAATGATGGCAAACGACCCGATGTGCTGCGGCGCGGCATCTCCCATAATGAGTAGTCTCTCTCCCCCTGAATCTGAACCAAATTAGGAACGGATGTTTGTGTTGCACGAAAGGTATTATACCATAGCTGAGAAGTGGAAATATCGGGTGTCCTGAGTTTATGCCACTACTATTAAGATTTACGTGCCAGATGTTACACTCACATTCCAGTCGCCATACTCGCCCAGGCTTTGCCCATGTTGATCGACGGCTTTGAAGGTGCCTCGTATATCTCCGCCAACTTTAATGTTTCCGTCAAAAATCAATGTTCCTGCATCTAACTTGACTGTGAAGTGTACTATTCCGGAGGAGGTTACTGTTCCCGTGAAAGTGCCGATCAGGCCAAGTCCTTGAAAGTTGCCGGAAAGGCGGTTTTGATCTTGCTTAATGTGTGTCAGGTACATAATCGTCTTCGTGTTGGCTACGCCTATATCGTTGATTTCGCCAGCATACGACTGAGCAACAGGTGGATAGAGCGTTGAGGTGCTCGCAGTGGACGATAGTACCGGCTTCGGCGTTGGAGTCAATGCTGATCGAGGAGTGGTTGTGGCCACAGTTGAAGGCCTATGCGGTGAGGGATGAACAGCATACCAGAGAAAACCCAGGCCCAGAACCAGAGGTAGCAATAGCGCAAGGAAAAGAGGAGATATTCTGACATGCCTGTGAGAAAACACACCCCGTTGTTTACCGGGTGGGTGAGTGGAATGGTCAGTATCGATACCTTTCATATCCCGCTCAACTATGGGAGGACAAGGGGTATGTGGCAAGCGTAGTTTGGGCCATTGTTTTTGCTGTTCGATTGAGTCAGTACAATGTGCATTCCAGAAGGTCTCCGTTGTGGGGACGCGATCTTCCTTGTTTCGTTCGAATTGAGAGAGCAGGTCGATGATTGTCACTCGCTCTTCGATAGTTGCGACGAACGCTTTCAGGAGTTCTTGAAACTGTTGTTGTAGTTCGTCGTACTGCTCTCCAGGCCCGTGTTGGCGCAACACTTCGTTTTGTTGATGGACCACGTGGGCTCGGAGCAATCGTAATCGCTGCAGCTGCTTTTGGAGGTTTTCGAGTTCTTCTTCTAAGTATGCTTTGCGGCGTTCCAACTCGGCGATATCAACATGATGTGGCATGATTACATCCCTTCCAACCACCAGTGGGAGCACTCGAACGCAGGTTAATGGTGTTACCCCGCCTCTACGTGCTACTCCACAGCCTTGTATTTAACAATCGGCATACGCATATGCTCCACGCTCGAACTGTACTGCATATTTCAGAGGTAGAGCAATGGATACTCTATCCATATTTTCATGGGCAGAATATCCATCTATATTGAATCTGGTTGATCCTGTCTCATGTCGTAAAACAATTAAACGCCTTGATGTACCTTGGGTTATATGGCTGGATAGTGCGACTCAGGGGTGTAACCACCATGACATCGATGGCTGGTTCGGAGGGGAAGCGTGCAACATGATAGGTGACCTGGTCGGCATCAAGCAGGCGCAGGAGCAGCGGGCGAGGGTCGGTGTGTTGCACAAAGACAACCAGGCTGGGGCGGTTCGCGTGATAAACCGCGTCTGTGTAGGCAGGGATACGATTGATTGCCAGGGGTGGGTGCGTCACCTCCAGGGGGTCAACCACGATGACGCGGCTGTTGGTCTCGAAGGTGATCGGGTGGCCGAGCAGATTGGTGGCCCAGGCATAACGAATGTGCTGCTGTTCCATATATGTGATGATGGGGTTGTAGTTGGCCGGAATAATCGGGCAATAGGGCGATTGAAAATCATAATCGGGATCAGATAGATTATACGTCCAGGCCTGTGCGCCAAGATAAGCGAGCAACAGTGCGAAGATGACGAGGTGCGCGGCGATGATGTAGGGACGCGATTTATCGCGTCCACCAGGAAGCATCGTCGCTAGCGCGGCAATATTGTCTGTTCCAACGCTGTTGGGATCGGCGGAAGCAGGGCGGGCGACGCGAGCGTCCAAGTGACCCGCACCCCGCCCCGCATCCGCCCCTACGGATGTGTTCTTGTGGAATGCGTTGATGGCGAGAAATGATGCTGTGAAGATGGTGGCGAAGAAGAATGGGAAGGCCAGCATGAGGGGGGTGGCGTAGCGTCCTGCCAGGTCAAGGCCGCACGAGATCAGGCTGAAGGCGGAGGCGGAACTGGTGCAGTAGATGATGGCTGCGCAGGCGGCAAAAAGTGTTGGTAGGGCGGCGAGCCGTTGTATGCGCAGCAATGCCGGGTGATGCCAGACTAACGAGACAAGCACAAGCGCGGCGGTGGCGAAGATGCAGAAGGTGGTGAAGATGAGCAGCGGTGAATGGAAAGCTGCCGAGAGCTTGCTTTCAACGGGTAATGAGCCGCCGATGATGCGCGGCGCGACACAGCTCAGGTACATATTGGTTACGCGGTGGATGGTATGGATGCGTTGGATCGACCAGGTGCCTCCAAGCTGGCGCAGGTATTGTGCGTTAGCCCATGAGTGCTTGATGCCCCATGCGATGGCTGGCGAGGCTCCAAGCAGGCTGGCGGGAATAGCCGTCCAGATTGGCAGGAGCGGTTGCAGCGCACGCCGGAGCGCGATGGAAGCTCGCCTGGCGTTGGCGGCGAGGTCCCGGCGCACGCGCACGAAGGTGATGATACGATCGAGCACTATCCAGAGCGCGGAGGCGAGGATGGCGGAGACGATCAGGGGGTAGACCCAAATGCCCAGGCCAACGATCAAACCAATGCCCGCCCAACGCCAGCCCAGTTCGCGCTGCGAGGCGTCTTCGTGCCAGCGCTGTGTCAGACGCAGGGCTGAGAGCAGCAGCAAGATCATGAGGACGTAGGTCTCGATATATCCGCCCCAGGTGCGCAGCTCAACCAGGCCGTCGTAGAGTGGGGGAATCGCCGCTGTGAGACCGGCTACCAGCGTAAAGCATATTTTCGCGGATGGTGAGAGATGCGCTGCATCAGCGAGGGAGGAGGCCAGACGCCAGGTCAGCCAGACCAGCACGAGCGAAACAAGTGTGGCCTCGGCACGCAACGCCCAGGGGGAAGGGCCAAAGATGGCGAAGAGGATGGATGCCAGGTAGGCTTCCAGGC
>Ga0137385_10003274_pt1 | contig 14039 bp, 11 predicted proteins | sample SagtaG_FD_104921 | JGI IMG/M metagenome (GOLD analysis project Ga0137385, IMG submission 104921) | Vadose zone soil microbial communities from Sagehorn Ranch, Mendocino, California, USA - Sage2_R_80_16 metaG | ecosystem: Environmental > Terrestrial > Soil > Vadose zone | place: USA: California...
GAAAACGGTTTCAACATTGCACGCGCGCTCGTCGGTTCGGAAGGCACATGCGTCTCGGTCTTGAGAGCAACCACGACCCTGGTGAGCAATCCGACCGCGCGAGTGGTTACCGTTTTCGGCTTTCCCACCATCTTTGACGCGGCCGACTGCGTCCCGCAACTCCTTCCACTTGAACCCATCGCAATGGAAGGGCTCGATACCGGCATTGTAGGTGGCTTGCGTGAACGAGGTCTCGCGCTCGCTGACATCGCAGAGCTGCCAGAAGGCAATGCGTGGCTAATGGTCGAGTTCGGCACCGACAGTCTCGAATCGGCACTACGGCGAGCGCAAGCCGCGGCGGACTTGGCGGACTCGCTACCCGGTCGTCCGAAGGCGCGCGTCGTCACCGATGCGGCAATGATGAAGCGACTTTGGTCGATTCGTGAAACCGGCGCCTCAGCAACGTCCATCGGCGATGACCCGTCAAAGCCGGACCCGGTCGTCGGCTGGGAGGACGCGGCAGTTGAACCGCGTCTGCTTGGCGCATACCTGCGCGAATTCTCCGCGCTGGTCGAGCGCTATGGCTACACGACCAACATGTACGGCCACTTCGGGGACGGGTGCATTCACTCCCGTATCAACTTCGACCTTCGCAACAGCCAAGGCATTCACACGTGGCGCAACTTCCTGGAGGAAGCCGCGAAGCTCGTCGTCAAGTATGAGGGTTCACTTTCGGGGGAGCACGGTGACGGACAGGCCAAAGGGGAATTGCTCTCGCTGATGTACTCGCCCGAGCTCATGGACGCGTTCCGTGAGTTCAAGACAATCTGGGACCCGAAGAACCGGATGAATCCCGGCAAGCTCATCGACGCAATACCTGTCGATGCGAATCTGCGCCTTGGACCGACATACCGCCGCGTGGACGTCCCCAGTCATTTCTCGTTCGGCAACTTGCAGAGTCCGGACACATTTGCCCGTGCCACTGAACGATGCATCGGCATGGGCAAGTGTCGGTCTCTGGAGGGCGGAACGATGTGTCCGAGCTATCGCGCGACCCGTGAAGAAAAATATTCGACGCGTGGACGCAGCAGTCTGCTCTTCGAGTTGCTCAAGGGCGAGGTCATCACCGACGGCTGGGACAACAAAGGCGTCAAGGACTCGCTGGATAATTGTCTTGCATGCAAGGGCTGCCGCAGCGATTGCCCGACCCACGTCGACCTCGCCAAATACAAAAGTCATTTTTTGTACGAACACTATCAGAAGGCGAAGCGTCCGTTGATGGACATGATGATTGGGCACATTGGAACATGGCTTCCTATCGCAACGCGGGTCAGCGGCCTGGTCAACACTGCCATGAGGATGCGGCCGTTCCGTGCGGTAGCCGAGAAGTTTGGACTCGCATCGCACGTGAAATTTCCTGCCGTCGCATCGACAGCTTTCCGCAATGGGGGAATCTGCAAGAGCCTTTTAAACGGCGCAAGCAAGCTGGATGTTCAATCTGCTCAATTGAAAACAGTCTTGCTGTGGACCGACACTTTCAACAACGGGTTCTCGCCTGATGTTCTCGAAGCGTCCGTCCGAGTCCTGCAGTCTTACGGCGTAACCGTGCGCCTTATGAGCAAGCAGATTTGCTGCGGACGCCCCTACTACGACGCGGGAATGCTGGACCACGCCAAGCGCAACCTTATGGACATCATGGCGGAACTGAAGGAGGTCATCATGCTGAAGCTACCCGTGGTTGTGCTCGAACCTAGTTGTCTCTCCGTATTCCGAGACGAACTCCGTTCACTGTTCCCGACCGATGAAAAGGCCTCAGCATTGGCCGCATCCGTCAAGACGTTGGCCGAATACCTCGAATCGGAAGACTTCGACGTGCCGAAGCTGGATGAAAGCGTCTACGTTCACGGGCACTGTCATCAGAAAGCCTGTGGTGGGGTGCAAGCAGAGTCACGACTGGTCCGCAAAGCAGCTCAATCGGGAGCAGTGCTGCAAACAGGATGTTGCGGCATGGCTGGGGCGTTCGGTTATCACACGAAAACCGCGAACGTCGCACGCTCCGTTGCTGAATCCGAACTTGTTCCCATGATTCAGCCGCTTGATGAGAGCGCAGTGTTGGTGAGCGACGGATTCAGCTGTCGCTCACAGATTCGAAACACCACGGGACGCTCTGCGATACATCTCGCTCAGTGGCTCGATGGAAGAGCAAAAACAAATCCGGCGCGTCGCCGGGCCAAATCCTCCAAACAGGAGGAAACCGTATGAATCGTAGAGATTTCGCCAGTCTTGCCGCTGTCGGCGCTTCCGCATTGTTCCTTTCTCGGACCGGCAATGCCGCAACGGGCGCAAGTGGCAGCGACTCATCGGCAACGCTTGCCCAAGGTCAAAACGCGATTCGCCAGGGGACCTCACGAGACGAAGCGATTCAGGCGTGGCTCGAAGTCGTGAAGCCGAGACTGCCGTTCCTTCAGGCGACTGCCCTGGTCTCTCGTCCGCGGCCTGACACACCGAAAGAACTTGGCGCAGTCCGGCGTATTTACTCTACGGTGCCAAGCTCCTACCCGGTTGGCGGCTGGAAGCAGCTTTCCGGCTCTGACTGGGCTCGAAAAGTACTCGAACGTGGCGAAGTCCTCGTCGCGAACAACGACGCCGACCTCGAGCACTACTTCCCGGACCACAAGCTGTTGAAATCTCTCGGCACGGCAACGCTCGTCAATATCCCCGTCGTTGTCTGCAAGCGGACCGTCGGCGCATTTGCCTTCATGTGCGCGGAAGTCGTTCCCGAGAGCGCCATAACCGAAGAAATCCGACTGTTGACCGCGCTGACCGCGCCGTTGTTCTCTGACGAACTGGTGCCGACCGCTTGAGGTGACAGCAGAAAATGCCGCGCTGAGCTCCAACTCGGTTGGATAAGCTCCCCATGGGAGCATGTCGAGCAAACCCAAATGCCGCATGCTCCGGATACTCTAAAGATAGGCAAAACCCTATCGAGGATTGTGAAATGTCTCTAGCATCGCTTATCGAGTCCGACCGTAAGCATCTCGTCCATCCTGTTGCCAACTACCGCGCGCACGAAAAGCGTGGGGTGACCGTACTGGAGTGCGGCAAGGGCGCATGGCTTTACGATGCACAGGGAAATGAACTGCTTGATGCGTTCGCAGGGCTTTGGTGCGTCAATACCGGCTATGGACACGAAAGCATTGTCAAGGTTGCGGCCGAGCAGATGGCAAAGCTTCCGTACGCAACCGGCTACTTCCACTTTGGCTCCCAGCCTGCTATCGAACTCGCCGACCGCCTCGTCGAAATCTCTCCGCAGAATCTCCAGCACGTCTACTTCTCTTTGGGTGGGTCGGACGCAGTGGATTCCGCGGTGCGCTTCATCACGCATTACTACAACGCTATCGGCCGCCCGAGCAAGAAGCACTTCATTGCTCTGGAACGTGGTTACCACGGCTCATCGTCGGTTGGCTCTGGCCTGACTGCTATCGCGAGCTTTCATCGCAATTTTGACGTGCCGCTCCCGACTCAGCATCACATCCCGTCGCCGTATCCTTATCGGAGCGAGACACCGGACGATGCACAGGCCATCATCGCGAACTCGGTAAAGGCCCTTGAGAACAAGGTCGCCGAGCTCGATGCGGACAATGTCGCCGCGTTCTTCTGCGAACCCGTTCAGGGTTCGGGTGGTGTCATCGTGCCGCCGAAGGGATGGCTCAAGGCGATGCGCGATGCTTGCCGACGTCTGGACATTCTCTTCGTTGCAGATGAGGTCATTACCGCCTTCGGGCGGACGGGCCCGATGTTCGCATGCGAGACCGAGGCAGTAGAGCCGGACCTCATGACTATCGCGAAGGGTTTGACAGCGGGCTACGCTCCCATGGGCGCTGTGCTGATGTCTGACTCCGTGTACCAGGGTATCGCCGACGGAAGTAAAGCTGGCGAAGCGATTGGCCACGGTCAAACGTACTCCGCGCACCCGGTGAGCGCTGCTATTGGTCTTGAAGTACTGCGCCTTTACACGGAAGGTGGTCTTCTGGCCAATGGCCAAGCCCAGGCGCCAAATTTCGCGCAGGGTCTGGACAGTTTGCTCGAGCATCCGCTCGTCGGGGACGCGAGACACGCAGGTCTTTTGGGCGCAGTGGAACTCGTGGCAGATAAGTCCACGCGAGCTCGCTTCGACCCGGCGCTGCACCTCGCAGACCGAATCTTCGACGCGGCTGCTCGCAACAAGATTATTTTCCGCGCGTTCGGCGACAACATCCTCGGCTTCGCTCCGGCGCTCTGCTACACGGCTGCTGAAGTCGACATGATGGTGGAGCGTGTCCGAAAGACGCTCGACGACGTTCTTGAAAACGCGGATGTGCGCCGCGCGATTAAAGGTTAAGCCCGCTTAGGACAAGCTGGCCGGGTAAAGAGTAACGTATCCTTCGAAGGTATCGAGCATGGAACTGAAACTGAAACGTGAAGAGCTTCTGCGTCGGCAGAATCTGATTGGTGGCGAATGGACTGATGCCGTGAACGGCGCGCGCTATTCGGTCTCCAACCCGGCCACCGGCAGCATCATCGCCGAAGTTGCAAACAGCAGCAAAGCGGACGCGCGCGCCGCGACTGATGCTGCTGCGAAAGCGGCGAATGCATGGCGTGAGCGCCTGCCGCGCGAACGCGCAGAGATTCTCAAGCGCTGGCATGCGCTGATTGTCGCGAACACCGATGACCTCGCAGCAATCATGTCGATGGAGCAAGGAAAACCGCTGGCGGAGGCCAAAGGCGAAGTCGCTTACGGTGCGTCATACGTCGCGTGGTTCGCCGATGAGGCGACTCGCATCTATGGCGACCTCATACCGCAGCAGCAGCGCGGCAAGCAGATGCGTGCCATCAAGGAACCGGTCGGGATTGTTGCAGCAATCACCCCGTGGAACTTCCCGCTCGCCATGATTGCCCGCAAGATTGCCCCTGCCCTGGCAGTTGGCTGCACGGTTGTCGGCAAGCCGGCAGAAGACACGCCGCTGACGGCGCTTGCCCTCGCGGCGCTCGCCCAAGAGGCGGGCGTTCCCGCCGGCGTTCTCAACATGTTGAGCGCATCGCGCGACCAGGGCATCGAAGCCGTCGGCGACTGGCTTGCCGATGACCGGGTACGCAAGATTACGTTCACGGGCTCCACGGCTGTCGGCAAGTATCTCGCGCGCGAGTCGGCGGGCACACTCAAGAAACTCTCGCTCGAGCTGGGCGGGAATGCTCCTTTCATCGTCTTCGACGATGCAGACCTCGATGCCGCTGTCGTCGGCCTGATGGCCGCCAAGTTCCGCAATGGTGGACAGACGTGCGTCTGCCCGAATCGCATTTACGTGCAGGCCGGCGTGTTCGACAGGTTCGCAGAGCTGCTCGCGGCACGCGTAGGCGCGCTCAAGGTCGCGCCGGCATCGGACCCGCAGGCGCAAATCGGGCCGATGATTAACGCGAAGGCCATCGACAAGATAGACCGTCACGTTATCGATGCTGTTTCGAAAGGTGCCACCGTCCTGACTGGCGGCAAGCGCCTGACCGAGATGGGGCCGAACTACTACGCGCCTACCGTGCTCGCGCATGCTACGAATGAAATGCTCGTTACCTGCGAAGAGACCTTCGGACCCGTGGCTCCGCTTTATCGCTTCGAATCCGAGGACGAGGCGATTCGTCTCGCTAATGACACGCCTTTTGGTCTTGCTGCGTACTTCTACACCCAGGATATGCGCCGTGCTGAACGTGTTTCGCGCTCGCTCGAGGCAGGCGTCATCGGACTGAACGAAGGTGCGGTAGCAAGTGAAGCGGCGCCGTTCGGCGGCGTCAAGGAGTCGGGTTACGGCCGTGAAGGCTCGAAGTACGGCCTCGACGATTACCTGTCTATCAAGTACATCTGCCAGGGCGGCCTCGACTGATTCATTGCATCCCAATCAAGAGGCCATCGTCCAGAAAAGACGATGGCCTTTTTCGGTGCTTTGAAGACAGCGTTCAGCAGAGGTTGCGGTGCTCAGAACGGAGGTTCAAAGGGAATGTTCAGTGATGTGAGGTTGGTACTGCCATAGATTCACACCACTTCCACAAGGCTGTCGCGCGACCGTAGTTCATGTGATAACCAACCGCGAGAACTGCTCGGTGGCTCAAATGGTATACAGATCGGCCGGCTTGCGAAATGTCTCGCTCGGTATCAATGTCACCAGTAGCACCGACCTGCCTAAGCAGCTTGGCCGCTCTCGGGTCCGATTCCAAACAGATGAGCGACCTGATGAAACTCGAACCATGCGGTGTTTTTATCCAGCTTACCGTGAATTGTCCTGCTGCTAGACGGGCAGACATACTGAATCGTCGTCATCCCCCACATGCTCCATTAGTCATCGTCTTCGGATAGCAGCTTTTCGAGCGGCACAGTCTGCTTGACGAAGGGTGACCGAATCACGATATAACTGAAGTACTTCTCGATTCCGATATTGCGGTCCACCAGCTTTTCGATGACTTCCTGATAGTGTCCGATGTTCTTGACGATGGACTTCAGCAGGTAGTCGTAACCCCCGCTGACCAGGTGACACTCCGTAATCTCATCGAAGTCGCGCAGATTCGCTTCGAAGCGCGTGAAGTCTTCGCGCCGGTGGTCGCGCAGCATGATTTCGGTGAACACGGTCACCGTGCTGGTTAGCTTGGCCAGGTTCAAGTGGGCCCCGTAGCCAGAGATGATTCCCGCGGCTTCGAGCCGCTTTACGCGTTGCAGACAAGGGCTTGCCGACAACCCGACAGCACTGGCGAGGTTGGCGTTCGTCATGTTGCCGCTCTTCTGCAGTTCGGCAAGAATTTTGATGTCGGTCCGGTCAAGCTTTTGTCGCATATCGTGCTTGTTCGCATTGGCTGGTGTGTCAATCGAGGGCGACCTTCCTATCAGCGAGCCAGGTCCTCGTGGTGCGCCTTGACCAGTTGAGCCATACTCGTGAACTTGTAGTCAACGGGTGGTTCGATAGAGTATTTCACGTTTGCACCAGCTCCGCGCTGCTCGTAGCGTCGTTGAATCCAGCATGAACGAAGTTGCAGCTCGCTCGCAGGTTGATGGTCATGGTAGACGCTATCTGCAACGTGGAGCGTATCGTCCTTACTAACACCCATTGAGGCAAGCGTGGAGAACAGATATTCGAAGTTGTTTCGTGAAGGCTTGTACGAACCCACGTCCTCAGCCGTCACGATGGCATCAAAGTCGACAGCAAGCTTCTCATTTGTGGTCCTGAAGCTACGGTTGTCGACATTGGAGACGACAACCAGCTTGAAGTATTTCTTCAGATATTGAAGCGTACTTGCCGAGTCTGGGAATGCAGGCCATTCTCCGACTGAGGCGCCGTAGGCAACAGCTTCCTCCCAGCGATACGGCACACTCCACTCCTCTGCCAGTCGTTTGAACACAACCTGAAGCAAGCGGTCATAAGGCATGGCCGGCGTAACTTTTTGCTGATACGACTCGTGGCGGGCGTGAGCTTCGAGAATCTCATCGCGCGGGAGAGGTTCGGGAACTCGAGACGCCAACTCCGACAAACCTGATGTGATACCCGACTCCCAGTCAATGAGAGTCCCGTAGCAATCAAATGTGAGTGCCTTGAAATCCGTCAAAGCCACAACGCCCCCTGTGTTTCAATCGCCTGTAATCAATCTTAACCTGCCCCAATGGTCTCGCCTGCCTCGAAAGCGCGAGAATGCTCGCGGCACCGACGCTGACGAGACTACATCGTCTGACTTATTTGGCCAGCGCCTCCTGGTGTGCCTTCGCGAGGTCGGCCATGCTGTTGAAACGGAAATCGATGTTGGGCTGCAAACCCGGGTTCATGGTCGCACCGAAACCCGGCTGCGAGTGACGACGATAAATCCAGCACGACGCCAGGCCAAACTCGTTCGCGGGCTTGTGGTCATGGAAAAGGCTTTCTGCAGTGTGCAGAATCTTTTCCTTCTTGATGCCACGGTCCCCGAGTTTTTCGAGCATGTATTCGAAGTTGCGCGGCGACGGTTTGTACGAACCCACGTCTTCCGCGGTGATGATGGCATCGAACTCGACCTTCAACTTGGCGTTGCTGTAGGTGAAGCTCTCGTTGTCGATGTTCGACAGAATGACGAGCTTGAAGTGCTTCTTCAAGTATTGCAACGCCTCGGCACTGTCTTCAAACGCCGGCCAGTTCTGCACCGAACGACCATAGTCGACACATTCCTCGTGCGTGAACGGCAGACCCCATTCCTCGGCCAGACGCTTGTAGACGATAGGCAGAAGTTCCTGGTAGCGCTTCGCCGGTGTGTACTTCTGCTGGGACGACTCGTGACGGGCATGAGCCTCCAGTACCTGGTCTCGCGTGAGCGGTGTCTTTGCGCGGTCCAGCAAGGTCTTCAGGCCTTGGAAGATGCCGCTCTCCCAGTCAATCAAGGTGCCGTAGCAGTCGAACGTAAGGGTGTTGAAGTCGGTCAGTTTCACGGTTACTCCTCTCGTGTGTCCAGATGGAGAGTTCAGTTTATTCAGCATCAGCAGCAAGCAGAACTTTAATCGAGAGATCTAAAAACAGCTTTCACTGTTCCGAGTTGTGGCGGCAGCAGGTTCTGCTGCCGTTTCCCGTCCGCTCCGAACCGTAAGTGTTTTCCCGTACGCACAGGTTGGGAACAACCATTGGAACCGTCTCTGCCCAAGAATCTTGCCCTATTTTTCTGTCTCGCTCTCGTCCGCCGAGCCCTCACGCCTCCTCCTCGACAAGTACGAAACGCAAGCGAGCTTTCCATACGTTCAAGGGGAAGACAGCCGTCGCCAAATATCGCAGATTGGGTCATTTTGGAGGAACCAAGATGAGCGGTATCGGCGTGGTCGTAACCGTCTTGATGTGGAGCACACTTGCGACTAGCGTCGACCTCTTGCACGGGGCGCCCACCTTGTTCGTCAACGGCGTCGCACTGACAATTGGCGGCATCATTGGTCTACCGTGGGTGCGCCATTGGAAAATGCCGCTGGCGCTCGTTCTCGCCGGCAGCGGTCTGATGTTCGCTTATCACGTCATCTATTTCTATGCGCTGCAGCTTGGTGACCCCATCGGTGTGAGCCTTGTGCATTATCTGTGGCCAATCATCATCGTGTGCTTGACCGCCCGAATGGCGCCCCCGGAGCAGAAACCCCGCTTCCTACTCGCGAGCGCCCTCCTTGGCTTCGGCGGAGCGGCCGCCGCCTGCTGGTCGGTCCAAGAACCTCTTCTGTCGCACGACGGCCCGGCTTCGATGAGTTCACACGTGATAAGGGAAGTTGTCGCTTATCTGCTCGCGCTGCTGTCAGCATTTGCTTGGGCCGCATACTCGGTACTCGGAAAACGATTCAACTCGCTTTCAAGCTTGTCGGTCGGCGCTTTTTCGCTTCCTGCAGGATTGGCGTGCCTCGCGATGTACTTCTGCACCAGCGACTGGCCACGGTTGTCTGCGCAAGACTGGCTCGTTCTGGTCTACATGGGCCTCGGCCCTATGGGTACAGCGTTCTATTTGTGGGATTTTGCGATGAAAAAGGGCAATACAGGCCTAACGGCAGCGTTGAGCTACGCCACGCCCGTGCTTTCAACCATTTTCCTTGCACTGCATTCTGCGCATCCGTTGCCGGCTACCTTATGGCTGGGAGTTGCAATGGTCACCGCCTCGGTTGTCATGGTCCGTGCTCGACGCGGGACGCGCATGACAAAATCGTCCGCAGAAGCACCGTCGAGCGTGTCGGCGGTGAATCGCTGAGTCCACTGCGATGCATCCGGTCGCGTCGCTGTTCCGGGCAACGAAGGGCACGCCGGAGGCGCGATTGTCTACTGACCACGTTGCCGGATGTCGTGGCGTCGTAGGTCTCCAGGCAGTCACAATCCCGCATCCTCTTCAAAACCATCAAATCACGGGTTTTTCCTACTTTCGATAGGTTGCCCGGAAACCATGGCTGAATTAGTCTGGTCGCTCACCAGTCTAAAACTTTGGAGACATAATGCGTCTGACCATAACAATGGCTGTTCTAACAGCCGCCGGCTTCGTCGCTTCCGCAAACGCACAAACCGTCGTCACCATCGGTCACTCGGCTCCGCTTACGGGACCGCAGGCACCAAACGGGAAGGACAATGAGAACGGAGCACGTCTTGCAATCGACGAGTTGAACAAGGCCGGCCTCAGTGTCGGCGGTCAAAAGGTGACCTTCAAACTGGACTCAGAAGACGACCAGGCTGACCCGAAAGTTGGTGTTCAGGTCGCGCAAAAAATGGTCGACAGCGGCGTGGTCGCAGTGATGGGTCCATACAACTCGGGTGTCGCTATCCCGGCTTCAAAGGTGTACAACACGGCAGGAGTCCCGATGCTGCCCGTTGCCTCGAATCCTGCGCTGACCAAGCAAGGCTTCAAGAACATCTTCCGTATTGGCGCAAGTGATGAACAACTGGGTGGCACAATGGGCCAGTTCGCAGCCAAGACGCTGAAGGCGAAGACCGCTGCGGTTATCGATGACCGAACGGCGTACGGCCAAGGAGTTGCTGAGCAGTTCGTGAAGGAGGCCAAAGCCAACGGAATCCAAATCATCGACCAGCAGTTCACCAACTCGTCGGCCACTGACTTCCTCGGCATTCTCACCAGCATCAAGTCCAAAAACCCTGACGTTATTTTCTTCGGTGGCTACGCCTCGCAAGGCGCGCCGATGGCAAAGCAAATGAAGGGTCGTGGCTTGCGCGCCAAGCTGCTCGGTGGCGACGGTATCTGCTCGGCCGATATGGGCAAGGTTGCTGGTGAGGCGGCATCCATTGTCTACTGCGCTCAAGGTGGCGTCTCGTTGGATAAAACGCCGGCCGGCCGCGAATTCCTGCAGAAATACAAGGCTGCCTACAACATCGATACGCAGGTGTACGCGGTTAGCTACTACGACGGCGTCAAGCTGCTGGCCGATGCGATGGTCAAGGCTGGCACCACGACCGATAAAGCGAAAATCACTGCCCAACTGGCCAAGACCGACTACAAAGGCGTGGCAGGAACGTACTCCTTCGATGCGGACGGCGACCTGAAGGGCGCACCGACCACCGTGTATGTCATCAAGAACGGCCTGCCGGTGCCCTACGGTCAGTGAAATTGATAGCGTAGCAACGAATCACACATGAAACTCACTCGCACCATTTCTACTGTCGAAGTCCATACCGGCGGAGAGGCGTTCCGCATCGTCACCAGCGGACTTCCTCGTCTGCCGGGCGACTCCATCGTGAAGCGTCGCGCATGGCTGAAAGAGAACGCAGACGACATTCGTAAAGCATTGATGTTCGAGCCGCGTGGCCACGCCGACATGTATGGCGGCTATCTGACTGAACCGATTAGCCCGACTGCTGACTTCGGAATCATTTTCCTCCACAACGAAGGATACAGCGACCACTGCGGACATGGCGTTATCGCGCTGTCCACCGCGGCAGTCGAGCTGGGTTGGGTCCAGCGCCAGATTCCTGAAACGCGAATCGGTATCGATGCACCCTGCGGCTTTATCGAAGCATTCGTGCAGTGGGACGGCGAACATGCCGGTAATGTTCGCTTCGTGAACGTCCCGTCGTTCATCTGGAAGCGTGATGTCACTGTCGAGACACCGTCATTCGGTACGGTCAAGGGCGACATCGCTTTCGGCGGTGCGTTCTACTTCTACACCGACGGCGCGCCTTACGACCTGGAAGTTCGCGAGTCTTCGGTCGAAGACCTGGTCCGCTTCGGCGCTGAGGTGAAGCAGGCCGCAAACAAGGCCTTCCGGGTTGAACATCCGGACATCCCGGAAATCAATCACATCTACGGCACCATCATTGCCAACAAGCCGCGGCACGACGGTTCGACGCAAGCGAATTGCTGCGTGTTTGCTGACCGGGAAGTGGACCGCTCTCCAACCGGCTCGGGAACAGGCGGCCGTGTCGCTCAACTGTACCTGCGCGGCGAACTCGGCAAGGACGAAACCCTGGTAAATGAGTCCATCATCGGGACTGTTTTCAAGGGACGTGTGCTCAGCGAAACGAACGTTGGTGATTTCAAGGCGGTGATTCCGGAAGTCGAAGGCAATGCGTATATCTGCGGCTTCGCACAATGGATTGTTGATGAGCGTGACCCCCTGACGTACGGGTTCCTCGTTCGATAAACGGCTCCTTGCAGTACCAGTTAGCGCGGAAAGCTGCGACTTAGCATCCGCGCTTTTTTTCGCCCGCGGACAGGTTGGAGCCCCAAACAGAGTGAATGTTGTCTGGAGCACCTGAACGTTTCAACATAGGTCCATCACCGTGCCAAGTTCAGCCTATGCGCAATCCTCTCTGCCGACAACCAAACGGCGTTTTGAGCTTTATGTGCCGCTTCGCGCGCGTGCCCGAAGCAGCTCTCGCCCGGTTCAGGACAGTTCGACCCGACCATGGGATACAGGGCGTATGCGGAGTTCGGACTGACATCTTCTCGAGCATGACTTAACCTCGACGGCATAAGCTTGCGCCCCGGCCAAGGAAACCACGACGTCAAACTTGAACCATGGCGAGAAGCGCCGGCACGTCGCCGATGACACGACTCTGATGTCCCTTGCCCGTGGTATCCCCAAGCAGTATCGCGCCTCCTGCCGCGACGCGACGTCGCTCACCGTCAGTGGCCTCGAACTCAATCTCCCCGCTGAGAAAAAATACCCACAGGCACGTGGGCGAAGGATGAAGGTCTCCGACCCATCCGCTGGGCACGTGCACAAATCCGTAGCGGGTCGCTGCCGCGAAATCCGACACGTCAAAGGATTCAGCGGGGGGTGCGAAGTTGCGGGTGACCAGTTCGATGTTTACCGACGCAAAGTGACTTTCGCCAACCGAGTCTGAAAACAGTTGTGAAAACGACAGTGCAAACGCCACGGGGTTTCTCCTTCCGCGGCCTATGTTCCAGTCGGCGTTCGACGTGCCCCGTCAGAGTGTCTCGGAGGTCTGCGTTACTCAGCGCCGCGCGAGACGTCGGCCGCACAACGACTCACCTTGAGTGTCCTGCCCGCCGGCCCGGGCGTCAAGGCACGGTGAAGTAACGCGAGGGCAACGCGCCAGCACGGCGAACCGGGTCGCAGATGTGTGCTGTCCGCTTCGCCGGGACTATTTCTGTCCTGGCCCGATGTAAGACGCACGCGGCTCCGTCGGCCGCCTTCCTCCGCGGCGACCGCCTGTCGCCAGCTCAACGCGAAATTTTCGGTTTCAGAACTCACAAACCCGTGGTCAACATCCCGGCCATCGGCGACGTTAAGGATGCAAGAGGCGAGAACCGTCCGCCTCGCGACCCGCGCTCATTTCAACGCCGGTCGGCTTTGTACCTGCTGGAGCGGAACATGAAAAGCGTGAACGGGCACTCGCTGCGTTGCCAGGTCGAGAAATGGCTCGCACCGGCTCCGGCGATATCGGGTCATGTAACCAGATTCAGTCGCACCCAGTTGGGCGGGCGACGGTGCGTGTACGTTGAGACGTCGTCATCACGCGGAGTGCGCGCGTTGTTCTTCTTCAGGCACGATGACGGCGGCTGGTACGTGTTTCCGCCTGCTGCCGACAGGCCGAGGGGGACTGCCGGCAGCATTGCTCGTGAGGGGTCGGCTCTGACGTCCACACCCCTGTAACGCCGCGGACCATCGCGCGTTACGCTCGCGGCTAGCCCCTGGTGGACGTCGCTGGGTCCGCCACGAGATTGTTGTCGCCGGGCTGATTCCATCACTTCCCGCGTACGGCGCCGAATTGCCGGAAGAAGAACAACAACATCATCCCTATCACCACAGACAGAACACACGTCAACGGCATGCCAGGCAACACAGGCGAACCCCATGTCGACAGGAAAGACGAGGTCCGATGAAACTCGCGCGTTGGAGCGCATCGTAAGCGCCGCTCGGTACGTACAAGCCGCATCGAGCGCCCTTGAACGACACTTCGCGTCAGATGGCAACGGCCGGCCATCGACGCTCGAACTTGTCATGTTCGAAGCGACTCCGTGGAGAACGAGTTGCCCTTCGCGCTCGAAAGCCGTCGCGCAAATCCGACCGAACTGGATGTTCCGGTCTTCGAACC
>Ga0137385_10003279_pt1 | contig 14034 bp, 9 predicted proteins | sample SagtaG_FD_104921 | JGI IMG/M metagenome (GOLD analysis project Ga0137385, IMG submission 104921) | Vadose zone soil microbial communities from Sagehorn Ranch, Mendocino, California, USA - Sage2_R_80_16 metaG | ecosystem: Environmental > Terrestrial > Soil > Vadose zone | place: USA: California...
CCCTTGGGGGTACCCCCCTAGGGTACTTTGACCGCAAGTTAGCTGAATTCAGTGACTTAGACGGATTTATCGCTGCAAAATCGTCATTCTAAAGTGGTTACGGCTAAAATCGTCTTTCTAAAAGGTTTATTGGTTTAAGGAGAAGAGCCCCGGTTGGTTGGCCGGGCTTTTCTGACTCTGTATTAACTATAGCTGTTTGGGTGAAACTAATATGCCACTTTGCGGAAGATTATTTTTGGAGGCTAAGGCTTTGTTTTTGTTCGGTTTGCGTGCGGAGTTGCCTATTAGTTCCTGGTGCAGGGGCTTGACAGAAAAACAGCGAGCAAGGGCTCAGGGCGTAGGAAACCGCAGTCAACCGAAACGCCTCTTCCTCGACTCAGGAAGAGGCGTTTTGCCTTGTTCTCGCTGAAATTGGGGCCCGACCTCGCTGTTGCCACAGTCTTAACAGATTGGGGCACAGGGCCCTAGATGAAAAGAATTAGAGGCAGCCAAGTGGCTGCCTCGTTTTTGGTTGGTCTGCCTGCGGTTGATTAGAAGTGGATCTTGGCGGAGAGCTGGGCTACGCGGGCGTCCGGTGTCTCTGCCGCGATGCCTGTGCCTCCGAAGCGTGTGCTGGTGATCTTTCCGAAGGTGCTGCCGATATTGACGTTGGGCTGACCGTATGCCGGAGTGTTGAGAGCGTTGAAGAGATCGGCGCGAATGTCGATGCTGGTCTCGTGATAGACGGTGAACTTTTTGAAGAGTGAAAGATCGACGCGATTGTAGCCGGGGCCGTAGACGACGGTGCGTCCTGGAGGCCCGTAGGCGGCGATATCGTTCGGTCCGGTGGCAACGGCAGGGTTGGTGAAGGCGCAGGGGTTGAACCAGGAGTTGACGGTCTTGACCTGGGTTGCGCAGGTGACGCCTGTGCCGGGGTTCGTGACACTGGTGCTGTACGGATCACCGACGCGTATGCCTTCAGCCTGTCCGGCTCCGTTGGTGGGATCGTTGTTGGGCTGTACGATCTGCGGCTGGCCGGTCTGGACGCGGAAGAGAGCGCTGAGGCTCCAGCCGCCTACGAAGGTGTCCACGAGATGCGACTGGTTGAGGTAGCGGCGGCCCCTGCCGATGGGCAGAGCGTACTGTGCGTTGAGGACGAAGCGGTGCCGCGTGTCGGTGTAGGCCGGGCCGTAGTCATAGCCATAGCCAAGCTGACGCCAGTTGCGATATCCGGAGCCGGACTGTCCGTTGGCGCCAAGAGGGAGAAAGGCGTCTTCGAGGTTCTTCGAGTAGGTGTAGGTGGCCAGGAAATACATGCCGTTGGACTCCCGGTGCTCCACGGTGGCCTGTCCGCCGTTGTAGTTGTTCATGGCGTCGTAGGACTCGAGGCTGCTGGCTCCGAACTGGTTGAATGGGCGGGCGCTCTGAACGTTCGCCCCCTTGGTAAGGAGGTACGGGATCTGGTTCGCCTTAGGATTTGAGGTCAGATGGCGGCCGAGTGCGCCGACATAGGAGATGGTCGCGGTGGTGTTGGGCGTGATCTGCTGCTGCACGGAGAGGTTGAAGGATTCCGTGTACGGCGTCTTGATGTTCTTGGGGTACATACGGAAGTCGGGCGTCGAGACATAATTTGCCAGGCCGGTCGCGATGGCTGTGCTAAAGCCGTTTTCCAGCGTTACACCGTTGGTGGGGCAGTTGCCGACTACGCAACCAGCGCTGGGGAGATTGGAGTTGAAGAGGAAGGGGGCGTTCTGTCCGAGGTTGGGATAGAAGCCGACGCTTTCGATTCCACCGAAAAAGAGGCCGAAGCCGCCACGCACAACGGTGGAAGGCATGAGCGAGTAGGCGAAGCCGAAGCGAGGCGAGAAGTTGGTCTTCTGCGCGTCGGCAAGCGAGTTGTTGCCGGTGTAGACGACGGGGACGTTGTTTGCCGTGAGCGAGTTCAGCAGGGCGGTGGGCAGGGTGTACTGCTTCGCCTTGTTGGGCAGGAGGTACTGTGCAGTGTTGGTATTGTAGTCGACCACGAAGTTTGCCTGACGGCCGTCAAGCTCTTCCTGCGGCTGAAAGTATTCGTAACGCAAGCCGAGATTCAACGTCAGCTTCTGCGATGCCTGCCAGTCGTCCTGGAAGTAGCCGGAGCGATACCAGCGCTGATTGCGGACGGTGGAGAGGTTGGAGAGGCTTGCGCTCTCCATCTGGTTGGCGACGAAGTCGGCGGCACCGAAGCCGGTGTTGCTGGAGTTGCCGGGGACCTGGGTGAACTTGCCGGTGAAGTTGTAGGTGCCGCGAGAGGTGTTGGGCTGAAGCGTCTGCACGCGGATGCGCTGGAAGTTAACACCGGCCTTGAGGTTGTGGCGGTGGATGGTCTTGGCGACGTTGTCGAGTACCTGCGCAACGTTCTCGTACTCGTTGGTGGGGACGTATTCTGGCGAACCGAAGCTGGTGAGGCCGCTAATGTTGACGTGAGGTGTGCCTCCGTTGCCAGGCTGGAAGGGGATGCCGCCGAGGCCGATCTGCGAGGAGAGATCTGTCCCAGCGCTGGGCTGGACGTAGGAGGCATTGATCCAGTTGTAGCCGAAGCGGAACTCGTTCGACAGTGTGGGGGAGAAGAAGTGGGTCTCGCTCGCGGTGAAGTTGCGGCCCTTGTTCTGAATCTGGCCATCGGAGCCGAAGCCGCCCCCGTCGAGGATGCCGAAGGGCGAGGGGAAGTTCTGGGGCTGATTGGCGGAGCTGTATCGGGCGAAGACCTGATCTTTCGCGCTGACGTTCCAGTCGACGCGGACATCGTACTGCGTGGTGTTGTCGCTAGCGGAGCCCTGGAAGAGATAGTTGTTGTAGGTCTGTCCGGCTACACCGTAGTTGGGTGCAGGAAGGAGCTTGGCGACCTTCTGGGCAAGCGGGCTGATCTGGCTGGCGCAGAAGACGTTCTGTCGTCCGTTGCACTGCTGCAGCACAGTGCCCGCGGAGCCGGGGACGTAGAGGGTACGGACGTTATTGTTGGTGAGGGTCGGGCTGAGCAGTTCGGAGAAGTCGCCGTTGCGCATGTTTGCAGTGGGCACGGAGAGGACCTGGGTCTGGCCGAAGATGATGCGGTTGGCTTCGACGTCGGCGAAGAAGAAGAGCTTGTCCTTGATGATAGGACCGCCGATGGCTGCGCCGAATTGGTTCTGTCTGTACTTCGGCTTGGAGGTCTGAAAGTAGTCGCGGGCGTTGAGGATGTCGTTGCGCCAGAACTCCCAGAGGGAGCCGTGAAAGCCATTGGTGCCGGACTTGATGCTGGCGTTGACGACGGCACCGGCGGCACGGCCGATCTCGGCGTTGTAGTTGGAGGTCTGGACCTTGAACTCCGCCAGCGACTCGGGGATGGGCTTGATGACGTAGGTCGATCCGTTGGGGATGTCGACGAGCACGGCGTTGTTGTCGACGCCATCGAGGATGAAGTTGTTCTGCTGGGAGCGCTGGCCGTTGGCGGAGAAGTCACCCTTCGCCGCGCCGCGCGAGCCGGACTCGGCCGGCACAACTCCGGGCGTGAGTTGAGCGACAAAGACGGGATTGCGATTGAGCAGCGGAGTCTGAACGACGGCCTGTGCGGAGACGGTGGCGCCAGTGGATGCCTCCTGGGTCTGCAGGGCGGGTGGAGCTGCGCTGACTTCGACGGTCTCGTTCGCAGAGGCGGTGCCGAGCGTAAGGGGAACCTCAATGCGCGAGGAGGCAGTCACGTTGACACCGCGCTGCTCGAAGGCACGGAAGCCCTCGGCGCTGGCCGTGATTGTATAGGTGCCGATCTTGATGGGAGTGAAAGAGTACGAACCGCCCTGATCGCTTGTGCGCTCGAGCGCGAAGCCTGTCTGCTCATTGACGAGTCTAACGGTGGCGTGGGGAACGACAGCTCCGGTGGAGTCCAGCACGGTACCGAGGACGGAGCCCTGGTCCATCTGACTGGAGGCAAATCGCGGTGCTAGGACACACAAAATAAAGAGAATGAAGGGGAGTGGGGCAAGGTGAAGACGACGCAAAAAACCTCCGGGGCCTTGTGAGAATGTCCGATGGACGTCTTTCGCAAGGACTAGTGAATGAAGAATGGTTACAACCCCGGATAAGATGTTGGGAGTTGGGGTTTGGGATGCCTCTTTTCGGCCTTGCTTTCGAGGAGCAAGGTGGTGGGACAACGCTTAGTGATTTGGGAATGACAAAGGCCTAGGGGCGCGAGCTTGGCTCACCGGGGTCCTGGGTGAGTAACGGGCAAACCGGAAGTTGGCTAAATATAGGCTGCCGATGTCATCGCGTATTCCTGAGCACCTCTTGCTCAGAGAACAACGCGCCCGGGAAGATAAGTCCGCCGCCTCTCGTTGCAGAAAGACCGATCTTCACAATCACTAGACGTTTCGGCGGCAACTGGGAACTCACAGGCGAAGGGAGAGAGCTCTCAGCGGAAGTATGCGATGACATTTTGAAGATTGTACGGGAAGCGCTTTGGAATGCGGCTCGTCACTCTGGAGCACAGCGGATAAACGTCAGGATTGACTTCAATCGGCTTGATCTCGTCATTGCGGTTGAGGACGACGGAGTAGGCATATCGCAGGATGTCCTGACCGCACGACAGAGGCCGGGACATTGGGGGCTGCCGGACAATGAGCAAATCAATCTGCACGGCTACATCTTAAAATTACGCATATAGTCTGCATCCACCTGCAGCGATTCCTTCCACGGCATGTCGAAGGCCTCCTGCTCCACAAAGGCGTGCTGAATCTGCTGCGTCCTTGCTGCTTGCGCGAAGATGGGGCGGTAGTCGATGGTGCCTTGGCCCAACTCCGTCACCTTTGGGTCATGGTTCTCCGGCGAAGGATTCAACGGAAGCTTGAAGTCTTTCACGTGGAGCATCGAGATGCGATGGGGATGATTCTTCATGATCTCAGCCGGATTCACGGCCGCCACCATGGCCCATCCACAGTCAAGCTCGAACGTGACCTTCTTTGGATCGGTGAGCTGCAGCAGTTCCATATATGGCGTCTTGCCGTCAGTCACGACAAACTCGCGCGTATGGTTGTGATAGCCAAAGCGGATGCCGGATCTAGCCGTCTTTTCGCCTAAGGCATTGAACTGCTCCGCGTTGTAGTGCCAATCGTCGAGCGAGAATAACCTTTGGCCGCCGACCGTGCCGACTGAAGACGGGGTGCGATATCCGGGGCTGGAGCAGATGATGAATTGCACACCAAGCTCCTTGTCATACGCAACTATCTCATCGAAGTGCGTGTGCAGCTCAGGGAACGGATGATGTGCGCTGACGCAGCGCAGGCCTGCCTTGTCCAGCGCCGCACGAATCTCTTTTGCGCTCTTCTTGGGCAGCGCGGCTGCTTCCACTTCGGTATAGCCGGCGGCGCGTACAGCAGCCAGCGTGCCATCCAGGTCCTCCATCATCTGCTGACGTACGGAATAGAGTTGGATGCCGAGCGGCAAGCCCAGTGGAATGGCGAGGGCGGCACGATCCGCGAAGTTCAGAACGGCAATCGCCGCGGTGGCGCCTACAAACTCTCTGCGAGTAATCTTCGTCACGTTTCTTCCCCTAAATATTCCGCTTGCTCATCTCACCTGCAAGATACTCCGACGCGCGCATCGATAACGCAAGGATCGTCATCGTTGGGTTCTGCCATCCTGCACTGGTGAAGCTCGCCCCATCCACTACGAACAGGTTCTTGTGGTCATGGCTCTGGCACCACCTGTTTAACACACTGCGCTTCGGATCGTCGCCCATGCGACAGGTTCCCACCTCGTGGATACTGTACCCCGGCGGGTTGGGAACCATGTTCTTCGACAGAACCTCAAATCCTGCAGCTTCAGCCACCGCAGAGCCAACCTCCACTGCATCTTTTGCCATGTTGTATTCGTTTTCGGTGTATTTGGTCTCCACATGCAGCACAGGAATACCCCAGGCGTCTACTTTGCCTTTGTTGATCCGGACATGGTTCTCATACCGGCCCAGAACCTCGCCCATCATTGTCATGTGGAAGGAGCTGCCGTGGTATTCCTGGAGCTTCTGCTGGAGCTTTGCACCGTAGGCTGCGAAGTTGCGCGGATCGACGGGAGCAATACGGCTGGTAACATTCAGCGCATAGCCGCGTAGAAAGGTAGTGCTCTTTGTCGTAATGTTGCGGAAGCGTGGAACGATTGCTCCACCGCCCATCAGCTCCTTCGTCGCTTTGCCATTGCGCCCCTCGGGGACGGAGCAGGTCACGCCAGGGCCGTAGACCTGATCCATCAGATAGCGCCCCACCAGACCGCTGGAGTTGCCGACCGACGAGTTCAACAGCAGACGCGTGCTCTCGAGGGTTCCGGCGGCCAGCACCACCACGCGAGCTTTGACATGCATCTCGCGTCGCGAAAGGCGGTCGACAAAGTGGCAACCATTCGGCTGTCCCGTGTTCTTGTCTACCGTCAACTCACGCACCACGGCATTGGCGATCGAGGTGAGCTTGCCTGTCCTCTCCGCATCCGGCAACAGAAGATTGACCGAACTCGCCAGACCGTCACGGCCCAGAGCGCGGCGCTGCTTACAGACAGGCATATTGAACGGCTTGGACGCCGCAATGAAGCGCTGCATCGACTGAGACCATGGCTCGTCGTCGAGGACGAAGTTGCCATCCGGCATCTGCGGTGGGCCATCCATCGCGCCGGAGACTTGAAAGATGTCTTCCACACGTGAGTAGTATGGCGCAAGGTCTGCGTGGCCAATCGGCCAGTCTTCTCCAAAGCCGTCGTGCGCCTTTCCCTTGAACTCGTAGTCGCTCAGACGGAACGATTGTCGCGACCAGAAGAGCGATCTCCCGCCGAATAGGCGCACGCGAACCCAGTTGTATGGATTGGCTGCGTCAAAGGTGTACGGAACCTCTTGCTCATCGACCCAGACGTTTGCGTTGAACTCGTTGGCCTGGAAGACATGCTCCAGCCGGCCGGGAGGTTTGAACCCACGGTAGGGCAGCTCGTACGCGGGTTTGTGCTGCGCGTTTCGAGCCACATCGGCCACCGGTCCGGCATTCAGCATCAGGCAACGGATGCCACTCTCGGTCAGGACCTTCGCAGCCATGCCACCGGCGTGTCCCGACCCGATAATCAATACATCGAAGGTTTCGTTCGTCATCAGTCTTTAGGTGTCCAAAAGTTCTATCGTGGATAGGCGGGTATGGCGTTGGCTGACTTGGGTGCAGCAATGACGTGAGCTGGTATGCGCGTACGGTCTGAACTCTCCGCATAGATGTCCGGTTCAATGGGAGACCAGTACAGACCCGCCGTGGTCGACGCCTGTGCGTCGGCTGACGGGATCTCGCTCCATGCCTTTGAGTTCACGGTGGCCGTACGAATGTCATCGTGAGCGATATTGACGAAGTCCGCGTGTGGCTCTGGGGGAGGATGGTCGTTCATCCACGTGCGCAGCCACGGCTTCAGGATGGCGTCGGCCTGCGTATCGTCGAGCTTGGCGAACGGCTGCCTGTATCTCTTCTGCGACTCTGAATTCAGCCAGTTCAAACCGCCGGTATACACCTTCTTGCGGGCAGCTGGCGAGCTACCAATCAGAAAGTCCAGGAAGAGTGGTGTCTCGGCCTGCAGTGCACCCGGCTTGTCTCCGATGGGAGGAAGCAGTACGTCACAGAGCCGTACGAGGGTTGCCATCTCCACCGGCGTAAAGAAGCGTTGCTCCGTCTCAGTAATCCCGTCGACCACTTCGGTATGCGGCAGCGGTGTCTTGGGGTTCAACCCGAGCGTCCATGGCACAGGCGCGGGGGGCGGCGGAGCAGGATTGGCGGGCTGCTGCGACAGCAACGATCTCGGTGCAAAGCTGACCGACACGACGGCTCGGACGAAATCACGACGCAACATGAACACTCCTTTTGCTTCGCCTGAAACGCTACACCCGAATCCGTTCGGTCGTCCACCGCATCATGTCAGAAACTTTCTGGCCTCGTTTCGCCGCTCCTAAGCGCCTAACTCGTCTACTCAAGGAGAATTCCAGACCATCTGCCGCGAGCTGTTGGAAAAGACGCCAAGGCTCGCCCCCGAAACCCTCTGGTTTTGCATTTTTGCTTGCCGTCCCAAGCTGCGTTAGGTAGTCATTGCGCAATGGGCACCATGACGGAACAGCTCCACCGAACCCTTCAAGAAAATCGTCCCAGCTGAGTTGATCCTCTCCTAGACTGTTCGCAACGATGACGAGAGTTCTGCCGCTCCTTTTGGCCGCTCGCTCTATATGTGGCCGGATATTCGGGGCGAGCTCATCATCTTCGGAGAGCGCGACAAGCTTCCGTCAAGGCTCTCCGCTACGCTTCGACCGCTGGCGCGGCGCTTCGCGGGCCCTGACTGACGCCTCCGCTCCGGGTGGTGGCTAGTCATGTGAAGCATACGCTTCTCTATTCTCAAAAGAACCAAAGATCTAGAACGACTCTCCACCAGCATCGGCATAGGCAAAATCCGTCCCGAACGAAGGCGCAACGGCATTCTGACTGCACAGGCACCAGGCGAATAACTGTAGCTTTGCCATAGAATCATCACTCCAGATGAAATTTACATTTCAATAGGAAGAGGGACAGCGCACAGGGGCGAGGTTTCGAACTAGGGTCGCTATCCTTCGGCCACGCTGATGAACTCGTTCCGGGAGAGAGTACAGTTGGCAACAAAGAAGACAACCAGAAATGTGAACCGCGACGGACAGCGGTGGACGGAAGACCGGGCCGGAATGATCCTCCGCATCCCGATCGATCTCAGAGAAGCGATCAAAGAAGAGGCGCGCGTGGCCGGTGACCTTTCGAAAGTGGTTCTTTTCGCCCTCCGCCATGTCGAGCGGAAAGATGTAACGATCACGCAGACGCGCAAGGCCGGGCTCCGCTTTCCAAGCCCCAGCTCTTGCATCTCGGTTCGAGGCACGATCCGTGCAGATGGAAATGTACGCGACAGTTTAACAAGAACCGCGTTACATCGGCCGCCCCGAAAGGAGGGACTTCGCTACAACTCAGGTTAATCGCGAGGGTAAATGCATTCCTAAAGAGGATTACCTCTCTTGGAAGATCGAAGTAACGACATCCCGTTCTTATATGAAAGGTCTTCCTTTGGTTTCCGGAATCCAAATCCAACACAGCGCAGCTAGAACAAACGCTGCTCCGGCGATTGAAAATGCAATGCCAAAACCGTGCTGCTGGGCCATACTTCCGACAGCGAAAGGAGCAGCCGCACTGGCAATACGTCCCACGTTGTAAGTAAAGCCCAACGCTGTAGCCCGGATACACGTCTCATATGTTTCCGACGTGACCGCAGCAAAGCCGGTGAAGTATCCGGTGCCGAAAAAGGCCATCAGTGGGCCAAGGACCAGGAGCAGCCAGGGTGTGTGCACACGTCCGTAGAAGAACATAAGCACCGCCGCGAAGAGAAGATACGTGATGTAGCAGGGCTTGCGTCCGAAGTAGTCGCTGAGAAATCCAAAGCTTACATATCCGATCCACATGCCGCATTGCATTGCGATGACAGTAGCGGACATGGCGTGAGCCGAAAACCCCATGCCACCGCGACTTCGCGGCAGCGAGAGATAAGCCGGCACCCATAGATTGAAACCCCACCATGCGAAGAGACAGCATGCATTCATAAAGGTGACTGCAATTGTGATTGGCCGCAGATCCTTTTCAAAGATGCGGCGAAAACCGTTCTTCTGGCAAGTGTGAGGAAGCGTCGCTCTGTATGCCCATACCTCAGGCTCTTTTACACCCCGGCGCACCCACAGGGTAAAGAAGGCCGGCAGAATCCCTACAAAGAAGACCGGACGCCACCCCTTCCACGGCAGAATTAGCCCCGCCGCAAGCGCCGCAAGCGCATAACCGATCGCCCAGGAACTCTGCATGATGCCGAGAGCCTTGCCGCGATGTTTATCCGGCCATGTCTCCGACACCAGAGCCGCGCCACTTGCCCACTCGCCTCCCATCCCGATGCCGAGCAGGATGCGGAATATCGCCAACTGAACGACATTGTGGGCGAAGCCGCAAGCAGCCGTGAAGACCGCGTAGATCAACACACTCCAGATCAACGCCCGTGTCCGGCCGAAGCGATCTGCAATCACTCCGAAGATCAACCCACCGGCAGCAGCAGTCACCAACGTGATCGAGCCGAGAATACCCGCAGCCTGCTTCGTCAGTCCAAGATCGAGAATGAGCGACGCCAAGACCAGCGCGTACAGCATGACGTCAAAGGAATCCAACATCCAGCCGAAAGAAGCCGCGGCCAGCGCACGGCGCGCATCCGGAGTGGACTCACGCCACCAATCAAACCGTGCAGTTCCCGATTCCGATCGTAATGTCTCAATCATCTCAGGCCATGACCTGAATCGACTCAACCGGACCATCGCCCGCGTTCAGGGAGCCAAAGCCTCCACCCCCAGGCGACTCAATACGGAGTCTGTCCCCGGCCTTCAGTTCAAGCCGAACCTTCGCCGCCACTAGCTCAACCGAACCATCGGCACGAATAACACTATTGCGGCCGCAGCCCCCAGGCTCGCCACCCTGCGCACCATACGGATGACTCACCCTCCGTTCGCTTAGCAGCGTAATAGACGTATCGGTCAACATCTCGTACTCCCGCAGAATCCCTTCACCTCCAGGGTAATGGCCTGCCCCTCCGCTTCCCTTCCGCAGAGCATACTGGCGAATCCGTATCGGGAGATAATGCTCGATCGACTCGATCGGTGTATTGCGCGTGTTGCTCATGTGAGTATGCACGCCACTGAGCCCGGGCAACCCATTGCGTCCACCCATTCCGCCGCCGATCGTCTCGTAATAAGCAAAAGGGGAACCATCGTCAGGCCGCCGTCCTCCCAGCGTCACATTGTTCATCGTCCCCTGGCTCGCCGCCGGGACAATCTCCGGCAGTGCCTGTGCGAGCGCGCCCAACACGACATCTGTAATCCGCTGCGAAGTCTCCACATTCCCACCCGCAACCGCTGCGGGATGCGCAGCATTCACAATCGTTCCCGCCGGGGCAATCACCCGAATAGGCCGCGAGATACCTGAGTTATACAGAACATCCTCCTGCACCAGACATCGGAAGCAGTAAAGCGTTGCCGCCAGCGTAATGGCGTAGTTGGCATTTACACCGCCGGTCGTTTGGAGTTCTGTCCCTGTGAAGTCAACCTCCGCTTCATCGCCAGCAATACGGACCGTAGCGCGGATGGTTACATGCTGACGCCCAAAACCATCGTCGTCCATGGCGTCTTCAAAGCTGTACTCCCCATCGGGGATCGTGGCAATGGTATGCCGAAGAATGCGCTCGGCATAATCCTGCACTGCCCGCGCAAATCGACGAATCTCTTCGAGGCCGTAGCGCGCAACAATGCCGCGCAGTCGAATCTCCGCAACGCGGTTCGCAGCGATCTGTGCACTCAAATCTCCCTCGCGCTCTATCGGTGTACGCACATTCGCCAGAATCAGCGCCATCACCTCGCGACATATCTCTCCACGGCGCACCAGCTTAATCGGAGGAATGATCAACCCTTCATGGAAGACCTCCTGTGCCAACGGCATCGAACCAGGACTGATGCCGCCTACGTCGGAATGGTGGGCACGATTGGCCACATAGAACACCGGCGCAGGTTCGCCCTCCAGAAAGATCGGCTGCACCAGCGTGATATCGGGTAGGTGGGTGCCTCCACAAAATGGATCGTTGAGGATGACCGCATCCCCCGCCTCCATATCCACATGCTGAATGGCCGCCTGCACCGAGAGCGGCATGGCACCAAGATGCACAGGCATATGATCGCCCTGCGCAATGACCTGTCCACGCTCGTCATAAATTGCGCAGGAGTAATCCAACCTTTCCTTGATGTTCGGCGAGAAGCCCGTACGGCAGAGCGTAATCCCCATCTCCTCTGCGATGGAAAGAAAGAGGTTCTTGAATATCTCGAATTCAATTGGATCGGGTATCCGATCAAGCGTGGCGTCTGGCATGGTTTACCGCTTCTCCACCGCGGATATCTCCGCGAGTTGGTTCTGCTCCGTCTTGATAAGCCGTGTAGCGATAAGTGTGCCCACCCCGTCAATCCGGAAACGATAGTGCGGTGTAATCACAACCGTGGATTGCCCGCTTGTAAGGAGCGCCGGCCCCTGCCCCTCCATACCGGGAAGCAGCGTCTCGCGATGATACACAGCCGTCTCCCAGAAGCGTCCGTCAAACCACGCCGGCCGCATGCTCACCGGAGGTGGCAATGGCTTCCGGGTCGCTTCCGATGAAGGAAAGACATACTTCTGCGTGATGCCGGTGCCGTTGACCCTCACATTTACGATCTCGGTGAGGCGCCCTACATCCGAATACCCATACAACTGGTAATGTCGATCATTGAAGTCTGCATTGAAGTCAGGCGAGTGAGGCACATTGATCTCATAAGCCTGCCCCTCGTAGCGAATATCGAGTGAGCACTCGATGAGGATGCTTTGCGGTCCAAAACCCTCAAGTGCAAGGTCCGCTTGTGCCTGCTCAATCAAAGGACCAAGATACTTCTGCAAGTCCGCGAACATGATGGCATTCGAGGGCTTAAGGATTGTCTGCGAATAATCTTTCCGGACATCCGTAAGAAGCATCCCAAGTGCTGAAAGAACACCCGCATGCTCCGGAACAATCACAGTTCCAATCTCCAGCGAATCCGCAATCTCACACGCATGCATCCCGCCCGCTCCGCCAAACGCAAGCAACGTAAACTCCCGCGGATCGTACCCACGTTGCACGGACACAGCCCGGATGGCACGTTCCATATTGGCATTCGCTATCTGGACGATGCCCTCCGCCAGACGCGTGGAACTGATACGAAGCTTCTCCGCAAAGGCCTCCGCGCGCTCTGAAGTCCGCTTCACATCGATCGTCATGCGGCCACCGAGAAAGTAGTCCGGATCGAGACGGCCAAGCAGAAGATTCGCGTCCGTAACGGTCAGTTCATCTGCCTTGCCATAACAGACCGGCCCTGGATTCGCCCCCGCACTGCGTGGTCCAACTCGCAATGAACCGCCTACATCGACGTAGGCAATCGACCCTCCACCTGCTCCAACGGTATGAATGTCGAGCACCGACAGCCGAACTGGAAAATCGCCTACGTTGGACTCGTTCGTCATGCCTAGCTGTCCGTTGATGAGGCTTACATCGGTCGAAGTGCCTCCCATGTCGAACAGAATGACGCGATCAAAGCCAGAGGCGCTGGCAATCGTCTGAGCACCCACTGCTCCAGCAGCCGGTCCGGAAAGGATGGTGCGAACGGCAGACATCCGCGCCTGTTCGGCAGAGATCGACCCTCCGTTCGACTGCATGATCCGCAGCCGCGTTCCTTCAAGCCCCTCTTCCAACGAGGTCAGATAGCGTGACATTATCGGCGTCACATAGGCATTGACCACGGTCGTACTCCAGCGCTCATACTCGCGGTACTCCGGCAGAACGCTGTGCGAGGTGGAGACAACAAACCCGGCCTTGGCCAGATGAGCGGCTACCTCGTCTTCATGCACAGGATTCGCATACGAGTGCAGAAGGCATACGGCCACACACTCCACATCAGCCTGCAGGAGTATCTCGCTGAGATCCTGCAATTCCTTCGGCTGCAATGGTTCCAGCACATTTCCATGTTGATCCAGCCGCTCGGATACTCCGAACGTAAGGCCCGCATCAATGATTGGCCGCTTGCTGCGCACCATAAAGTTGTAAAGTTCGTTGCGTGTCTGTCGCCCAATCGCAAGAACATCCTCGAACCCCTTGGTCGTCACTAACGCTACTCTTGCGCCTTTGCGCTCGAGTACGGCATTGGTCGCAACGGTCGATCCGTGGATTACCTCGGAGAGCGTCTCGCCGCTGGCCATCTCCGCAATACCGGAGAGAATGGCTTGTGCCGGATTCTCAGGGGTAGAACACAGCTTATGAACCGAGAGCCCGCACGCATCCAGACGCACCAGGTCAGTAAACGTGCCGCCGGTATCTACACCAAATCGAATCATCTACCCTCTTCACCCCCGTTCCTTTGAAAAATCTCGGGAAGAGATACTACCGAAAACATCC
>Ga0137385_10003280_pt1 | contig 14033 bp, 20 predicted proteins | sample SagtaG_FD_104921 | JGI IMG/M metagenome (GOLD analysis project Ga0137385, IMG submission 104921) | Vadose zone soil microbial communities from Sagehorn Ranch, Mendocino, California, USA - Sage2_R_80_16 metaG | ecosystem: Environmental > Terrestrial > Soil > Vadose zone | place: USA: California...
AACTTACCACCCCGCCCACTCGTACCGCCTCTCCGCTCCCCACGTCCTCTCCGTTCCTGCGCCTGCTCCCCACGTTTGTCGCCCTTCAGACCGTCTGCGCGATCCCCCCATGAAGTCGCCCCGCCCAGGCGGATATCCAGCGCCTTCTCGTTTTGCTCCACCATCGCCCCGACCTTCTCCGCTAGAATCTGCGCGAGCTGCTGAGGCCGAGTGGGCTCGATGCGATGGAAGACTATGACGCCCGCTGATTGGTCCAACGAAGCGGGGAGCTCCTCCGTCCAGATCATCCGCGATACGATCGAGTTGACCGCCCGACGATCCAAAGAGAACGTGCGCTCGAGTAACGCCAGCGACAGGGTTTTGTAGTGTGGCGCGAATGCGAATAGATACGTACGTAGGCCCTCCTCCTGGATGCGCCTGAGGTAGAGAGAAACACTACCATCAGCTTGAGTGTCGGACGTGATTGACTCGACTTACTTAGCAAGCATCTCCTTGACCGACGCGGCTTCGGGCATCAGGCTCCAAATCTTGATATTCTGGATGAGGTCACGGCACTGCTCCCACTGGCCATGCTGCAGCGCCTTGCTAGCTTGCATTATATGATCCCGCGTACTTTCGGGTGGTCCCGTGAATACTTGACGATCCGCAAAGTCCAGCAGGCGGCGGAAGGGTTTTGAAATAGCCTTGCGCTTCTGCTCCTCCAGGTCAATGCTAGCAAGCATCGGGATCTCCACTAGCATGCTAGACACGAGGAACGCCGCCTCGAGCAACTCCGTATTGATGTGCATGTGGAACGGAAGCTGGCGTTGCTTCTCCGCTTTCTCCTGTTCTGAAGTGAGCGTCTGGAACCGTGGCTGGTGCACTCCCTGGGCAAGAAGCTCTTTCACCCGCTGAGTAGCAAAGATGTCTTGCAATGTCGACTGGGCCTCCTTAATGAGGCCTGATCGGAACGCGCAAAGTCCGAGCTGAACAACTGCGCGATTATACTGGATCTGCGTGCCAACATCCATGGAGTAGACCGTTTCCTGCAAGTGTGACATGAGCAGCATGTCGCGCGCGGTGTAGAAGTCATTGTGCAACGCGTGGTGATAGATGTGACTAAGCATCGCCCGTGTTCGCAAGACGGAATTGCCGGATTTGTATAAATGGACACAGAGGGTATGAATGAGCCTGGACGGGGATGACTGCGAGGCCAGGGAAAGAACGACAGGGATATCTGCCGCAGCGACTGCTGATTCAAGGGCAGTGAGAACGGCATCAGGCTGTAGAAAGATGCTTAAATGCGTGTGAAGGAAGGAAAATGCACGCAAAAGAATGTACCTTGGAGTAGATGTGTTCTAATCGTCGCATGATAACACGAGCAAGGGGTTCAGGAAGCTGCTTCTTCTCGTAGAGTGTCTCTACGCGGCAAATAGTGCAGTAGAGACCCTTTTCGTCCTTCAATCGATCCACGTACTCGGTGCCGTGGGGATCCAAGTTCTGTAGGCTGCGAGCGAACTCGTCGTCTAATCGGTCGACAAAGCTGATAATGCTCCCGCGAATACGAACAACCCCGTCCTTTTCACCCTCGGGAGTGCGCTCTATGAGATCGTCGTACTCCTCGGTGACCTCCTGCACTGAGTAATCGCTATTGCCGATGAGGATCACAACGAGACTGTCTATCTCGCGCTGAGCGGACAGCCACATCTCGATGGGCATATAAGAGGCGACGGTGGCATTGTAGTCAAAGCGTGACGAGACTAGGGCGAGCAGAACGCGTATTCGCTGGTATGGTGTGACGGCGACCTCGAGTAGTCGCTCCAGAGTACGAATTTGGTCAGCACGATCCGTATTCTGCGGAGAAAAAAAAATCGACATGGTAACATACAGACCGCAGTTCGGGGCGTACCTTTTTTCCGCGAGCCTCGTGGATGGCCTGGAGGTGCTTGTAAATACCCTCAGATGTGTATTGTGTGGCTCTCCCGCCTCTGCCAACATGGGTGAAATCCTCATCGTCCTCGTCCTCGTCGTCCACACCAACGGGTCTTCTCACTACCTCAGGCCGTACTTGAACTTGTGGAGCTGCAAGGGCCGCGAATTCTTGCTCAAATGCCTCTGGGTCCTGGCAAACGGTCAGCAAGCGACATCTTAAAACAACTTACGAGACAGGTACATCATTGTATTGCTTGATCTCCTTCTCGAACTCCTTGACCGTTTTTCTCACTTTTTGTTTCATGGCGGTCAGTGCGCGTGCGTTGCTCGCGTTCATCTTCTTTTTGGCCTCCTTTTCTTTCGCAAGAGCAGCATTCAGGCCTGTTTCGAGCGAAATGAGGGTTCGGATGTAAAACGGGGGGATCGGCTCAGCGACATTTTGCTGCCGCTGTACCATTCGAGCCAGCTTGTCATATTCTGATCGAAGACACAAGTGAGCGGCGCTATGTGTAGGATCCTCAAGAAAGATTACACACCAGTGGATATGGCGATCCAGTCGTTTATTTTAAGAGCATTGTCCATGGCCCTCCCTGTGGCTTCCATCTCTTCGAGACGCTTGTCACGCGCACTCTTGACGACTCGCTTGACCTCCTCGTCACTTTCGTCCTCGTCTGAATCGCGGAGGAAAGCGGATTTTGCTTTCGTTTTCGCCTCTTTGGGGGCATCGTCCCCGTCATCTGAACTATCTTCATCTTCCGATTTTGATTCGGAAGAGGAGGAATCCGAGCCGTCCGCTAGGCGAAGGAAACGAGACATGGCTGGTTTAGCGGGTACGGCCTTAGCCGGAGCTGCTTCATCGCCAGAGCTTAGGAGAGACTCCTCCGAGTCTGACGACTCTGAATCTGAGTCGGCTGCTTGTCTGAAAAACCTAGACATTGTGGTTAGAATTATAGTCGAGTCAGTGACGACTGAGTTTTTGGGTTTCGGAGATCTCCGAGACTTGCTAGTAGTTGCCCTGTCCGCCCAGCTCGGTGACAAGAACACACAACTACGATGCCTCGTCTGTCTCTTAATCTCGCGAGGCTATTGCGGCCACCCATAACCCCCGTGACCAATGTCTCTAGTGCAATCTTTCGGCGAACGACCCTGCAGCCTTCGCCCTTAAACTCGCCTTCGTCATCACTCGCTCTTCTCCTCCCTTTCCCGCGCCCAACCCTTCTTCGGCCTTCGCCACTAATTTCGTCTTCAACCCCTATGGTCAGCCCAGTCGTGATCCAAGCCCGCCATGCCTCACGCGGAACTGAGTACCAACCGTCCCAACGGAAGCGCAAACGAAAGCACGGCTTCCTCGCCCGCAAACGCACGGTAGGCGGCCGCAAAATTATTGAGCGTCGCAGGGCAAAAGGCCGCAGGCATTTGACACATTAAGAGGTACCTGTGCTGCTCGTATCTCGAGCACTTTGTGGACCTGACGCGCCTGACTCCCAACCCCCAGGTCGTACCAATCTGGCGGGAAACCATATATACACTGGGCCCCTGGTGTCGATTGCGTCCTGAACATTACTTTCTCCCATTCCCATTTTCCTCTCAAAAATTTGCAACAAGGACTCGGACATGAAATGAGATTCCACTTGCGCAAGCAACTCTATATAGGTCCCGTTAGCTATCATAGTTCATGTCTGTCAGCGCCCTCCTCTCAATGTCAGCTCCCACGGCCATTAGCGGCCTCTTTATTGTGCTCTCCTCAACTCCCTCGAAACTTGGCTCCTCTCCTACGCTCAGCACAAGGCCAGGCGGCCCAGGCCACGCCGGGTACTCCCATTCTGCGTCGGGCTGTGCTGGAGACAGTGGTGAATTCGGAGAGAACAAAAACCCGCGTTGGATCGAGTGAACCAGAGCGGAGATTGGCGTTTTTGCCGTCGCTGCCACTCCGAAGGGGTGACTAGCGTGTACTTGTATCGGCGTCGGCGTCGGCATCGGCGGGTGTTCTTCGACGGGTACAGCTACGCCTTCTGTATCATTCCCCGATAGTACAACTGCCTGCTCCTCCTGAACTGCCAGCGGCGCAGAGACAGGCGATTCGGGTAGAGGCACATCTACCGGTCTCACTTCTGGGCTGGGCGGCAGCGGCGTCGTCGTCGCTGCTGCCGGTATCTCCGTGTCGTTCGGGGCGACCTTGGGAGGGACAGCCTTGCCTTTACGCCGAATCGTAAGAGGCTTGGTCGTTCCTTTGGCATCTGCGCGACGTTCTTTCTCTTCTTCAGCAGCCTTTATGCGCGCCAGCTGGGAGAGGGTTGGCTGCGTGACGCCACCCGTGCGAGCCACTACCTTCTTCGGGGGAATTACGGGAGCTGTCGCTGCACTTTTTGAGGATTGTGATGGTTTTTCCTTCTTATCACTTGCCGCGACCGCGAGGTGGCCAGCTTTGGGTTCCCCCTTCTTTTGCGCTCTGGGATCTGGCCCGGCTTTGCTGATCGAGCGGGTGGACGTGGACGGCTTGGCGCGGTCGGAAACTGAAGGGCCAGCTCTTGGAACCTCCTTCTTTCCCTGTACCCTGGAATTGCCTGACTTACTACCTGCGGTGGGTGGCGGTTTAGAGTCGACCTTCTTTCCCTCCACTGGCCTTTCCTTTTTCTCAGCGATAGACTGAACAGAAGCCGGCCTGGAGGTCTCAGAGCTTTTTGGAATGGCCGACGATGCTGCGACTTGAGTGACTGCTCGTTTTGCGGCGATTGCGGCGGATGGTTTGGGTCCGTGTCGCACGCTATCTACTCGCGACCTGCAGGCCTTGAATAAGGCGTACACTGCTGGGCATGTATGGAGTACTAACCGTTTTGGCACCACAAGAGCCTCCGCCATAGCTTGCTTTTCTTGGGTCGGTAGTGGCCTACTTGGTGGCGCTGGTTGCGGCTCCGGCTTCGGCCCTGGCAAGGGTACTCGTTGCCCTCTACCTAACAGCCTCTCCCTGATGGAAGCCGGCTCAGCCCGCAGAGGGCCTGTCTGCGGTTTAGGCACATGCACTGGCCGCTGTGCCGGGTCTGGCCTTTGGACCTGTGTGGACGTTGATCGCGAAGACGGCGCTTCGGCGGGCCGCTCAGGTCGCTCGGGACCCTTGGTTTCCTGTCGTGCGATTAGAGGCACAGGACGTTCAGGAGGCGCCGTCGGTTCTGATCCTTGCGGCCGAAGCTGGGGGATGATAGCGGGAGGCGGCATATCGTCTTTGCTTTTGGATGACGGACCTGGCACGGATGGTCCACCTGATGGGGCGATTGTACCTTCTGTCCGACTCCGCGTAAGCATCGATGGAGCACTAGACGCAAGAGTAGAGGATGAGGCGGAGCGATGGTGTGCGAGGGACGTGGCAGGTCGAGGATGAGGCTCTACTCGCTTCGGCGGAGCAGACGACATGGAAGATGCGGGTCGTGGTGCTGGTACCGTGCGTGTAGATTGAGATGACGGTGGTCGGGAGTTAGCAGAGGGGACGGCGATGTTGAGATATTTCTTCATGGTAGGAGTGAGTGGTGCCTCGAAACTGTGAGCCGCATTAAAACAGTGTAGCAGAAGGAAAGTAGATAATACATGCTTACCTTTCTACCCTTGCAGGAAGCAGAATCTTGTACGCTTCAAAGACACTTCTGCTAACCCTACGAACGTCCGCGCTCGCATCCGTGGCCGTCAACTTGATCGCATTTTCCATGTCTTTTGCGCGCGCATCCTTCTCTAGGTCAGGCGGATTGAAACTTCGAACACATGCAAGGACGCTTTCTATCGCAATAAGGCGAAGAGTGACGGACTTGTCACGAAGAGGGTCGACAAAATACGGTAGAAGTGAGATGAGTTGCGTTTGATCAATGATCGTGTGCAAGGCTGCCTTGGCACGGGAGATGAAGACCTTGTTTGGACGAGAGCAAATGGATAGAAGAGTGGGAACAAAAAGGGGCACAAGTGGGTCAAAGGAGGGACCTAGTTCCGTGGCGAGGATCGATATGCATTCAACGGCGGCGGCGGAGAGACGGGAACGCTCAGAGGTCGCAGCAGAGGTGATAGGGCGATACACCGAACGGATAAAAGATGTGAGAGTTGTAGGGTATTCGGATGCGCCACCGTTTAACAGAGCGGTGATCCTTAGAAGGGCGTTCGCGATGGTGTCCCATGTTTCTTCGGTCTCGACAAGGAAGAGCGAGTCTCGCGAAAGCTCCAGTTCTCCACTCAAAGCAGACTCGGAATGACACTAAAGAAACAACCTCAGGCCAATGCACAAGTGAGATGAGAACACGAGGACCTACCTTTATAATCGATGGTATCTTTGCTTTGGGGGCCATGCGGGACACTGTGGTGACGTTGAACACGCTCAGGCTTTAGCGCCTCGGCTCGAGTTCAAGTTGAGGTCGGTTGCCACGTGATCGCGTCCGGGCCGTGAAAATCCTGCCGTTTTAGGAGGTCAGCTGGCTTCGCAGAATCGATGATGACTCGATTTCGATGCAATTTAGACAATCTGTCCTTAGATTGTGCCAACGATATACGCACACAATGTCCTCCTCACGTAGTCCTCCTCAATCCGCAACACAGATTCGTCAGGCTTTCTTCGACTACTTCCAGTCCAGGGGTCACACATACGTACCGTCTTCGTCTACCATCCCGTATGAAGACCCGACCCTTCTCTTCGCCAATGCGGGCATGAATCAGGTGAGTGCGCCTGATCTCTAGCGATTTGCTCTGTGTTCTAATTCCGTTATCAGTACAAGTCAATCTTCCTCGGAACCGTAGATCCCCACTCCGACCTCGCAAAATTGAAACGTGCTTATAACACCCAAAAGTGTATCAGAGCGGGAGGAAAGCACAACGGTACTCGAGATTCTGCTTGTATGCGCATAGACTCTGAACCACTTTGACATCCTCAGATCTTGATGATGTTGGCAAAGATTCGTATCATCACACCTTCTTCGAGATGCTTGGCAACTGGTCATTTGGCGATTACTTCAAAGTAGCCCACCTCCCTCTTCTTTCCAGTCCCCTCTTGAATAACTGTCCACGCAGAAAGACGCTATTCGATATTCTTGGGACGTCCTGACCAACGTCTATCAACTCGACAAGGACCGACTGTATGTCACCTACTTTGAAGGTGACCTTAAGAACGGGCTCGAGCCTGACCTCGAGGCGCGGCAATGTTGGCTGGATGTTGGCGTCCCCGAGAACCACATCGTTCCCGGCAGTGCAAAAGATAATTTTTGGGGTAAGCATTGTCATATTCGTACCACACCTCGTCTCAATCGAATTGTAGAGATGGGTGCAACTGGACCTTGTGGTCCCTCAAGGTACTGGTCACGATCCTACGTGTTCTCTACCCACCCTCACCCAGACTTTATTCAGCGAAATTCACTATGACCATATAGGTGGCCGTGACGCCTCCCACTTAGTGAACAAGGACGACCCCCTGGTTGTGGAGATTTGGAATAACGTCTTTATCCAGTTCAATCGTGAGGACGACGGCTCTCTGAAACCCCTTCCTGCCAAACACGTCGATACTGGCATGGGCTTTGAGCGTCTTGTCACCGCCATTCAGGGCGTACGGTCCAACTACGACACAGACGTATTTTCACCACTCTTCGCTCGCATACAGGAGATCACTGGCGTACGTCCGTATGCAGGGAAATTTGGTGACGAAGACACAGATGGAATTGATACCGCGTATCGCGTTGTGGCGGATCATGTGCGCACGCTGGCGTTCGCGTTGAGTGATGGTGGTGTACCAAATAACGTAGGGCGCGGCTATGTTCTTCGCCGTATCCTCCGCCGTGGTGCGCGATACGCCCGAAAAAAGCTCGGTGTCTCGATCGGGTCCTTCTTCTCCTCCCTTGTCCCAACGCTCGTCGCGCAGCTCGTGAGCCTTATCCGGAGCTCCTTTTCGTTCCCGCTGACCTCGGTGCCCAGGGTCATGTCTACCCAGAACTAACCAGGAAAACCGCGGAGATCAAGGAGATTCTCGACGAAGAAGAGGAGTCGTTCTCACGCACCCTTGACCGTGGCGAGAAGCTGTTTGAGCAACACACCTCTGCTGCGCGTGAGGCTGGTTTGAAGGAACTGAACGGCAAAGACGTCTGGCGACTATACGACACATACGGTTTCCCAGTTGACCTCACACTACTCATGGCGGAGGAGCTTGGCCTTGGTGTCAATCACCAGGAGTTTGAGGCGGCACAAGCTGCAAGCAAGGAGGCTAGCAAAGCCTCGCTCAAGGTTGGGGCGAAAGACGTACTCAAGCTTGATGTACACGACATCGCAGCTCTCGAGAAGGATGCGAGCGTCCCGAAAACTGACGATTCCGCGAAATTCGGTAAGTATACGGTTCTCAAGCCCTGCTCTACCTCACACACTACGCGCAGGCATCGGCAACATTGATGCAACTGTCAAGGCAATATATCATAAAAAAGTTTTCTTCCCGTCAACGTCGGACATTTCACCCAACACCGTCATTGGGATCATCCTTGATCGGACGAGTTTCTACGCAGAGGCTGGCGGGCAGGAATATGATACTGGCAACATCGTGATCGATGGCGTAGCGGACTTCGAGGTCACCAATGTGCAAGTGTTCAACGGATACGTACTGCATATTGGCCAACTTAAGTACGGACAACTTTCAGTGGGTGATAACGTCGTCTCTTCTTACGACGAGGTGGGCCTACAATATCTCTTCTAGTCGACTGCTTACCAAAGGTGGACTGCTAGCTCCGGCGATGGCCACTTCGTAACAATCACACGGCAACCCACATTCTAAACTTCGCGCTGCGCGAGACTCTCGGTGACCACATCGACCAGAAAGGGTCGCTTGTTGCGCCGACAAAGCTCCGCTTCGATTTCTCCCATAAAGCGCAAATACCAATTCCAGAACTGGAACGCATTGAACGTATGAGCATCGATTGGATCAAGAGGAACGTCAAAGTATTCAGCAAAGACCTCTCGCTTCCCCTCGCGCAGAAGATCCCTGGTCTCCGGGCTGTGTTTGGGGAAGTATACCCGGATCCTGTGCGCGTTGTGACACTCGAATACGACGTGGACGAAATTGCAAAGGACGTAGAGAACCCCAAGTGGCGGAGCACGAGCATCGAATTTTGCGGTGGAACGCACGTCGCGCGTACCGGGGATATCAAGGACTTTGTCATTACGGAAGAGTCGGGCATTGCGAAGGGCATCCGGCGGATCGTCGCCGTGACCGGACACGAAGCGCATGACGTCACCCGTGTTGCTGACACGTTTGAAGCCCGGATCAAGCAAGTCGAGTTGTTGAATGGAAAGGCAAAGGATACGGCTCTGAAGACATTGAGTGTGGTACGCGGCGCTCCAAGTTCAAACGCACCCCAAGTGGTGACTGACTGTCACTCTCTTCAGGAACTTGGCCAAGCAGACATCTCGCTTCTTCGCAAGTCGGGCATGCGGGACCGCCTGACGGCTCTGCGCAAGGCCTTTGACAAGGAGATCAAGGAAAAGGAGGCTGCTGCTAACAAGGCTGTACGTGATAACTGATGCCTGCTCGTTTTGTACTAATCCTCCCCATTTTTAGGCCGTTGAAGCTCTTACTGGATACTTCAACGACAATCCACAAGCAGAAGCTTACTTTGCAATTATCGGTGTTGAGGGCAACGCTAAGGTACTTACTTGCGACGCCTCCCGGCTTCATAAATCTTACCTTTTCGCTCGTCTAGATTCTCCAGGCCGTTGTACTTCAGGCGAAAAAGCTCGGTAAAGCTGTCTACGTCTTCAGCGCCGATACAGAGGGTGGCAAAGTCATCCACGTCAACCACGTGCCCGAGTCATTCCGGTCGAAAGGCTTCGACGCGCGAACGTGGGCTGCTCGTGTGACCGAAACTCTTGGGGGAAAGGTACGTAACTTTTTTTTTCAACAAGGCAACTTTCGCACTGAGCATGACACTGCGCTAGGCTGGCGGAAAGGAGGACGGCGCGCAAGGTGTTGGCGTTAACACTGATAAAGTCAAGGAAGCTCTAGAGGTCGCGCAAAACTACCTACTGAACGGCAACGCATAAATTATTTTCTTCTGTAGTACCCCAGGGAGATTTGCATTATCATAATACTCTGTATTTACGAGCAAACCATACAGTAGAGACCCGAATCGTCGGGGTCGTCTTTATAAGGATGCGTGAGAAAGATGTGATCTACCTGTGTCACGGAGTAACGTCGTGTTCTTGTCACACGACCCACAACACATTGTTGGCGGTGTCCTCAACTCAAAAAGTATCGACGAGGTGGGTTCCACGCACTTAGTTCTCGTGTAGGCTGGCCCCGTCATGCTTTGCGAGGCTACGAATTCAGAGCTTGAACCGGGAGGAACGGGTTCTGGGGGCGGATGGACGCTCTCTGGTTTGGATGACGATGATGCTGAACGGCTTGCTTTCCTTTCACAGATAACAACTTTTGCTCCGCCATCATGTCACTTGTCCTCCCTGAATCCCATCAACAATTCCAGGTGCTTGCGCTCGCTATTTACCCGAGCGATCTTTGCTGATCGCAGCACAGCACATCCTGCGTCTGCTTAACACGAACGTGGATGGCAAGCGGAAGGTCATGTACGCTCTGACAGAGATCAAGGGTGTGGGCCGGCGGTATTCCAACATCGTCTGCAAGAAGGCAGACGTCGACCTCAACAAGCGGTGCGTTACTTCTCGAGCTTGTCGAAGAGCTGACTTACCGAAGTTGCCAGAGCGGGCGACCTTAACTCGGACGAGCTGGAGCGGCTCGTGACGATCATCCAAAACCCGACGCAGTTCAAGATCCCCCTGTGGTTCCTGAACCGTCAACGTGACATTGTCGACGGCAAGAACTTACAGATCTTGTCGAACGGCGTGGACTCGAAGCTGCGCGACGACCTCGAGCGCCTGAAGAAGATCCGTGCGCACCGTGGTCTCCGCCACTTCTGGGGTCTCCGTGTGCGCGGACAGCACACGAAAACGACCGGTGAGACGTCGTTTCGGCTTTTTTGCTTGGAAATGCAATGCTGATTTGATGTACTTTTTTCCAAGGTCGTCGCGGGAAGACGGTCGGTGTGTCGAAGAAGCGTGGTTAGAGCAAGTCTTTATACTGGAAGTTCGGATACGCGCTCGCCGTCTCCGATGTTACTGTGCTATGTGTTTTTTTTAACCTATGCATACATAGTCGAATGTAACGGCACGACATGCTCTCCCATACACTTTTAAGCGGGCTTGTTGCGACACGGCAAGATTTTTACAAAAAAAAAGTGGAGTATGACTAGACATCATATCTCTAATTTGGTAGGAGATATTCGAAGTGTCCCACCCGTCGGAGAACCCGCACATTTTCTATTAGAACGCCCAAGTTACGCATACGAAAAGTGGAAGCTAGCAGCGCGCTGCAAAAGGAAGGAACTCAAATCCTTGGAACTGCTCTCAACAGCGAGACCATCGGCCAACTTTATCCAAATCGGGAAGATTTAACCAAGCGAAGGACGGACAAAAGAAGGAAGAGGAAGCGCAGCAAACACATCAATAAACACGAAACCCCACGACTCGCAGGCCTCAAAGGGCCGCTCAAGGCATGAAGAGGAGGACGACGACAAAGGCAGTCTGGGGAAGGCGGAAAGGCAAGCGGGAATACGCGAACACCAAGGTGAACACGTTCACCAAGCTCACACACTGGCAGAAGCCGCCGACAACTCCCTCTCGCCCCAAGCGCGGAACGCACCCCAACTCCTTCAACACTTGAAGAGTCGCGAAGCCATTTCTTAGGAAGTGGGGAGGTCCTAATCATAGAAATACGGATAGCACGGATACAAGTACTAGGCATAGTGCTACATAGGGTTAGACGCACAATGCCATAAATGGACTCAAAAAAAGAAAAAAGTTTACGCCGGCCGATGAGTGGTGTCCGGAGGGATAGTATGGAATCGTAACACCCTTTCATGTTTTACGGAAAAAGCGGAGAGGAAGAAAGGAATAGATATACTTTCTGAATCACCATCGAGCCTGAGCCTACCCTTGAGCCTGCCCCATCAAGTGCCTCTTATTTCGTCCCCACGGATTCATCCACATACTTGGCTTTTCTAGTTCATAGGCCTTCATTTGAACCAAAACAATCGCATGGTCCTCCCCATCGCGGAGGGAAATAGCGCCATTGATGATCTGATTCAGAACCACCCACGGGTCGAATGTCTCAATTTGGCTCCGCTCAGGAGTGGGACCATAATCTTCGTGGTAACTGCGGTGATCCTCTTGTTGCCAGTGCTTCTTGAACGAGCCGGCACGATTTCCCCTCCACGCGCAATGCGGAAGTGGGCAGTGAATGAAATACGGGACGTGTGTCAGTTGGTGTCTGTCCCGCTCTTGCCGACGGGGGAACGATTCCGAGCAAATGGGGCATTGCCAGCGATTCTTCGTGGTAGTAACGAGTGATGTGACGGTGCTCTGGACAGGGGAGGACGGCACGGGCAAGCTAGGCTGCGGTTGGGTGTAGGCAAGACCCCTGGTGCTAGCCCATTGCTCAACAGGCTATCAGGGTTAAGATGAAACGAATCATCAAGTGATACATAGCCAAAGAAAATTCGACCGACCTGGTGCGACGCAGAGCACTGGCAGAAGAAGTTTGCAATGTGATCTTCGCTGGGTGTATATTGGAAGAGGTAGCTGTGTACAGGATAGTTGCTGTTCATAGTGGGAACAGGAAAGAGCGCGAGTCGGCAAGAAAATCAAGAGACAAGAACGGCTGCTAGTCGCTCGGGACAATTCAGGCAGGTTATATACAGCATCTACTTCACGGTTAGACGAGTATATCAGTGAGCGCCAGTGCTTAGAGTGCCAGTTGCATACACGCATTTGGGCGATTGGCAAAAAGCCGCATAGGTATGATAAGCTTCACATGGTGTCTTTCCAAAGCCTCATGTCGGGCACTTTTGGGGTACTTTTTGGCCTGTGATGTTAGATAGGTACGGTTCTCGATCCAAGAATGAACGTGAAGGCGGGATATGAGTACAAAGCCGAGAGTCTGGCAGATCTGAGTAGGGTACCGAGCCTGAGGCTCCGACCCGGACCTGAACAAAAATTAATGTTGACACGTTGACGGGCCGGGTTGGCGGGATGGTTGACGGGTTGGCGAAGTGTTGGCGATGGTGGACCGGTTGACGAGTGAGTCACCTGGCGGCGGGTAGATTGCGACGAGCGCCCGCGCACGATTTCTTTCGGTTGTGACAAGCGCCTACTCACGATTGTTCTTGCAGTTGCAACGAGCGCCCGCGCACGATTGTGCTTTCAGTGCGGACCTTGCTCAACCAAATTACGCCCTGTCCATTCCTGGTCAGTGAAATGACAATTTAGACACGGGTCGTTGGGCTGTAGAACAAGCATGCAGACGTGAACCTATGGCATGTTGTAACTGATGAAGCAAATCAGACCCGAGTTCTCGCTACGGGTGGCGATATCGGCATCCTCTCCCAAACGTGTGTGTGGGATGCCCTGCCTTCGCATAAGTACTGTACCTCTTTACAGGGACCACCACCCGAACGAAGCACATCTATTACCCAACCGGGCTTCTATTCGGTCGCTTCGCTTTCACCATAATGCTCCCGCGCTTCCTGGGCGTTCACGACGTCGAAATCTCAGGAAGAACCTCGCGTTTGCCGCTAGTGCCTGAGGTGAGTTGCCAGAACCTGGTCATTTCTCATCCGAGTGTTGGTCGGCTTGCTTGTGAGGTGGGCCAAGGTACAAAATCCCCATGGGGAAGTCATCTGCGACTCCCCTGAGCCTGCCTGGATACACTTGTGGGTGCCAGTGAACATGCATATGTCTGGATTTTCTAAATCATATACTGTACCGGGCCACTCCTGCAGGATCGAGCTTGGCCGTACTAATGTGAGCGGGTGTTAAGAAGATGGTTGACACATAATCACCTAGTCCCGAGTCGCAGCATGTGGATTCAGTAAGTTTTGAGTTTGAAATCCGCATGTGTCAGATGACCCTATGCGGATGGGTGATACAACCATACTGTGCTAGACCCCTCATTCGGACAGGACCCCTCAGTCGGACACTTTAAATTTCTCACTCACTTCTGGCTCAATTACTACCAAATTAAATATATGATGTCTAGTACTACTCCTTAACAT
>Ga0137385_10003282_pt1 | contig 14030 bp, 10 predicted proteins | sample SagtaG_FD_104921 | JGI IMG/M metagenome (GOLD analysis project Ga0137385, IMG submission 104921) | Vadose zone soil microbial communities from Sagehorn Ranch, Mendocino, California, USA - Sage2_R_80_16 metaG | ecosystem: Environmental > Terrestrial > Soil > Vadose zone | place: USA: California...
ATCGACTCTGAGATAAATTAGGAGGAAAGAGTATGCCTGTCTCGCTGCGTGATCCTCTCGACACTTTCGCTGATCGTGAGGACATTCTTACCCTTTTCAGGCAATTCCTCCATGCTGCCCACCCGGGTCAGTTTCGCCTCCTTGCAATCAAAGGTAACAGCGGCACAGGCAAAACCTTCCTCGTCGAATACCTTGCGAATCGTGTCTGCCCTGCTCTCAAATGGCAGACAGGCCAGATGAACTTTGCGCTCGATTTTCGCCCCATTCTTGCGGGGCTGGAAGATGCCTTCAAAAACTGCGTTCCACGTAATGGTCTTCAGCAGTATCGTACCAAGCGAGACAAATACAACGATAGCTTTGACGAGTACAGGACCTCTATTACTGTCAATCAAAGTGTCGAGGCTAGAGAGTACTCTTCAGTAGCCGGGGTCAACTTAAGTGTGCAGATTAATGCAGAGTTGCAGCGGAGAGAATTGCAACTGCGTGCCGAATGGACTCGTGCCCTCATCGAACTTTCCGAGGAAAGTTTCCAGCCATTGTGTCTATTTATTGATGGTTACGTATCTCCGCCTGGAGCTGACTTTGAGTTCGACAAATGGCTATGGGAGGAGGTCTTGCTCAAACTGGCGAGAGCCGCGCCTCAACCATTACTCGTCGTGACATGCGGGTGGGAATGGCCTAGCAATGCCACTATTGAGCCTCTCTCTTATCTGGGAGAGCTAGATGATTTTGACCAGGTACAGCTAAGGAGTTACCTGCAAAAGCAAGAGATGATGGCAGCCGAGCCATCCTCACCTGAGCAAGAAGAGATAGCTACAGCTTTTTACGAACTGACGCACGGACACCCACTCGTTCTTGGTCTAGCGGTCACCCTCTTCAATGAACTCGCACCACATGAACGCACACCTCAAAGCTTGAGAGCAGATCGACCATTGATAGACGAAAGAGCTCGAGTTGAATTCCTAGAGGAGCGTTTGCTCTCTCGCTTACAAGAACCATACCGTACTCTTTTGGAACATGGTCCTATCTTTCGTACTTTTGACCAAGCAGCATTACAAGCACTTTTAGATGTAGGCACTGAAAGTACAGCAGGTGAAGTAGGCCAATTGGATGATCGGACCTATGATCGCTTCTTACGGTATCCCTTTATCAGACAGATAAGAACGGCTGATGGCAACACTATACAGGTTCGGTATACTTTTCACGAGCTAATAAGACGCGTAGGATTATCAGTCTTACGCCATCATCATCCAGAGACTAAAGAACAACTGCATGGCTATGTTTCAGATTACTATGCAGGCATAGTCAAAATCGAGCGAGAACGACCAGCAACGCGAATCGATTTCAACAATCCAAGCGTCAGTGGAAAAGATATTCTTAAGGATGAGTATAAGGAATGGTGGGCGGAAATACCTCAGAGGGAGTTCGCAGCATTACTGGAATGTCTTTATCATGCTTTACAGGTAAAGGATTTACAAGTTGCTGCTTTCAAAACTTGGGATAGGTATACTTCTCAAACAATAAACACTTGGCGGCGCCAACAGGCCAAATCCCTCCTGGAACTCTTCCAGCAGCTAGTAGAGGAAGGCGAACCCTTTTTGCAAGAAACTAGTGCGCCTTATGGTGAGTATTTGATATCCCGTGCCAGATTTTGTGAACAGGAAGCGCGTTGGGATGAGGCACATGTAGCATTGGAACAGGCTGCAAAGATTTTTGAGCAAGTGGGCGACTCTATCCGCGTTGCTATCTGCTTTGGTCTTCTTGGTCGTCACTACGAGCAGCGGCGGAAGTTGAGAGAAGCGTTGGACTATGATAAACGAGCTTTAGCTATTTTCGAGCAAGTCGGTAATTCCGAATATTTTCGTGTTGCCCTCAACGATATAGGGCTAGTCCACTATCAATTGATGGAGTTAGATCAAGCGTTAAGCTACTTTGAGCGAAATTTGGCTCTTGGAGAACAAACAAATGATTCCTCTTCTATTGCCGCTGCCCTCAATAATATAGGCTTGGTTTACTCTGCTCATGGGAAACTAGAACAAGGCTTGGGCTACTTTGAGCGAGCCCTGGCGCTTAGAGAGCAGGTAGGTAATCCGACTGACGTTGCCCAAACTCTCCATAATATTGGCTCTACTTACCGCGAACAGAAAAAGTGGGAGCAGGCCTTAAGCTGTCATGAGCGAGCTCTGACTTTATCTGAGAAAGTGGGCCATATTGATGAGATTGCCCGCTCTTTGTGGGATATTGGTTATATCAACGATTTACGAGGGAATGCAGAGCAAGCCTTGAGCTATTATGAGCGAGCCCTCCCCTTCCTTGAGCAAATAGATGCTCCGATCGAGTTTGTCATGAGCTTCAACCGTATTGGTACCATTTACGCTGCACAAGAAAAGTGGGAGCAGGCTTTACAACTCTCTGAGCAAAGAGATAATGCTGCCGGGATTGCTGTCTCCCTTCGTAATATTGGTACTATCCACAACAATCAGGGGAAGTGGGAGGAGGCCTTAGGCTATTATGAGCGAGCCCTGCCTTTCTTCGAACGAGTCGGGGACCCCACTGATATTGCTCATTGCCTCGACAATATTGGCGAAATCTATCATAAGCAGGGGAAGTGGGAAAAGGCATCAAGCTATTATGAGCGAGCCCTGCCTTTCTTTGAACAGGTCGGGGATTTCGCTGCTGGTATCATACATCTTAGTCAGATTGGCAGTCTCTATGTTTCTCAAGGAAAGTGGGAACAAGCGCTGATCTACCAAAAGCGGGCCCTTACCCTTTGTGAGCAAGTAGGTAATCCTGCCAATATCTTCAAGGAACTCAACAATGTTGGTTTTATTTATGAACAGCAGGCACAGTTGGGGCAGGCGTTGGGTTATTATGAGCGAGCTCTCTCCTTTTCTAAACAAATTGACGATCCTGACGCGGCTGCTTCCACTCTCAACCAAATCGTTGGTATCTATCGTAAGGAGGGGAAGTGGGAGCAAGCATTGAATTATTCCGAGCAGCTCCTATCTCTCCTTAAGCAGGCCAACAATCCCTCGGCCATTGCCAGATGCCTTGACAATATTGGCTTCATCCATCGTGAACAGGGAAATTGGAAACAAGCTTTGGACTATACTAAGCGAGCCCTGGTTCTCCCCGAGCAGGTAGGAGACCCTGCGGATATCGGCCCTTTCCTCAACCACATGGGTGTCATCTATCAGCTGCAGAAGAGGTGGGAGGAGGCCTTGAGCTATCATCAGCGAGCCCTGCCTTTCTTCGAAAAAATTGGAGATACCGCCTCCATTGCGGCTTCTCTCGACTTGATTGGTGCCATCTACCGTGAGCAAGGGAAGGTGGCGCAGGCGTTAGAATATTATGAGCGAACTCTTCCTCTCTATGAGCAGATGGGAAACTCCTCTGATCTTGCTCGCTGCCTCTATGACGTTGGTGATATCTATCGTGAACAGGGAAAGCGCGAGGAGGCATTAAGCTACTACGCGCGAGCGTTGATTTTCTTTGAGCAGATGAGTAGTTCATCTACGATTATTAACTGTCTCAACCATATCGGCACTCTCTATCTTGAGCAAGAGAAGTGGGAACAATCCTTGAGGCATCATGAACGAGCCCTGCATCTTTCTGAGCAAGAGGGCAATTTAACTGCTCTTGCCGTTTCTCTTGGTTGCATCGGTAACACATATGCTTCCAGCGGAGAAGCAGAGCGAGCATTGAGCCATTATGAACGAGCCCTCTCTCTTTTTGAGCAAGAGGGCAATTTCTCCGGTATCTCTACTGCTCTCACTGACATTGGCCGCATTTATTTTAAGCAGGGAAAATGGGAACAAGCATTGAGCCATTATGAACGAGCCCTCTCCCTTTTTGAACAAGTTGGTGATCTCTCTGAAGTGGCCAAGCGTCTCAACGACATTGGCGATATCTATAGTGAGGAGGGAATACAGGATAAGGCATTGGGCTACTATGAACGAACTTTTGCTCTTCCTGTTCAAAAGCTAGATCCTTTCCTCATAGGGTCTATACTCAACAAGGTAGGCGTAATTTATCTCAAACAGGGAAAGATAGAACAGGCCTTGAGCCATTACAGACTTGCTCTAGCTCTTGGGTCACAAGTAGGAGATATCAATTCCATCGCTCAATCTCTCAACAACATTGGTAGTGTCTACGATACTTTAGGAGATTTGGAGCAAGCCTTGAGTTATTATGAGCGAGCTTTGCCTGTCACTGAGCACATAGGTAATCCTTATCACATTGCTACCGTACTCAGCAATATAGGCCTCATCTATAAGAATCAGGAGAAGTGGGAAGAGGCATTGAATTACTTTGACCGAGCATCGACCTATGATAAGCTAGCGGGTAATTCTGCTAGCTTATCCTCCTCCCTCTGTAGCATCGGGCGCATCTACTCTATTCAGGGACAGTGGGAGGAAGCGCTGAAATATTATAAGCAAGCCTTGGTTCTCAAAGAGCAAGTAGGCAGTCCATCTGATATGGCTACCTCCCTCAATGATATTGGCCTTATTTTTTATGAGCGAGAGAAGTGGGAGGAGGCGTTAGGCTATTTTAAACGAGCTTTGGCTCTCAGAGAACAAGTGGGTAATCCTAAAGACATAGCCATCTCCCTGAATAACATAGGAAGCGTCTATCAAGAGCAGAAGATGTGGGGAGAGGCGTTGAGCTATCTAGAGCGTGCCTTAGCGATCTCTGAAGAGGCCGATAATCCCATGACCATAGCCTCCTCCCTCCACAACATAGGTTACATCTATCAGGGTCAGGGACAATGGGAGCAAGCGATTGAGTGGCACTCTAAAGCTCTTGAGTTATTTGAGCATTTAGGGAATGGTTTCGAGTCCAGATTAGCTCAGGAACTGGAATTAATAGCACTTTGTTACACTGAGTTGGACGAGCTTGAAAAGGGGAAACCTTATTATGAACGCGCTACGCAAATTCGTGAGAATATGCAGAAGAACTGATGAAACTACGTTGAGAGCAAACACGGTAGACAAAAGGAGATTTCAGTATATCTCCGTGGACACTCGCGTGGCATTAGAGCAGCATGAGAAAGACAGGGAGCGAAGATATTTACAACTCCCTCGGCTACTCGGCGTCTCCCAGATGACTCAGAATGAGACAAATGAGACAAGACCATACCTTCGAGATAACAGGTTCCACAATTGATAAAGTGCGAGAATAAAGCGATGTAGGTATCTGAGATGTGATAATAGGCGATGCCTCCGAACCCCCCGTACCGAATATGATATTCCGAAATCAGATTCTCTCGCGCCAGTTCCAGCTTGGCCCCATCAGCTGCGGCGCGTTGTCCTGTTCCCCAGAAGCGCGGAAGGGTGCACTGCGCATACACGTTGATGACATCCCGGATCGCACGATCAATCATGATTGCCGTGACATGGCGTCGGTTTGTGTAGGGGAGTTCATGCGCTGAGACCGCTTGGCGAAGATGGCGCGCTGTCTGCGCTGGACCCAGGTTGCATCCGTAGCAGAAGGCGAGAAGGATAGAGCGTGTGACGGTATCGTCCACTTTGGCGTCCGACCCGGAGAGCGGGCCAAAATGCCGGGTCCATCCTGCGTAATACGAGGCGTTTTTCAAAATCTCCAACACCGAGCGTGGGGACAATTTCCTGGTCACCGCCGCATCCAGATCCCGAATCGCTTTGGAGGGGCGTTGTGTCGGCGTCCGCTTTAAACGAATTTCTCCTTTGTCCGTGATGGTCACCTGACCATCTGGAAGGCGACGATCGACCTGTTCTGCGACAGAGGTTAACTCCGCACGCAGGGTTTCCACCAGCGTTTCGCCATCAGGGGGCAGATCCAGTTGCAGACAATAATCGGCCACCTGCGGTTCACACTCCTCCCAGGGGAGGAACTGTTCGCGCAGATCGGCGTATTCTAGAGAGCCAGGAAGGGCGAGATCTCCACTCTTGAATTCGCTGGCGACATAGCTGAACACACACATCTCCAGTCGCTGTCGATCGTACATCATCTTCCCCTTGTGCTTGGTTTGCACGGACCGCTGCCATTGCTCGACTTCCAAAGTCGAGCGAGATCGCTGGCGGGAGATACTTCTTCCGACGCCTCTCATGGACCAGGAGATACTCAACCGCAGAGATGAGCGTCTGATCCTGGCTGGTCGAACGCAGATCGAGCGATCGTAGCACACGAAACAACGCTGCCCGATGGGACGCAAAGTACGACCCCATCAAGGGAAGGTAGTTGTTTCCATGATACTTTGCCAGCGCTTCGTACGCGGCTAAGAAGGTGTCTGGTCCTCCAAAGCGATCGACCATCGATCGCGCGAATTTTCCGAGGGTGGTGTCATTCACGCCTTCGGCGACCGCCCGTGTGATATCGGCCATCGCCTGCATCCAGCTTTCCATCGTAGACCGCTCCTGCCTCAACAAGGTCTCCAATTTCTCCCGCGCCTGTTGATGGATGGCGGCCATGCGCTTGATAAGCATGGTGACCAGTTGATCCTGCGTCTGGATTTGGGTAGAGTACAGCAGGCTGACAACCAGTGTATAGCGTCGTGAGGGAACATGATCGCGCAGTTCCGCAACATCCAGACTGCGCGCTTCCGCAGCCAAGTGTTGGATTTTCAGAACCGGAACCTCCGCAAGCCAAGAGGCACCATCGCCGAAGGATTGCAGCCAGGTCAGGCGCTCGAACCACTCGTCGAGATGCGACAACGTCGCGCTTTTCGGTGTCTCTTTCAGGCGGTTGCAGTCGGATTTCCCATCGGGGGTCGCGAGCAACTGATCTAATCGTTGGCGATCCATACCGGGAATCCGAGTGAGGATCTGAGCACACCAGCGATCATTGACCTGGGTCCGCACCTCTCCGGCCAACCGATCGAGCGTACTAAAGGCGGGCAATTCATAGCGGTCCTTGATCAGTGTCTCCAGCGCTTTTTGGACATCAAGGGTGACCGAGAGCGCCTGGCGGATGAGCGTTCCGCATCGGCGGCGAGAGCGAGGAGGAACCTGGCAAGGAACGCTCTCATCCAGGTGGAGATACCAGCGGAGATGCGCGATGACTTCAGGGGGAATCTCCTGATCACGTGGGAGGTAGCCCAAACACTGGAAACATTTGTAGAGGACTAGAAACGTGAGCTTGGCCACGTCATCGCGCGTATTCGCCTCCGCCAAGGTCAGTTCCTTCGCCGTGGGAATAAAGTGATCATGCAGTTCTGTCGGTGTCAGGGGCGCACGAAAGCGTGGGTAAGCGGTGCGGTCGATCGTGGTCATGAGACGACTCCTTTTCAGGGTTTCAGGCCACTCCAAGATTTATGCTTGGTATCTTGTCACGTGCCTGATAAGTGAGTGCTTCCGTGATTAGGCAACCGTACTTGACAATCGTTGAGGCTATGACGGTGAGGCGACCAAGCTTGGTCGCCCAGGTTCCCCCCTGGTACCGCTGGAGTACATAAGTAGGCCGAGGGCCACGATGAAACAATTTGGTGGTTCCATCCTCATTCTGGGACATTTCATGCTCTTTTTATTCTGTCGCATGTGGCAAGGTGGACCTTTCACAGCTCAAATAGCTCAGCAGCAGGTAAACTCAAAAGAGTCGGGGTCTCATGCTTCCCGCGAGAAAGATACAAAGACCGAGTAAACCCCCAACAACCGTGCCATTGATTCTTCTATACTGGAGTTCTTTCCCAACTTGTAATTCCAGCCTCTCTGCAATTTCCTTGCCGCTCCAGCGCTTAATGGTATCAACGATGACCGAGAGGATCTTATCTCCCTGCTCGGAAACCAGATCAGGTTTCCTCCGACCGTATGAATGGGAAGAGAAAAAGGGTTCTCTTCCTTGCGCTTCATCCTTCGTGAAGTAGCTGCCCAACCATGCTCTGATCTGCTCCTGCGCGACCTCTTTCGTCTGGCTAAGAGGGATATCTTGTCCTGGCATCGGTGCGTCCTTCCTCACCCTCTTGCCTCGCCGTGAATGGTTCGCTATACTATCTCTAACCTCCTCGTTTGATACGTCTAGTATAGTGTCCTGGCGTCATCAAAAGTGCTTATTCGACGGGTGCTGGTATGGGACAAGCGTTTGTTTGTGAAAGAAGGAGCAATGCATGAGCAACTTGAAGATCGCATTACTAGGTCCACCGGAAGTGTATCACGCAGACCAGCTCCTGGCGATTCCTGATCGCAAAGCGCTGGCACTCCTCGTCTACCTCGCAGTTGAAGGTGGCGCTCATGCGCGCCAGAGACTCACCCGCCTGTTCTGGCCCGAGAGCGATATGGCGCATGGGAGAGCAGCACTGCGCAATACCTTACTGCACCTACGTCATGTTCTCGGAGAGGACACGCAGCCTGATCACGGATCCCACCTCATGATCACACGTGACTCCATTGGACTCAATGTCGCCTCAAGCATTGATCTCGACCTGCACGCGCTCCAGGGGGCATGGACGCTGATCCAAGAACTGCCCTCACGAGAAGCGGTGCAGGGCGAGGTCCAGCGCACCTTGATTTCTCAACTCCAGCACGCTGCAGACATGTATCGCGGCGGTTTCCTTGAGGAATTTACGCTGCGCGATACGGTAGACTTCGACAACTGGGTCGGTCTGCAGCGCAGCTACTGGTACAGTCGCATCGGACAGGTTTTTGCGTGGCTCTCACAGATGCAGAGTGAAGAGGGCGCGATCGAGCAGGCGATTGCCACAGTCGATCGCTGGCTCTCCCTCGATCCTCTCAATGAAGATATCTACCTACGCCTGATGCAGTTACATTTCTCGACTGGCAACCGCGCCGCGGCCTTAAAGGCCTACGAAACCTGTCTGGCTATCTTGATGACCGAGTTGCATGCCAAACCATCATCAAAGATGGTCGCCCTGGCAGATTTTATCCGTCATTCATCTCCTCCTCACCGCGCGAGTAGGCACGAGCAAACCGGGCGAGGACGAAGTGCCTCGCGTACATTGCTTGAGATTCCCTTCGTTGGACGAGGAGCTGAATTGACCAGACTCATGACCCTCTATGAGAAGGCCTCCTCTGGACAGTTCCAGGTCGTGATGATTGAAGGTGAAGCTGGTATCGGCAAGTCGCGCCTGGCAGCGGCGTATCTCGACTGGGCGAAGGCGCAAGGGGCAAGCGTACTCAAAGGAAGAGCATTCAAAACCTCCAGCCGCTTGTCGTATCAGCTCCTAATCGATGCGTTGCGCTCCCAGTTAGAACAGGGGCAAGATCTCCACCATCTCTTGAGCGATATCTGGCTGGCCGAACTGAGCCAACTGTTGCCCGAACTGCGCGAGCGTTACCCCGGCTTGCCTCCTCCTACCGTTGACGAGGCATTTGCATCTTCCCGCCTCTTTGAAGCGATTGCGCGCCTGGGGCGGGCGTTCGCGCCGCGAACGCCGCTGCTCCTCTTCGCCGATGATCTCCAGTGGGCGGACGCTGCGACATTGGACGTGTTCCACTACGTGGGAAGACGCTGGACGGAAAGCGAGACGCCCGCGCTTTTGCTGCTCAGCATGCGTACGGACAGACGGGTGATAGCTCCGCAGTTGGCCGAGTGGCTTACCAGTGTGAGGAGCGATGTGCCCCTGACACGCCTGGAGCTGGCTCCCCTCTCTGCGAAAGACACCCTCCAGATCGTCCAATCATTCTCGGCTGCAGATGGAGAACAAGAGGCTGAACAAAGAGTACGCCCCTCCTTTGAGCCTTCTTCGCACCATGTCCAGACCCCGGATAGCGGACTCAGCCCCGAGCGGTTCGGTCAGTGGCTGTTCGCTGAAACGAAGGGGCAACCGTTCTTCATGATAGAAATGCTCGAGACGTTGCTTGCACGTGGTATATTGGTGCCCCGACTTGTCAAAGGGATGGACTGGGTGTTCGATCCGCAAACTACCGCGTTCAACGCCGAAGTTCTTGATGGCACACTTCCTTCTACCGTGCGCGAGACGATCCTGATTCGCCTGGCCCGGCTTGGCCCAGCTGCCCGTGAACTCCTGGCAGCTGGTGCGGTCCTCGACCATGACTTCACCTTTGAGGATCTGTGCCAAGTAGCCCATCTTGCACCTCAGGAGGGACTCTCCGCTCTGGATGAAGTCCTGGGGAGCCTCCTCCTGCGCGAATCTCGCCGCCAGAGAGGAGGTTTGAGCGGTGCGACCTACGTTTTTGCGCACGACAAGATTCGCGAGGTGGTGGACGTCGAGGCTGGTGATGCCCGCAGGCGGATCTTCCATGGTCGAGCATTGAAGGTGCTGAAGAGAGCGGGCGCTCCTGCCGCAGAGCTGGCATACCACGCGTTCGCAAGCGGGTTGGCAGACCCCGCGTTCCGTTGGAGTACAGCGGCGGGCGATGAGGCGATGAAGGTGTTTGCCGCACGCGATGCTATCGGGCACTACGAGCAGGCACACCAGTTGCTAACTGAGCGCAGCGTGGTTGTCCCGGCGACGAGGCTGCATCATCTGCTCGCCCAACTCGGTCGAGCCTACGAACTCTGCAATGATTTCGCAGCAGCACATGCCACCTACCAGACGATGCTTGTGACCGCCCGCCAGATGCACGATCCAGCAATGGAATGCGCTGCCCTCAATCACCAGGCCGTCCTTGCTAGTGAGGACTTCTCCAATCTGGAACGAGCTAAGACGCTTCTCCAGGAGGCGCTGAATGTGGCAGAGCGCAACAACGATCGGGTGGGGTTGGCAGAAACCCAGTGGAGCCTGGCGCGAATGCACTACTATGTCCTCAACCTGGAAGCAAGCCTTGCCCACGGGAGGCAGGCCTATGCCTTGGCTCATGAGCTTGGTCAGCAGGATCTCACCGCCAGAAGCCTCAATATGCTCGCCTACACAACACGGGCCCTGGGCAGGTGGGAAGAAGCAGCATCAATTGCCGAGGAAGCACGGCAACTTTACGCAGCCCAGGGCAATCGGGTGATGGAGGCGGACTGTCTGGGCAAGCTTGCGGATGCACAGATCAATTGTGGGCGACCGCTTGAAGGAATCGCGGCTGCTCGTGCAGCATACGCGATCAGCCTCGAGATCGAACACAACTGGAGCCAGGCGAATAGCGGTTTCGCACTGACACGAGGGCTCGTGGAACTTGGTTCCTACGAGGAGGCGTTGGAGATCGCCCTCCAGAGCACCGGAGCGGCACGCACGTTGACATTCAGCATCCTTCTCCTCGTGAACCTGGCCGCGTTGGGGTTGGTGTACCAGGCGCTCCTGGTACCTGAGAAAGCAAGCGAAGCACACCTGGAAGCCCTTAAGGTGAGCACGATACTCCCATCGCAACGCTATACCGAGATGTGTGCAGCCCTGCTGTGCACTGATTGTGTCCTGGCCGACGATTGGGAAGCAGCGTCTGCGTATGCTCGGCAAGCGCTGGAAGCAAGAGATCCTCATGTGGTGGTATTTCCAGAAGTTCCCCGCTGGCCAGAGACCGAAGCCCTGGTACGCGAGGGCCTCAGCGAACTGGCAGCCGAGGACCTCCGTGTCTTTGAGGAGCGCTTCGGAACGAGCAAGCGATGTCGCATTACCTATTTACGTGCGCAAGCTGTCCTGGCCCAATCGCGGGGTGAAAGCGATCAGGCGGTCGCATGCTTGCAGGAAGCCATAGCCGGGGCGAAAGAAAGAGGTCTGCTCGGAGAGCTCTGGCAGGCGGAGGCGGCCCTGGGCAGGGTGCATCTGGCTCGCGCTCTTCGCGAGCCGGCCGCACCCGCTTTTGCCCGCGCGGCTGCCATTGTGCAGAAACTCGCTGGGGATATAAAAAATGATGCCTTGCGCTCACATTTTCTTGAGTCGCCACAGGTCCGGCACGTATTGATGCACATGAAGGAGTAAACTCATGGAAGCAGACCAGGTCACAGTTGACGGGGATATTGTCACCGCTCCAGCGTGGCCCGCACCCTTTATCAACCAGTATTCAAAATCTTGACAACTATTGCATATAGATGCTTTAGTGAGAAAGGAAAAAGGAGATGAGCATGCCCGAAGCTGTCATTGTTGCTGCCGCCCGTAGCCCCATTGGCCGGGCCTCCAAAGGATCGCTGGTCGAATGCCGACCCGATGACCTCACCGTCGCTATTGTGCGCGCTGTACTCGCGATGGTACCCCAGCTTGATCCAGGCGCGGTCCAGGATCTACTGCTTGGCTGTGCTGAACCCGCCGGTGAGTCCGGTTTCAACCTGGCACGCGTAGTGGCCATCCTGGCCGGTATGCCCAACGTCCCGGGAGTGACGGTCAACCGCTTATGCTCTTCCTCGCTGGAGACCATCCGCATGGCCTTCCACGCCATCAAGGCCGGCGAGGGGGATATCTTCCTGACCGCGGGGGTCGAGACCGTGAGCCGGTTTAGGAACGGCTTGTCCGACACTGGTTCCCACAACCCGCTCTTTGCCCCGGCCGAGGAGCGTACGGCTGAACGAGCCAAAGGAGGAGTCAGTACATGGGAGACCCCGGCCGGGCTGCCAGATGTCTATATTGTGGCGGGCCAGGCCGCTGAGAACATCCGCCTGGTCGAGCATGTGAGCCGCCGCGAGATGGACGAGTACGCTACCCTATCTCAGCAGCGAGCAGTGCGATCGCAGCAGAATGGCTTCTTCCAACGCGAGATTATTCCGATCACCACACCGGGCGGAACCGTAGTGAACAAAGATGATGGCCCCAGACCTGGCACAACGGTCGAGATCCTGGCAGAATTGAAGCCCGTCTTTCGACCCGACGGTGAGGTGACGGCGGGTAACTCCTGCCCGCTGAATGATGGCGCCGCTGCCGTGGTGGTGATGAGCGACAGTAAGGCGCGCGAACTGGGCATCACCCCGCTTGCCCGCATCGTTGCGAGTGGGGTTTCAGCCCTCAATCCCGAGATCAGGGGATTGGGGACGATTGAAGCCAGCCGCCAGGCTCTGAGCCGAGCGGGCATGACGATCAACGACATCGACCTGTATGAAATCAACGAAGACTTTGCCGCCCAGGTGATCCCGTCTGCCAGGCACCTGGGGATCCCGTGGGAGAAGCTCAATGTCAACGGCGGAGCGATCGCCCTGGGGCACCCCTACGGAATGACCGGTGCCCGCACCATGACCACGCTGCTCAACGGCCTCCAGACTGCTGATAAGACCCTCGGCCTCGAAACCATGTGTGTGGCTGGTGGACAGGGGATGGCCATGATCGTCGAGCGCCTCAACTGAGTGAGTCAGCAGCTCTGGCAGGGCTGGTTTCATCTCGTCCAGCAGTTCGGGCCGACCTTTGAAACTGGTACCCAGGCGGATGACGAAGTGGAGGCGATCGTACGAGCGTCCGAAAGTATACCATACTTGCCGGATGTACCATTAAACAAGCTGCACATCCCAAAGGAGACTCCCTATGAAAGGTTGCCTGAAATTCATGTTACATCATTATTCCATATATATATTTAAGTATGGAATATGATGTATTTGAAAAAAATATAAACATAGCATAATTACTTGACAAAGCAATAGGTATTGCTTACACTTTATGAGGTGAGTTAGAAGACAAGAGTGGGTTTTAACTAACTTGCAGTTTTCTTGAAGTGTATTCCTTGTAAATCACGGTTGTATCTTCTTCCCGTATTTTATACCCCCCCCATAGCATGTTCAGCATCATCTCGCGTGCTCTGGTCTCCAAGCTGGTCCCGACAGGAGCAACACAAAGGAAGTGGTGCGACATTACTCAACATCCCAGGGTGTGATGCTTGACGAACAAACGATTGTCTTACACTGGTGGTAGTCTGGCAGACGCTTTTTGTGACGGTAGTCTGCTACACTAGATACATTACCAGGGCACCAGCCGACTTCTGGATAGCGCTCATTCAGAAGTGGGACAGGAAATGTTGCTCACGCTCAAGGGAAGGTGCAACGATCCTATTCTCGTCCTGTGCAAGATGAGTGGCCTGAAGCCATGATCACATGATTCCATGGCTGAACGGCAAGAGCCAGCTCACTTCTGCTTATATTTCATGGGAATTGCTAAAGCAGCGTGAGGCAGAGCGATCTGGCACGTACCCGAGAAGTGCTCACCCGCCTTCTCGGATTGGTAGGCAAACATATACAAC
>Ga0137385_10003285_pt1 | contig 14025 bp, 14 predicted proteins | sample SagtaG_FD_104921 | JGI IMG/M metagenome (GOLD analysis project Ga0137385, IMG submission 104921) | Vadose zone soil microbial communities from Sagehorn Ranch, Mendocino, California, USA - Sage2_R_80_16 metaG | ecosystem: Environmental > Terrestrial > Soil > Vadose zone | place: USA: California...
AACCCTCTCGGTTCTTCCTGCAAAGGGTAATTGTCTATTCTCCAGCTCTTCTGCAGATTTGTTCTTGCTATAAGGTGATTCCGCTTCTCTGGGACCGATGTGAAGAGCGTTGAGGATACGGCTTCAGCCAGCACTGCGGAGATAGTTATCGGTCTGACAAGAATCGGTATTATCTTCGGAAACGTGAATTCCCGTTTCTACGCAGCTATTGGCCTTGCATGTTTTTTGCGAAAGTGGCTTTGACTAGCCCCAGAATCTTGCGCCCAGAATAGACGCGGCAATCGCGAACAATCCCGCCATGGGCAGTGTGACCATCCAGGCCGTTGCCATCCCGCGTAGCGCGGATCTTAGGAACTGTCTTCCCTTCTTTCCGTGATGACCGGCTGCGGCACCATCCGATACGTGAGTTGTTGAGAAAGCGTCACCAAAGTATGCTCCTGCAGAGATCAGGACCGCCGTCGCAGCATGGGCCTTGAGACGATGCCCGCGTTGCTGGGGGGTGTGTCCAATCAACGTCTTGGCCACCCGGTCCCCCCAAACTAGGGATCCGGCGACGACGGCGACGCCTACGATCACGTAGGGCAACCAGACAGTGTCCTCTGGTGTCCCTAGAAGGAGGAATGTTCCCAGCGCTGCCATTTTGGGAGCATCGTTTACGCCCCTCGCGAAGGCGACACCTGCAGCGGAGCCCCAATCGGCTATCCCAACACGTCCCGAAGAGGTTTCACTCGCTTCAGCCCCTCGCCTGTGTGACAATCGGCTAAGAACGTAGACTCCTACGAATGCAGCAAACGGACCAGCAGCTAGGGGAAGGAGGATCCTCCAGATGAGAAAGTCCCATTGTAGACTCGAAGCACCGAGCAAGTAGACCGCCTGTACAATGATCGCACCGACGATTGCATGCGTTGTCGAGACTTGAATCCTGAGCAGAGTTGCGAGCAGGATCCATGCCGCTGCACCTGCAAGTGCGGCTAGTATAAACGAGGATCCAGGAGATGTTTGAAGGAAGCTCTGAGGGGTGAACGCAGAGAAGAGTCTGACAGAGATGAGAATGGCGGCGATGCTGCCCAGGCCGCTGAATATGCCTCCCCAGAAAAGCGGCGAGTATCTCGGCCGAAACGTTGCTGTCTCAGGGTCTGTCATGAGAGCGACAATGCTCTTTCCAACATCATTAGCACCATTGCCAAAGGCTAGGACGAACAATACTGCCAGCCCGATGTCGGCTGTTACGGACATAGTCCCTATCACACCTTGCTCTGCCGGAACACGTTTCGACTGATACTGCAGCCGAAAGCAAGGGGACGATATTTGCAGATTGATACTATTGCCTGTGCAATGTGTCAACAGTTTGTAGCCCACGGACTCTAGCTCACCGAATGTCTTCAGATGCGATAGAGATGTACATTGCAACCGGGTCTATCTTGGGAAGAAGGTTTTGGTCGACTTCAGCGAACGCAGGGCGATCACACATTTATGGGCACCCAGCTGCTTCCGCAGCATCCGAGGGCTTGAAATAGATATATTCGAACTCGATAATCCTTGACCAAAGTCGTTTCATTTGTGTTCTTCAATATGTTGTCTGATACATCTTGTGTTCTCACGTTGAACGTTCAAATGTGTTGGATGAAATAACCGGATCAGATCTTGGCCGGCGAAAATCTCATGAAGAAGCTATTCGGAGCTTCGCTAGTCCTACTCTGCATCGGACTGGTCTCACTAGCTCAAGGGAGCTCGACTGTCAGCGCGGCTTTTGAAATGCCCGTCAATATCCAGACGTCGATGTCCACATCGGGCTGCAGCAATTCTCCCGGGCCAACCATCACTCTGCAAGGAGCCCTCTCCCTTGGAGGAATGGGAGTAAAACTCCTGTTCGAAAACAATGTCAAAGGCACACATACATACACTGTAGAGTCGACCGCTAGCGCAACAGTCATTCCTCAAGGAGAGAGCATTCAGATCCCCAAGCAGCCAGTACTCGGCGGCGTCGGCGGCAACCCGTACATCTGGATACAGTTCATGGACAACCACAATAACCCGCTATCTGGCACAACCTTCCTCGGAAGATGTGTCCAGGGTCTCTTCACAACATCAGCGGACTTTACCATCCCATCCACTGCCATGGCACAGGTATCAGCAGTGGACTGCAGCAACACCGGGTCTCACATCACTCTCTCGGGACAGCTAGCCCTATCAGGGATTAAGGCCAACCTCATCTTCGCCAATTCCGTGAACCTAGTCCATGAGAACACACAGTCTACAACTGTCAGCGTAGTCCTCATCCCAGCCGGCCAGACAATCTCGTTCGCCAAACAACCAGCTCTAGGCGGTGTAGGCGGAAACCCCTGGATATTCCTTCAATTCACTGATGCCAAGGGCAACACAATGTCAGCCAGCTTCCTGGTGGGACGCTGCGTTCAGCTCTCCCGGTAGGAATAAGGCACAGCCAAACGCCACACAGAACAATACTCCCCTCCTTTTTTCCCATCAATCGTCTCCCTCACGAGACCTTTCGGAGCCTCCAGACCATGGTCCTGATTCACGAGCAACTGATAGTTGGCCACGTAGCTTAGGGTTTGTGAGAGCGGACGATGATACTATTTTCGTTGGATCTGCCGGCTCGGGTTACGGGTTCATCGAGGCGCGGAATTTCTTAGAAGTCCTCTGGAATCCAGCAAAGGTCACAACGGTTGATTGCGATTTGAGTGTACTAATCGTGCGCGGCAGTTATAGGAACAGTTCGTCCTTACAAAGGATCGAGAGCAATGAATAATTCATTGGTTGCCATGGCGACTGCATTAGTGGCGATTCTAGCTGAGAGATGATGATTGAGCTTGGAGTGGTCCGGCAATGATGTCTCAAACTGGAGAGATGTCTGATATTGGATCGGAGACGAGGCTGGCACTGATACACCGGGTCATCGTGACCGACGAGGACTACCCAAAGGAGTATGCGATTCTGGTAACGGATCGCCGTTCAATCTTTATTCGTCAGAAGAAGACTAGAAGTAGCTTTGTCCTTCGTTACGAGATGCGGATTGGAACCGCGCTAGTGACCGACGTGACACCGAAGACCCTTGAGGACTATGAGCAGACCAGTCTTGAAGCATTGACGGCCGATGACGCGAACCTCACAATTCCACATGAGGCAGTGATCTCACTGGTTCTGAATGCGGATGAACCTGAACACCGTAGACGCGACTTCTTCCTATGGCTGACTATGAAGAGGCAAGGGGAAATATTCCAAGTATACAACTTTGAGATGAATTACCGTTTGGGCTCAAACCAGGATGCCAAGGTCAAGTTCTACCTTGTTCCCCTAGGTGCCTATTTCAAGCCCAGGAGACAGAACCTGAACAGGGAAACGGTCCTCCGACAATACGCGGCAGATGGCCTTGAGATTTTCCAAAGGGTCATGCCTGCCAAAATCGTATCTCGTCAGATGATTAGCGACGTTATCAGTGTGAATGCTCCAAATCCGAATAGTGCGAGAACGGCGTAGCCGTTGGGGGATTTGATGCTGTTCTTCTTTGTGGACCCGAAGAACGAGGGGAGGTTGATCCCGTGAAAGATCCCCGCGCGATAACGAGCGCATATACTAGCGAGAGTCCCGATAGACAGAGTATCGTAACGATCGCGTAGAAGGCGTACTCCATGACAAAGGCGAGGGGCCTCTCCTCCACAATCCGGCCCCCACCTTTCGGTCTCCATCGAAGCCTAGAACCTGCAAGTCCTTCATATGCACAACCGTGTCGAGCAGCCAGTGAGATACTGAACCTGCAACGAACAGCAGAGCGACAAGAGGATTATTCAAGAGCCAGGCGATGAGTAGCCCGACAAGAAGCGACCAGACATTCGCGAGGACGAAAGAATGAGAGTAGGGATACTTCTCGAAGACGATAAACTTCTGGAGAGGACTATCCAGGTTGATTCTAACCTTCTCTACCCCAGCTGGAACTAAGAACGACCAGAGCAGGTCTGGGAAGCTGACGGCTATCAGACTCACCGGCAGAGGAACCTGAGGAAAGAGTCTCCAGGGGAGGAAGGCAATTGCGAAGTGTCCGACAAACATCCTTGTCTTCGCGGTGGCTGATGGTCTCGCTAATAACGGGGTCGGCTAGCGATCCATTGCGGTCCAGAGAGGGCCGACGCCTGTTATACTACTTCTGTGAGTCTTAGCGCGGGGAATCCTTTTTCGAACGTAAAGCTGACGCCGTGAATGTTCGTGAAAGGCTTGACGCCGTAGATGATCAGTGACCCATTGATATTCTGCATTTTTACATGGTAGTCTGCTATTCTGAGAAAGTCCTCTCTCAACTTTGTGGGTCTGGAGGCCAAGCCGATGCTCAGCGCTGCCGAATCCCGGATACTCGCACCAATGTCGGCAAGCCCCGGGAGGAATAGGTCCTCTCCATAGACTTGGACTATCTTGTCGAAATCGCTCGCCAGCACGATGGATGAGGAGACGCCCGTCAACTCCTTCCAGCAGGCCCCGAACAACAGAGCGTCATCTTCCAGGCTTCCCTTCAGCAGCAGGCGCCACTTTCTAGCTGGGAGCGTCTGGTTGAACTCTGCGATCCTAACCCTCTCTTCGAGAGCCTTCTGGCCGACGCATCGACCAAGTGCTTCAGCTACGTTCTCAGAGCTGATAGTGCTGGTGGGAACGATGATGGAAGTGCTTCCCTGATTGACGAAGTTAGCGATGATGATCCTCAATAGGAGTCTCACCTCGACGGGTGAAACAGTGTTGTTGAGGTCCAGCAGAAGCGAGGACCCTTTCCTAATCCCGCCCTTCAGCATTTTGTCGAGGTCTGAGCTGCCGGTTGAAAACGATGTTGCAGAGTGGGCAATGGATTCTGGCATCTTCGCTCTGGTTGGTGTGGCATCGATAATTTCGGAATCCGATAGGAATGTGAACCTGCCCTTGTCGAGGGAGAACAGCCCTTGGTTGGTTTCTATTCTTAGTCCTCTCAGCTTGTTCACAGAGAGAGTCCTGACTCTACGGCCTTCGAGCTGGGATAATGAGAGGCTGACGACTCCGTCTACAAGATGACTCATGTCGCCTACTTGTCCACCCTCATTCACAAGGACGACGCTCACTCTGCTCTCTTCAGGCTCAGAAAGGACCGCTGACTCGAGCATACGGCGTCCTTCTTCGGTTGTGTTCCTGAGAGCCCCTTCCCAGCTGTCTACGACAATGAGGCTTCTCTGTCTTGAATGCTTCATGTTGAGAACCTTGCTGAGAATGCTGTCGGCCTGCGAGACGCGGAAATCATTGACCGCTTCTGGCTCGTTCCCCTTTGCCGTTTTACCGGATATCGAGTCGACCACCTCGTTCAACCAGGGAAAATGTTTTCGCAGTCTGGGAGGGGAGACACGGCTTGAAATGTAGAGCCTGTTAGGAGGAATCGTTCGCGACCCGATTCGCGGTCCCTCCATCCGACGAAGAAGCTCTAGGGCAAGCGTGGTCTTTCCAGAGCCGGGGGGACCTTGAATCAGCAGCACATTCCCGGTCGACTCCAAGAACTTCATGATGAGAGTCAGTAGGTCAGCGTTGCCAGACTGTTGACCCAGCGGTGGCCCCTGTCCTACCTCTGGGAGGTCGACCTCCGGTCCGGGCGCGTCGCCTTGAGTAATCATTGAGAATCGGGAGCTATTGGTCCTATATTCTTACAAGTATTCCGTTACTAGGACCCGCCAACGTTTTGGAAACCCGATTAGCATATCGAAACTAGAAATGTTCTGTTTTCCGATAGCTCTTCCGGAACAGGTCCGGATGCTTCCTTCCGGATCATTAGCTTCAGCTCTTTCGACTAAGAATGTTGGACACATAGTCTTGGAAGGGCTTGTCAAACATGCCCTCCGAGGTTCGATGAACGTCCCGGAACGCGGGGTGTCTCGTCACGGCCTCGAGAAATATACCCCACTGGTTCCAAGTGTCGCTGTCTATCCATTTCTTCCGATAGAGTAGGTGAATCCTCTCGAATATTCCGTAGAGGAGGAGCATGTAGTTTCGGACGACCATGCTCTCCGGAGTCTGAGACGGGGGCTCTGCGCCTGTCGGCCTGTTTGCTCTCGCCATCTCCAGGGGTAGCTTGCTCAGCACAGGATTCTCCACAAGCATTTTCATCGTGTCAGTATAGTCGTCCAACGCTTTCTGGTAGGCCGCCTCCCTTGTAGCCATGTTCTGGGTGCGGAAGGAGAGTATGAAGATAACAAGAGTTAGAGTAAGGACAATCGTCTGAAGAATAGTACTCCACACGACCGGGTCGGATATGCCAAGCAACGCAGGACAGGCGTCTTGGTGGATTTGGGCAATTTAACACTACCACTCATCAGACAGTCACGCGGACATACCATCGCGAACCTAGATTTTGGAAGTGGGCGCCCGTCTTCGGGCGACTAAAGTCATGTGAAAAGACTCCATCGTGAGCGGAGTTAGTTCTCTTAGGCTACCGTATGAGTCAACGTAATCCCAGCCGGAAGAATCGACCAGAGTTTTCAGCTCGTGTAGCGAGTAGACACGGTGGGACACCTGAATCTCTGATACTAACCGCAACGATCTTTTTGTCTTCCGGTAGAATTTCCAGTTATTGTTCATGAACGACGATTCTAGATCCAGTTTCCTATTATCATGCCAAACTACTCCGTCCCTTTCAGACACATCGTGTTCTCGGAAGTGCCTAACGAGATAATCCCGGTTAACCGTTTCGATTATTAGTAGGGCACGTGGGCTCGCAACTTCCCGTAATCCCCGGAACGTGCGCTCATCCTCCGCTTCTCCATGGTAACCTAACGAAGTCCCGATGCTGATGATAGCATCAAACCTCGCCCCTTTCTTGCCTAACAACTGTGCTACCCTCCTCGTATCCATCCGATAGAACTGCGCATTGGACCCCACTCTCTCTTTCTCCGCCCACATCTTTGCCAGTCCCAAGTATAGCGGAGAAATGTCCACGCCGACAACAACATACCCGGCTCTAGCGAGACCTATCGAGATCCTACCTATTCCACTGGCAAGGTCTAAAATCCTAGCATGCTTAGGGACCCCGTATTTCCCGAGGATGCTTCGCAGTCCATCCACATGAGCCGGAGCAGAAGCTTTCATCTGTTCCATCCATGGAAGAAAAAGCTCTGGATGGTGGACAAACAGTGTCTCCGTCCAATGATCTCGTCTTGCGCTAAACCTCAGCCCACGTCACTCCATCCCAGATTTCGATGGGCTTGACGGAACGGTCTTAGTCTCTAATGAGAACGAGATCCTGTATCAGGCCGACAGGTGCTGATCCTAAACCGAGGAGCTTATCGTGAAACGACTTGATAGGTGCTGAGGGATGTTCCTGGAAGAACTGTTTTCTTGCTCTCTTGATGAAGAGCTTTCCGAGTGTGTAGCCATAGTAGGCGTGGTCGAAGGTTCCCCGCAGGGCCTCTCTGCCCGCGGTCTGCTCGCTCATGAAGGCGTTCTCCATAATGAACACCTTAGCCTCTTCAACGCTCATCCCTTGCGTGTGCATTTTGAAAGAGACTATGAACCGGCAGTCTCTTAGGAGAGCCTCTTTCAATTGCATGAACCGCAGCTTCAGGTCGCCATATCCCTGATCTAGCATCATCTCTTCTGCATAGTGTGCCCAGCCTTCGCCGAACGCATTGTTCCAGTAGCATTTCCTGGTCTTCGTTTTGGAAAAGCTGTTGATGAAGAGTCGGTGAGTATAGTGTCCCGGATAGACTTCGTGAATCGATACGTCTCTTAGCGTAGTGTAGTTTAGGTGTTGTAGCCAGTCCTCCTTCTTCTTCTCATCCCAGTCTTCCTCGACCGGGGTCACATAGTAGAGTCCCTCCAGTCCTTCCCTTTCGAAGGGTCCCCGCGAATTCATTGCGGCGGTTGTAGTGGCCCGCATTAGCGCCGGAGTTGGGACCACTCGACAATTCGTCCTGATAGGCAGCGAGACGAGGTCCTTCTGGATTAGGAACTGTTTGAGTTCGTCAAGCATCCCCGCAGTCTCACTGATTAGATTCTCGGGCTTCGGATGCTGATTCTGTATGGAGTCAGCCACCGCATCAATGGATTTTCCGAGACCGAGTTTCTCGCCTGTCTCCGTGAGTCTCTCAAGATTGGACTCCAGATCGTCCATGGCGAGTTGCAGAGTCTCCTCTAGAGGCTGCTTCAGCTTGTCGTTCATCCAGAGAATCCGTTGAAACCTGTCTCGCCCGATCGCAAACTCAGAGGTCGAGCTGCGGTTTTTCAGTTCCTCGATAAAAGCTCTGATTGACTCCTCAGCAATCTTCTTGGCAGCCTTGAACTCGCTCCGTGTGGTTTGGCTTGATTTGGCCGCTTCCAGTGTAGCCTGGCTCTCAAGGTCTCGAACGACGCCGTTAGCTTGGATTATGGAAACGTCGAGGATGGGCTTAGGAAGTGTCCTGTCCAGATTCCGTTTAGCCTGTTCCAAGAGTCTTGGAACTTGTTCTAAATGATGGTTCAGTGCTCTGATTCGTCTATCGACGGGTGCATAGTTCCTTGAAACGTACGGGATCGCGCTCAGTTGGAGAGTATACACGTTGGGTCTGGATGAATAGGATCGCAACTCCTCGATATCGAAGAGGGTCCTCTCGATCATGTTCTCAAGATAGAGAGAATCAAGTCTTCTCTCATGATCAAGCAGAGTCTTATCCACGACAAGGATCTGTTCTAGGAGATCCTTCGCCTTCGAGGACCAGGAATTGATCCTGGCTCCTGAAAGATCAGGCAATTTCCCGTCGTAGTCATGCAGTCCCAGCGAGACTGCCGTTCTAGGGGAGAGTTCGAAAAGATGATGGAAGACCTCGTCCTCAAGCTTGTCTATCTCAGCAACAAGCATGCCGATTATTCGCGATGTGGCTATTATTGGAGATTTGGCATAGGCCTCTCCGACCACGAGTCAGAGCGGTCGTCTAGAATCCGACTTTCTCTATTTGGATCTTCGGAAGCTTCTATTGGCCTTGCTTGAGAAATTCTAGGACTCTCTGGTTGAACATTTCTGGATTCTCGAAGTGTGGGAAGTGAGAGGATCCAGGAATCACGATAAGCTCACTCTTCAGAATAAACTTGGCCAGCAGTTTGTTGATGGCTCTGAAGATCTTTGTCCCGTCTGCTCCATTGACAAGGAGGGTTCGAGCCGAGATACGTGACGCGTCTTTTTTGGTGAACGCTGGAAGCTTCGCCTCTATCTCTCCGATGGTCCGAGCATTTTCTTTAACCATTGCCTGGACAGCGTCGGGCAACTGTACGAGTGCTCCTGTCCGGTTCATGAGTCCGTCGAGGAAATATCTGAGAGCGGTGTCAAGGTCTCCCTTATGATAGGCTTCAAGCAGGGGATTGTAGTATCGCCTGATGTACTTGCTCGCCGCTAGGGCGACCGATGGTGATCGAAACAGCAAAGACAACACCTGTGCCCGGCTCTCGGGATTCTGAACAAGTAGTGTCGAAATGCCGGGCTCGACTAGCACGAGTCTCTTCACCAATTCAGGATGATTCGTCGCGAGGTATGCTGCGATGAAGCCTCCGTATGAATGCCCTACCAGATTGACCGGTGGAGAAGCTGTTTTTGCGGATTAGCTCTTCAAGGTCCCGGGCGTTATTCTCGATCGTGCTCTCCAGCAAACTTCCTTGATTGTTGTTAGGCAGGGCGTGCCGCCTGCTGTAGACTGTTACATGATAGCTCTTCGAGAAGAAAGCCAATTGGGCATTCCAAGCCCGATAGTCCGTAGGGATCCCATGCACGAAGAAAGTGTCAGGACCGTTGCCGCTCTCAGCGTAGGCCAGGCCTACACCGTTCACATCCTCGCTTAGCATTTTGTTCTAAGCCAGTCTTGATGCCTTATCAATCTTCAACTGGTCTTAGATGGACAGATGAGTCGTGGAGAATTTCATCGGACTTTCTAGCCAGCCTGATATCCCCCAATGGAAACGCATATCCGATTCCAAGTTGCCGAGCAGTCCATGGTAGAAAGTATCTTGGCAGACAGCAAGACTCGGGCTCGGAGACAGGCAGCGACACACTTTTTGCAACTCGTCGTGGCGGGTGAGATCGATGAAGCCTATCGGAGGCACGTGGACCTTGATGGCAAGCATCATAATCCATTCTTCGCAGAAGGCTTCCCCATGTTGAAGAAGGCGATGATTGAGAACCACGTCCAGTTTCCGAGCAAGCAACTTCTGGTCAAGAATGTGCTCAGCGATGGGGATCTCGTAGCGGTGCACTCTCAGATCGTGCTTCGTCAAGGCGAGCCCAGCATTGCCACCGTTCACCTGTTCCGCTTTAGCGGTGACAAAATCGTAGAAATGTGGGACGTCGGCCAGCCAGTGCCTGCCGACTCTCCAAATCAGGACGGGGCGTTCTAGACAAGCCAGTGCAATAGCTAGAGGACCAGGCGTCACTCTGCTTCTCTACGAGCAGGGCAAGAAATCCACATGGACCCGGCCTCTGAAAGATCACTTCTTGTCTCGACACTCTCCTCTTCGACACTTGCACTCCCTACCAACCTGGGTTGGGACACATTCCCCGTGAATCTCCACTTTGCACTTGTGACAGATATCCGGCTGATGCCAGAGACCCTCGTAGCTTATGATGTAGGTATAGCGTCTCATCTCACACAATCCTTACAGACTTGACATCTACCAATAGCTGCAATCTTAGGCATGTATCAAGCTGAACACCTGCAGACTGCAATGTAGTCAGTCTAGGTTGCTTCTCGCAAATAAAGCGATCAATCGAGGGCCCAGCCTAGATCCTCTGGAATTAAGCTAGCCTAAACCGTCGATGGTTCAATTCCTATCCTTGCTCTTTGGGAGTCTATCTTCTGGTCCTCCTCCCGCTGATGTCCTGAATCAGGATTGAGGCGCCTATTGCCCGGCCTGCAGGGTCGGAGATACTGGTCACTGACAATGACACGTCGATAGTCGCACCGTCCTTACGTGCGAGCTGTGTATCGTATGGAAGAATACGGCCATCGCGTTTCAGTCGCTCAAGGATCTCAGATTCTCCACTCTCGCCAGATGGCATGAGGATCCCAGCCTTTTGACCAACGGCTTCGATCGCGCTGTAGCCGAAGATGCGCTCTGCTCCCTTGTTCCAGCTGACAATGGTGCCATCCAAGGTTTCTCTTATGATGGCGTCGCTGGAGGATTCCACAAGAGCTGCGAGACGGGCGCGCTCTTCCTGAACACGTCTGCGTTCCGAGATGTCACGGATAGCGCTCGAGACTAGGACCCCTTGGTCAGTCTGAAGAGGGCTAAGGCTGATCTCTACAGGAAACTCTGTTCCGTCTTTTCGCAAACCATAGAGTTCCATGCCCACTCCCATCTCTCGTCTCCGGGGAGCGGCGTGGAAGTCACTACGGTGCATTACATGTCGCGTCCGGAAGCGCTGAGGAATCAGATCTTCGACCTTGAGGTTCAAGAGTTCTTGACGCGTATAGCCGAATAATGTCTCGGTCTGCGAGTTTACCTGAACTATCCTGCCTTGGGCATCGGCGATGACCATCGCATCAGGGGCTGAATCAACTAGGGTCTCGAAGCGTCGCTCGGCAGCCCTAGCTTTGCGCGCCTCTTCCTGAGCATCCAGCCTCTCATGAACGACTGAGCTCAGCACAAGCCCCATAGCCGCGATGACCATTATCGAAAACTGAAGGGAGAGTAGACCCGTGTTGGTGCTCCCTGAGCCGTAGGGTCCGAGTCTCCCCAGTGTACCCAAGACAGCGATCGTTGAGAAGAGAAAGGTGGTTCCCGTCGCCCCTCTCGACCCGAAGCGTAACCCGGCCCAGACAATGATTGGAACCACGGTGAAGCTCAAGGGGACAGGGGGGATCGTGGAAAAGATCAACGGCGCAAAAACAATGGCCCCCGCGACGAACGTGGCCAGGATCAGTAGAACGAGTTCGCGAAGACTGCCTACGGGAGCTTGGGTTGGACGGCGGACAAAGGATATGATTAGAGGTGCTATGATGAGAGCTCCAGACGCATCGCCGAGCCACCAGGTCGTCCACACTACGCTATACATAGACCACTGAACTTGGCCGGCCAATGCGAGGCTTGTAGTTCCGACCGTGGCGCTGACCAGAGGGGCGGCCAGCCCGGCGACCAAAACGAAGACTCCGAGGCTGCGCGCACGATCAAACGCGCGCACTCCGTCAGCGAAACGCACAACCAGCAAAGAGGCCATAACGGCCTCCACGGTATTTCCGGCCGCAATGGCGACAGACGTGATGGGACCAGAGGTCAGAGAATTAGCGGCGTAAGCCCCAAGGTATACCCCCGGCCAGAGCCGCGGGCCCCAGATCAGAAGCACGGCGATCGCGAGGCCGGTCGGAGGCCAGACAGGACTGGCGCTCGCGTTCAGAGTTGCGAAGAGCCTGAGGCTGGCGAACGCAACAGCTGCATAGACGGCGGCAAAGATCCCATTGGAAACTATTATGCGCGAGTTGCGCATGTCACTCACTCGTTCCCCTTGATGTCTCGAATATCCTAATATGACTCTAGGCAAACGGAGGGCATAGCCTCAGCTATCCAGAAACAAGTTTCTCAGAATGGTAAGATCGCAGAATTGGTCGGATGATCAGCTCTCAGAGATGTGAGCCCGAAACCGCTTCGAGGCTAGGATATGATTCGGGCCACTCGAGTTAGTATTACAATTTGGTCTGCATTGATCCCGTGGTTCTCCGTGCGTTTACCGACGACACGTAGGAGCGCTCCCACAGTGAGCTCGCTGGGCTGTCCCATAATGATCCGAGTCGCTGGACTCCAGAGAATCTCAGTCCGGTATGACGTTCTGTGAAACGCGTCGAAAGGTTCAGCCTCACTAGACTCAAGGAGCACTCCACCCAGGATCTGTTCACGGGGCAGATCAGTCACTGTGGCGTAGCAGTCTACCCCCTCGCCTAGAGCAGTATCTTCAAACTGTTTCAGAGTCAGCGGCTGGACCCGACCTTTGCTACGCGGGGTCTGTTGGACCGAAGTTGATTCAGAATTCTCTGTCTGACTTGATTGCGATGACGCTGTCTCAACTCCTTTCTCCAAGCTAGCCTCCTGCGACCGGAGCGGTCGATCCTGATCATATCGCAGCCCAAATTGCAAGGCTGTCTGAGCCTTTGCCAACTCTTCGCCCAGATAGCCAGCATGGCTCAACTGTGTAACCAGCCCCTCCCGCACCAGACCCAGCATCATCGATGTGGTCCCTCGCCCACGCATCTCGTGAGCCGGCGTGTGATCCGGCAGATAATGTCGCAGAATGATCTCCTTCTCCGAGTTATCGACGGTAATCACAAAGTATCCCTTCGGATCATAGAGCAGAGGTTCACGCTGACCCCCCGGACGAATAGTGGCGAACCTTTCCAGACTCGTTGACGGGCTAGCGGGCCCTGTTCCGGTCATAAACCGACCTGGGTTGCGGGCCGATAGCTCGTTGACTCTTCTCTTGATGGACTCTAGGTCCTCCTCTCCTGTCCAGTCGACGACTTCAACCTGTCTGCGGAAATGTCCAATCTGGTCATGCGTTAGACTCTGGAGCACGGGTTCGTAGCCGGCCGCTCGGACAATTCTCTGACTACTATCAACACCGTGATCTGCCAGCGCCACTAGCGACTGTCCCGGCCGGAACAGAGGTGAGTCTTTGCCGCAAATGAGCAGGAACCGGATAGCAGGATTCGTCGTGATGTTAACCACGATCCTCGTTATGCCAAGATTGGCGGTATAGACCATCCCGGCAATCGCAACTCCAGGCAGACCCGCAAGGGGTCCCATAAGGCGCTCAGAGGTGAGCGTGCACACGGCGACCGGCCCATTCACATCGCCAACAAGATAGGAGCCTGGAACGACAGGCCAAGAGGTGGAAGTCTTGTCGCTCATGGGACAAATGATGTGTCGACTCGCCATATGAACCGAGAAGATACAGAATGTATACTGATCCAGAAGATTTGACGTTTGGAGCTGGCGAAGCTCCAGGCCCCTACGACTAGAGTTCGCTTCTCAGATTCGAGATTTCAGTTCTTGAGGGAT
>Ga0137385_10003287_pt1 | contig 14017 bp, 10 predicted proteins | sample SagtaG_FD_104921 | JGI IMG/M metagenome (GOLD analysis project Ga0137385, IMG submission 104921) | Vadose zone soil microbial communities from Sagehorn Ranch, Mendocino, California, USA - Sage2_R_80_16 metaG | ecosystem: Environmental > Terrestrial > Soil > Vadose zone | place: USA: California...
CATCGCTGCCACTAGTGAGGAACTGACCATCAGGACTGAAGGCAATGTCACGAACCCCGTCTGAATGCCCCTGGAGGGTGTGCAGGAGTTGGCCGGTGTGCAGGTTCCACAGCTTGATCGTCTGATCATAGCTGCCACTGGCAAGGGTCTGCCCATCAGGACTGATGGCCACAGAATAAACGTAGTTTGAATGCCCCTGGAGGGTGCGCAGCAGTTGGCCGGTGTGCAGGCTCCACAGCTTGATCGTCTTATCAGTACTGCCACTGGCGAGGGTCTGCCCATCGGGACCGATGGCTATAGAAGAAACGTGATTTGAATGCCCTTCAAGAGTACGTAGCAAAGTAAATTCTTCAGGCTTGATAGCTGGTGCATATCTTGCTGGTGCAGGTCTCAGCGGTTGAGCAGGTATGGACTGTGGTTGCAGTGGAGGTACAGGAGTCCCTGAACGTGCTGGTTGGCCGACCTATTCCAAGGCAGTGGCAAAGTCCTGCACGCTGGTAAATCGCTGATGTGGATCTTTGGCAAGTGCCTTCATTACCACCTGCTCAACCTCCGGCGAGACCGCTGGCACCTTCTCGCGTAAAGGCGGAGGAGGGGTGAGCGCATGTTGCATGGCGATCTCTACATATGCCCCACTGAACGGCCATGAACCGCTCAACCACTCGTAGACAACAACGGCTAAGGCATATTGATCACTCGCCAGGCGTGGTTTCCCCTGTAACTGTTCAGGAGCCATATAGGCGACGGTGCCAATAATATCCTGGGTATTCATAGAGTGCGAACTGTGAGCCACAACAGCAATACCGAAGTCACTGAGTAAGATGGTATTGTTTGGCTCCAATAACATGTTTTCTGGCTTCACGTCACGATGGACCAGTTTTTGATCGTGGGCATACTGTAAGGCTGCGGCAACTTGCTTTATGTGTGGGAGGATCGTTGTGAGCGTGAGGCGTGTGCCCTTGGGGTAACGCTGACGTAGAGTGCCATTGGGGGCATAGTCCATTACCAGAAACGGGACACCGTAATCCACACCAAAGTCTAGTACTCGTACAATGTGAGGATGCCTCAGGCGTGCGATGGTACGCGCTTCGTTGCGGAATTGCTCTATCTCCTCGGTAGTCAGCCTGGCTGTCAAGACCTTGATGGCAGTTTCTGTGCCAAGATGAATGTGTTCGCCGAGGTAGACCTGGGCGAAACCACCCTCACCAAGAAGACGGGTGAGTCGATAGTTGCCCAGTTGTTGCCCTATACGGTCTGCCATCCCTAGAACCTCCTTCGGAGTTCTGTTCGGGGATTCCTGTTCGATGGATTAATTGTAGAGGATTGGAGGGAGGATGTCAAGGAGATACGATCTCTTGTTTTTCCTTCTCCTCCATGGTATACTTAAGAACAAGCAAACAGCGAGACTCGCTCTTTCCACAAACACCTCTCCTGTGACAGGAGACAGTGACACACCTCACAAAAGAAAAAAACACAGCCCGTCACAAGTGTCCCAAGTCCCAACTTTTTGGAGAACCCAACCAATCATGTCCCAGTTGTCCCAACCGCTCATGTCACAACCATCACAAGCCCCAATCATTTCAAAGAACCCAACCCATCATGTCCCAATTGTCCCGAGTCCCACCCCTTCCCTAGAAACGAACCAACCCGTCATGTCACAAGCGTCACAAATTCCAATCATGTCTCAACCGTCCCAAAGTCCCACCCCTTTCAAAAAAACCAACCCTCACAAGGAGGTCCCTCGTGTGTTTGCCCCATCCCTGGTAGGGGCGGTCGCCCTGGGCGGCGGGGCAACCAGTAATGTAGCGGCACCCCTTGTGGGTGCCGTGGGGTGGGGTGCCGTGGGGGTGGGTGTCAGGGGCCGGGTGCCGTGGGGATGGGTATCAGGGGTGGGGTGTCGTGGCGCGGTCGCCCTGGAAGGCTGCCCCCACAACCCTCTTTACTTCAACCCAGGTGCAATCCCAAATAGCCTCACGACATTGCAGAAAAGAAGAGTATCCAGTACAATCGGACAGTGAACTTTTTCTCAGCAAGTTGCTACTCATCTTTTATGGGATGGAGGAAGGTGAACATCTAAGGGAAATGCTCTTCTATCAACTATTATGAAAGGATTGGAATGCGGCAGCATGACAGAAACAGTAATGACGATACCGGGAATTGATAAGGTTTCATCGCGTTCTGGCGAAACAGTTCTACGTATCCGTAACCTCTCAAAACAATATGGGAAACGCCTCGTGGTAGATAACCTCAATCTGGAGGTGCAACGGGGCGAAATTTTCGGATTTCTTGGTCCTAATGGCGCAGGCAAGACGACGACCATCCGTATGATGCTTGGATTGATTGAGCCAATAGCAGGCAGTGTCGAGATTCTTGGCAAGGATATCGCTAAGCACCGGGCCGAGATTCTTCCTCGCGTTGGGGCGCTGGTAGAAACGCCCGCACTGTACCTGTACCTGTCGGGGCGCAGCAATTTGCGTGTGGTAGGTTCTGCGCTCGGTGGCGTGCCTAAATCGCGCATTGATGCCGTTCTCGAACTGGTCGGGTTGCAGCATCGGCAGAAGGACCTTGTGCGCACGTATGCGCTTGGGATGAAGCAGCGCCTGGGTGTGGCTATGGCCCTGTTGCAAGACCCCGATGTGCTGGTGCTCGATGAACCGGCCAATGGGCTTGACCCGGCCGGTATTGTTGAGATGCGTGACCTGATGCACCAGCTGGCTGCAGAGGGTAAAACAGTGTTCATTTCGAGCCACCTGCTCACCGAGGTGCAACAAATCTGTACGCGTGTTGCCATCATCCATCTCGGCAAACTCGTCACAGAGTCGAGCATCGAGGAACTGACTAACGGACGCGGAGAGTTCGCGGTCACATTGGAACGTCCGCAAGAAGCTCTGGCGCTCATACAGGCGCAGGAATGGGGCAGAAGTGCACGACTGGACAAAGATGGCGTGCTGATTACACCCGCCCCAGGCAGTCGCGGACGCGAACTCAATCTCTTCCTGGTTAATGCAGGTTTCGTGCCCGACACCATCTCACAGGCAACACAGGATTTGGAAGAGGTCTTCTTGCGCCTGACAGGCAATGGATCAGGAGGTGTGCAATAATGAGTACCGTGATCGCTACCCCCGCTTCGGCGGAACATAAACAACTGCGTAAGGCCCGACCCAGTTTTTTTGGGTTGCTACGCGCCGAGTTCTTCAAAGTGCTGCACCAGTGGACCACCTGGATTTTGCTGGTGCTGCTGGCAGGGGTGATGATTTTACCCTACCTCATTGAAATTACGGTGCCGAGTATCAAGGACCAGATTCAGCAGGCGCCTCTGCATTTCTTCTATAATGAGATGTCGATCGGTCTTTCGATCGTGCGTGTCTTCACGGGCATCTTTCTGCTGATTATAACCGCTCGCATGATTGGCCTGGAGTATCAACTTGGCACGATTCGTGTGCTCCTATCACGCGGTGTCGGGCGTTTACAATTGCTATTCGCCAAGCTACTGACGGTAGTCATCATTGCGCTGGTCCTGCTGGCAGCTGGTCTAGTGCTCAATTACCTGCTGACGTTGATCCTGGTATCAAGCAAGGCAGGCAATCTGACCCCCTTCAACGCGCTTACCTCGCAGTTCTGGTCAGATACCCGGACCTATATCCTGACTATTCTGCTAAATATGGGAGTCACGGTCCTGCTGGCAACGACGGCAGCAGTTGTTGGTCGTTCCCTGTCCTTTGGATTGAGTGCTGCGCTGGTTTTCTTCCCCATCGACAATGTGGGAACGATCATTATGCAGCTTGCCTATCGCCTGACCAACAACGACTTCTGGCTGAGCCTCACGGCCTACTTCCTTGGGCCCAACCTGAACGTCATGCCCATGCCACTGACATCGGGTAGAGCCGAATCTATCGGTGCCAGTCCGCTCTACTTCGTTGACGAGGCACATAAGGCACATGGTGTCCTGGTTGATGGAACGCATACGCTGGTAGTCGCGGCGGTATACGCTGCAATCTTCGCGGTGACGGCCATCTGGCTGACGTGGAAACGTGAAGTGAAGGAGTAATGTGTGATGTAACTGATCGGGCAGGCGGTCGGTGACCGCCTGCCCGATCAGTTACATCACAACTCTCTCCCGCGTATCCAACCCTTTTACCCTCTCAATCAGCTCCTCTCTCTTCCCTTTATCCTCAATTACTGGAGCCACCAACTCATGAAAACGCGCATCAAGCTGCTCCCAGCTCAATGGATTGAGCGGATCACCGAGTGGATACCTGGCACTTGCCTGCAACACCTGTCCATCATCCATCTCTACGATTGCACTTGCCCGCCACTCTTCAGGATAATACTGATCCAAATCTGGCGAAGCGTAGCACTCGACCTTCTGCATCAGAGCACGTACATCCGCATTATGGATCCGCTCTTCTGTGAACATCGATAGTCCGGCCTGTCCTGTGAGTAGAGCAATTGCCGCACCGAAGGGCATACTGAACTGGGCATCAACCACATTGCTGGCCTGTCGCTTCTGTTCGATAGGGTCTGCAATAAGGCCGCGTCCACCTGTGAGCACACCACAGCGGATATGAGCTATATGGGTCGGATCAGGTTGATATTTTTGCCGAATTTCGAGCAGACAATCGATGGGACCGTGCATATAGCGACAACAGGCATAGGGTTTGATTGAGACGGACATGAGAGCGAAATCGTCGTCTGCCTTGCGTATAAGCTTCTCTACGTCGCTTGTAGAAGAGTAGGCATGGAGGAAGCCGTAGGGACTCTCCAGGATGGCGGCTGGTGCGATGAAACCTGCGGCTGCCAGTCGGGCTGCTGTGATGCCGGAGTGACTGGCCCAGCCGGGATGGAGGCGCTTTGTCCAGGCACCATCATGTAGGTAAGCCATAGAGCCTGCTGCCATACTTCCTGCTATCCCCAGCGCCATATTCGTTTGCTCGGGAGACAATTTAAGCAGGCGGGCACCGGTGACTGCTGCGCCTAACGCTCCACAGATTGCTGTTGGATGAAAACCTCGCTCGTAGGCTGAAGCAGGATTAAGTGCCGCACCAACCCGTAATGTTACCTCGTAACCTGCGACAACGGCTGCATAGAAATCTGCTGGTGATGAACCGAGTTGCTCTGCAAGAGCGAGTGCTGCCGGAAAGACGACAACACCGGGATGCAGTGATGAACGATTCTCAACGTCGTCCATTTCCAGTCCGTGGGCAGCTACACCGTTTGCCAGGGCAGCCCAGGATGCCTCAGCACGCTCACGCCTCCCGAAAATTGTCACTCCGTTTGAATTTCCTATAGCCAATACTTGAAGCATGGAGTAGGTGGCCAGGCTGGATGGAAGAAGGGAGCCTCGCAGGGTGACGGCGAGATGATCGAGTAGCAGGTAACGTACACGTTCGCGTATTGCTGCTGGCAGGTCTTCACTACGAAGAGTTGCGCAGAATCTGGCGAGTTCGGCAGTAAGATGAGCTGACATAGTGACACTCCTTTCCTTAGAATTTCGTGCTACCTGTAGAATAACATACAGGATAGCAGCTCCGCTGAAGGCCCCTACATGTCTCAGAGAACGGCTGTTCTGTTGACGTAGAAATTTGTTCTCCACCAAACTTCTTGACTTCATCTCTTGCTCTTGATACACTTAATGAGCTTGGGGGACGTGCTCGATAAATCGGCACTCTACATGACTGGCAGGTAAGTATTATCCTCATCAATGAAAAGTCATGTGAGGGGGAGCGCATGATTGCCTGGCTGGTAAATAGCGTCATCCTTAAGCAAAATCAATGAGGATGGACGCGCCAATGAATTGGCACTCTACATTGTATATCCCATCCATCCAGGAGCGTAATGTGGTACAGTATAGCAGAGTCGTGGTTTCTATTTTAAGGAGCATGTCCAGGGATTTTCTGAAGTTCATCCTCGTAGGGGGAGGGTACAATTATGGGACCCGATCAGGAGACGCACATTACCGAGATGCCTCAAGAGAGCAATCAACCTCCCTTTGTTATGCTCACGCAGCCTGATGCCTCCGAACGTGAGGAAGGGAAGAAAAAGCTCAAGAAGAAGCGGATAGAAGAAGAGCTGCAAGAGCGAGAGTGGCGATTCCGGGCGATGTTGGAGCAGGCCGATGTGGGTATCGCTTTTGGCACACTGGATGGAAGGTTGTTACGAGTCAATCCGCGCTATTGCGAGATAGTTGGCTATACTCGCGAGGAATTACTTGAGCGATCCTTCAAAGATATTACTTACCCGGACGATGTGGAATCCAATGTTGAGTACCTCCAACGAGTCCTGAGTGGGGGGACTTCCGCCCGCTCAATGGAGAAGCGCTACATTCGCAAAGATGGCTCGCTTGTCTGGGCCAACCTGACTCTATCACTTATGCAAGGGCCTTCTGGCGAACCGAGAGAATATATGGCGGTGATTACAGACATCACTGAGCGCAAGCGGCTTGAAGAAAAACTCTCTCAGGTGACACAGGAACTTGCCACATGGGCCTCTGAACTTGAGGCGACTTTCGAGGCGATGGCAAATGGCGTTGTCGCTTATGACGGGGAAGGGCGTATTTTACAAATGAATGCGGCCTTTCGTAAGCTTATTGGACTCCAAGGCCAGCCAGGGCGCGAAGGATTTGAAATGCGCTCCGCTGAACCAAGACAGCTTGCCAACGACGCTGGCGCGTCTACTGCTTCGCAGTCAGGCAAGCTGCTAGGAGTGCGCTCCGCTCGGGGCCTCTACACCTCACTTCCAGTTCGCGAACGTGAATCCCTGTTAGCTATGCGCGATGAATATGGGTACCCACTACGCGAAGAGCAATGGCCCATAAGCCGAATGCTTAAAGGCGAGGTCATTACAGAGGGGAATGCGATAAACCTGGGGATGCGTACACTGGAAGGGCGGGAAGTAATACTGAATGTGAGTTGGACAGCCGTGCATGATTCTGAGGGGCGTATTGTGCGAGGGGTGATTATTTACCGTGATGTGACGGAACATCGCCAGTTGGAGCGCCAGGTAGCAGAACGTGCCAGCCTGCTTGAAGCTACCTTCGAGTCTATGGCTGATGGGGTGATCGTCTTCGATGGAGAAGGCCATCTCCTCGAGATGAACAGCGCTGCTCGTGAACTCCTTGGACTTGAAGTCGTGCCGGACTACTCCCTACAGTCGGTAGCTGGTTTAGCGTCTCCATATGCTATACGTGATGAGCACGGCCAGTTCCTCACTCTGGAGCAATGGCCACTGATTCGCGTACTGAGGGGAGAGGTGCTCAAGGATGCAACAGCGGTGGACGTTATGATTAAAGCACGGGACGGGCGCGAGGTGCAACTCAATGTGAGTGGGACACCAGTGTATGACCAGGAGGGGCGCATTGTCCATGCAGTGATTGTTATGCGGGATGTGACAGAACGTCGTCAATTGGAGCGCCAGACACGCGATGCACTCGAGGGTCTCTTGAAGATGGCCGAGCTACTCGTAAAAGTTCCTGAGAATAGTGCTAACCCACCTGATGCCATAGCCGATCAATCGGCGGTGGGCGACGATAAATCGGCCCCTACGCAAGTGGTGAGGGGTGTTGGCCAGCAACTGGCAGAGCTCACTTGCAGCATTTTAGCATGTCAACGTGTTAGTATTACCGCTATTGAAGCACAGACGGGTGAGTTACGCTCTGTAGGAGTCGTTGGAATCTCGTCAGAATTGAAACATCAGTGGGAGGCTCGGCGGCCAGGTTTTCATTTGAGTGAGCTACTGGCTAACTCTCCGCTCCAGGCAGATCTCCTTTCGCATGATGTGCTCGTCCTTGATATGACACAACCTCCTTTTCGAGATTGGCCCAATCCCTATAATATCCGCAAGGGGCTTCTTGTACCAATGCGCGTAGGTGAACAAATCGTCGGGTTTCTATCTTTGGACTATGGCAACATCGATCACGAGTACACCCAGGAGGAAATCGAACTTACCAGGGCTATTGCCAGACTTGCGGCATTTGTGCTTGAGCGAGAGCGGCTGTTGCAAGAACGGGAACAGGCGCATGCAAATGAACTTGCGCTGCGTGAGGCTAATCGACGGATGGACGAGTTCCTGGGTATCGTCAGCCATGAACTGAGATCGCCGCTTACGACTATCAAAGGCAATATCCAGCTCGCAGAGCGCCGCTTGAAGCAAGTTTTAGCCGAAGGGTTTGAAAGGCGCTCCGCTGAAGATAACCAGCTTGCCAACGACGTTGGGTCAGCTACGCGAGCGTCTACTGCTTCACAGTCAGGCAAGCTGCAAGGAGTGCGCGAGGCTTCGGCCCCTACCGGCGACCTGGTCGATAAATCGGCAGTGGGCGGCGAAGGAATTGATACGCGCTCCGCAAGCTCCGCTCAGGCCCCTACGGTATGGCAGGACAAGCTTGAAGTGGCACAAGACCTGCTTGAGCGAGCCGAGCGCCAGATTGGAGTGCTTAACCGCATGGTTGGTGACCTGATAGATATTTCGCGTATCCAGGCGGGAAAGTTGGAGTTGCAGATGGAGCCGAAGCCTTGCGACCTGGCAGATATTGTTCAGGAGGTTGTTCAGGAGCAACGCAAGGTCCATCCTGAGCGTACGATTCTTTTGGAGATACTGGCCGAAGGAATTGATACGCGCTCCACTGAAGATAACCAGCCTGCCAACGACGCTGGGTCAGCTACGCGAGCGTCTACTGCTTCGCAGTCAGGCAAGCTGCAAGGAGTGCGCTCCGCTCAGGCGGTGGGCGGCGATAACTTGGGCCCCTACGCGCCTGTGATTGCTGATGCTGATCGCATTGGGCAGGTGGTGACGAACTACCTGACGAATGCCCTCAAATACTCACCCGCCGGTCGACCTGTCGAGGTTCAGCTAGAGGTAGAGAAGCAGAAAGTCAGGGTGGCTCGTGTCTCTGTGCGTGATGAGGGGCCAGGACTCCCTCCTGAAGAGCAAGAGCGTGTCTGGCAGCGCTTTTACCGTGTACTTGGTGTTGAAGCGCAGAATAGTTCTGGAGTTGGGCTGGGACTTGGCTTGCATATCAGCAGGATCATTACTGAGCGACACCAGGGAGAGGTTGGTGTACAGAGTGAGCCAGGACGGGGCTCGATCTTCTGGTTTACCCTGCCGTTGGCAAAGGATATGGAGGAATAAATCGTGAAAGTAAGAAAGGTCAGAAACTGGATAACATTTGCAGGCGTAGCCGTAGGAGCTGTTGGTCTCTGGCTCGGAGTCAGGAGTTTTTTGCCCCAGCGCTGGAAAACCAATAGCTGGCCTCAGACAGAAGAGAGTCCTGTGCCTGCGCGACTGGCCGATCAATCGGCCCCTACAGTGTTTCCCGAAGTGAGTGTGTCGTTTTTGCGCTGTGGAAGTATCACGCTACTGGAATCGATAGCAATTCGGGGAGCTGGATTTGCTCCCTGTGTTATTTCACATAGTGCTGTACTCATACGACATCCCAGGGCAACGTTTTTGTATGATACGGGCCTCTGCATTGATATCTATACCTATCTGACCAATCAGTCGTTCTTCTTTCGTAAGACCCTGGCGAACTTTACATTTGAACGTTCTCTTAAAGAGAATCTCCAACAGGCTGGAGTTGGCCGCAACGATCTGGATTTCGCTCTACTTTCACATCTTCACTGGGATCATGTCAGTGGTATTCCTGATATTCCTGGCGTGCTCCTGCGGATCAACCGGGTCGAGTATGAAGCCGCACGCCTGGGATTGTTTGAGGCGAATCATGGACTTGTGCGCGAGTTGATGGGTGATAACCCGGTAGAGTTTTTTGATTGCGCTGGTCCAATATATGAAGGATTTCGTTCGAGTTACGATCTTTTTGGCGATGGTTCGGTCGTACTTGTGCCGTTGCCCGGCCATACAGCAGGCAATACAGGCATGTTTATCAATCGTTCCAACGGTCCCCGCCTGTTCCTGATTGGTGATGCTGCCTGGGTCTCGCAGAACTATCTGCGCCCGGCCACCATGCATCCTTTTATCTGGTCACGAGTGACAAGTGACGATGCAACTGCTCGCCAGACGCTGATTCAGTTGCATCACTTCGCAGGCCAGCATCCAGAGATTCCTATAGTTGCTATGCACGATGCTGCTCTACAAGAAGCGTTCATGGAGGGGGAGCAAGCGCAGGTAGCTAATGTGAAAAGCGTGAAGGCGCAGGAGTAATTTTGAACCGAAGAAGGGCGACCGGTAGAGTTTGCTTCGCTCAACAACTCATGTTATACTTGCAACGGTAAGAAGTAAGCTGTGCAAGAGAGGCATATTATGAACATGACCGGGACCCGAGGGCGCGATAAATCTATTACCTCTCCCCCCGAGAGGGTGCCCTACCGTCGAGGTAGGCGGCTTACCCTTGCTCGCTTTCAACAGATGGCCACTCTACACAGGAGCTATATGGCCCAGAAACCCTGGTGGCGTCGTTCCCTGGTCGGGTATCTACTGAGTATTCCTCTTGTTGCTCTTGGCTTACTGGCAGTGCTGGGGCAGGATTACTTAATGCCTCATAACTCCTTCCCTGGTGTCCCTTTGCTGATCTCTGTCCTGTTGGTAGCCCTGGGCTGGGGAGTTGGACCAGCACTGTTCTCCGTCCTGCTGAGTACGCTGGCTCTCGATTACTTTTATATTCATGCATGGGTATTCTCTCTTTTCACCTGGGATGGCCTGGTACAATTTCTGCCTTTTATCATTTCAGGGATTATTGTTGCCATCATCAGCGGTCAGCGCGAAGCTGCACGCATACGGGCACTGGCTGCAGAGCAAGAAGCGCTGATTGCTAAACAAGAAGAGCAAGCACGAGCGGACGAGCTGGCGAAAGCCAATCAACTGAAGGATCAGTTCCTCTCGATAGCCTCACATGAACTGAAGACTCCAATAACCACCATTCGTGGTCTGGCGCAGATTATGTTACGCCGCCTGTCAAAGCAATCGGACCTGCCGCCTGAGCAGGAGACAATACGTACTAGCCTGCAGAAGATCGATGAGCAGACAAATCGCCTGAATGCGTTAATCGAGGATTTGCTTGATCTCACCAGCATTCGCGCTGGCAAGATTCCTCTGCAACTGAAACGTTGTGACCTTGGCGAGGTCTGTCGTGGAGTCATCGAGGATCAACGTCTCCTGACCGGGCGTACAATTGAACTGGAGCTTCCTGCAGAAGCGGTGGTATTAAAGGCTGATAGTGATCGACTGGGCCAGGTCGTGACGAACCTTGTGAACAATGCCATCAAGTATTCCCCTGAAGACAGCCCTGTGCAGGTGCATGTAGACAAGCGGGATAAGCTGGCCGTTATCGAAGTGCGCGATGCCGGGCCGGGAATTCCTGCAGAGGAGCAAACCCGCATCTTCGAGACGTTCTATCGTGCGCCGAAGGCTCAAGCTTCGTCGAAAAACGGCTGGGGGCTTGGGCTGGCCATTTGCAAGGATATTGTTGAGCGCCACGGTGGGCGTATCTGGTGCGAATCGAAGCTGGGCGAGGGGAGTACGTTTATGGTGGAGTTGCCTCTGCGATGAGCCTTTACATGATCACCCTGGTCTTTGGCCTCCTGGTGGCGATCGTCGTACTTGCCACTGTGGCCACCCGCCTCCGCTTTCCCTACGCCATCGTGCTCGTGCTCGGTGGCCTCCTGCTCGGCTTCATCCCGGGTCTGCCCACCATCGAGTTGAATCCAGATCTGCTCTTGTTGCTCTTCCTGCCGCCACTCATTTACTCTTCCGCATGGCTTACATCCTGGCGCGAGTTCCGGGCGAGTCTGCGCCCGATCTTGCTGCTCTCTGTGGGGCTTGTGCTGGTGACGACCGTCATCGTGGCAGCGGTGGCCCATGCCGTGGTGGGGCTCTCATGGCCCGTCGCCTTTGTGTTGGGGGCGGTGACCTCGCCTACGGATGCAGTGGCCGCCAGTGCGACCGCGCAGAGCATCGGACTGCCCCGGCGGATTGTGGCCGTGATCGAGGGCGAGAGTATGGTCAACGACGCCACCGGCCTGGTGGTCTATCGCTTTGCCGTGGCAGCGGTGGTCACCGGGAGCTTCTCACTAGTGCAGGCGAGCCTGCAGTTTGTGTTCGTCAGTCTTGGCGGATTGCTCGTTGGGCTCGTGGTCGGCTGGCCGGTCGCGTGGCTGCACCGCCACCTGGACGACGCCCCGATCGAGATCGCCATCACCCTGCTGACCCCTTTCGCGGCCTATCTGCTGGCGGAAGCCCTCGGGGTGTCAGGGGTGCTGGCCGTCATGGCGGCTGGCCTGTACTTGAGTCACCAGTCGTCGCGCTTTTTCTCCTCCAACACCCGGCTGCAAGCGAACGCCGTCTGGACTGTGCTCGTGTTTCTCTTGAATGGCTTCGTGTTCCTGCTCATCGGCCTGCAGCTGCGTAGCATCCTGGCTGCGCTGACGAGTCGCGCTCCACTTTCCCTGCTCTGGGATGCGCTGCTGGTCTGCCTCACGGTCATCGTCGTCCGCATCGCCTGGGGGGCTCCCACCGCGTTCTCTTCGCGCCTGCTGGGAAGATATCTCGGTGGGCGTCCAGCGCCGCCCGCCTGGCGCAACGTGTTGGTCGTCGCCTGGACGGGCATGCGCGGTGGGGTGTCACTGGCAGCGGCGTTGGCCTTGCCGCTTACCGTTGCAGGTGGCGGGTTGTTCCCGGAGCGTGACCTGGTGCTCTTTTTGACCATTTGCGTCATTCTGGCCACACTGGTGGGGCAAGGGCTGAGTCTGGGCCCCTTGATCCGCCTGCTCCACCTGCATGAGGATGGGTCACGCGAGGCGGAACACGCCCAGGCGCATCTGGCAGCCGCACGTGCCGCGCTCTCCCGACTGGACGAACTGGCCTCAGAGGAGTGGGTCCCAGAGGAATACATGACCCGCCTGCGTTCCGTCTATGAAGACAAGATCAAGGACTTCAGCAGGCGGGCCGACGGAGCCGATGCGGCAGACGAACAGGATGGCCATCACCCGGCGGCCAAACGCCGTCTGCGTCAGGAGGTGCTCCAGGCCGAGCGAGCGGCCGTCATCCGCCTACGCGATCAGGGACGCATCGATGATGAGGTGCTACGTCTGGTCGAGCGGGAACTCGACCTGGAAGAGCAACGACTCCAGACAGACCTGTAAGTGGTGGCATAGAACAGACAGGAAGCAGTGCTCTCGATACAAGAAAGCGAGGATGACCAATGCATGACCTCCATCAACAGGTGACCGTGAAGAGACTGGAACGGGTGCTGATTGCATTTTTCTTGGCGTGTGCTCTGTTTGTGGTGGTGGTGTATGTCGCTGCACCATCCGTTTACACGACAGTGCTCTTGCTCTCTGCATCGCCGCAGGACCGTTATCCCTTCCCCGCGACGTTGTTTCTGGTGGCCCTCTTGGGGTTTATCGTCGTCGTGATCGTCGGCGTGGTGCGCCATTGGCGCTGGCTGTTCTGGTTACTGCTGGTGGCTTTTGGTGCCTCCATCCTGCAGATTCCAGCGACGATCTTGCAACTGATAAGGGTTGTTCCTGACCCTTTCTCTTACCCTGCCTGGTACAGTCTGAGTCGGATGGGTGTGGCTCTTGTTGAAGTCGGACTCGCGGTGTGGATGATCCAGATCTATCGGCGTCATGGCGTGTGGGCGATGGGGAAGAAGAGCAGGAAGATGCCAAACGAAGAAACATCCTGAATGGTACTACCGCTCTCCCAAGACTAGACGAATCTAGACCTGGGTCAGAACCTGTCATGGTTCCGATTTGATTTCCAAGCGGTTGGTCCCTGTTTCAGAACCCGTCCCCGGACCCCGGATGGTGAGTCCTAGCCCGTTGAACCGCAGGGCACGCCGAGAGGAGACCTCCCGACGGCCCGAGCAGGGCAACCCCAAAGCCTTGAGCGTGCGTGTTAAGCCGTTGCGTGCAGCATTCTCATCGCGGATATGGTGGCTGGTACAGTCCTCTCGTGGGCAGTCCCATTCGCGGACCTCTGGGGGAATGCCGCCCTCGACCACAAAGCCACAGTCGTGACAGGTGCGCGTCGAGCCGCCTTCCTCCCATTCGAGGTACTGTTTGCCGGA
>Ga0137385_10003292_pt1 | contig 14005 bp, 13 predicted proteins | sample SagtaG_FD_104921 | JGI IMG/M metagenome (GOLD analysis project Ga0137385, IMG submission 104921) | Vadose zone soil microbial communities from Sagehorn Ranch, Mendocino, California, USA - Sage2_R_80_16 metaG | ecosystem: Environmental > Terrestrial > Soil > Vadose zone | place: USA: California...
ATTTTGTGGGCCTTGGCGCCCCTCCATCATCCGTGCCGCGCGCCTCCTCGTTTCCTCCTCTTTCCCATCCCTGCGCGGCTCGGACCTCACCCTCGTGAGAGCCACACAGCGACTCACAAAGATAACGCAACTTATTAATAATTACGCCCGGTTTGTCTTATTGCTTATGTACTCTGACCTGTACCTCTATCTCCGCAAGGGGAAGTACAGTAGCCCCTGCCCACCAGCAGTATGTACACATACAAGCCCTGGTATTCGCCTGTTTTACAACCTCTCCCGCGTGCCACCTCTTACCAGTACTAATGTCTTCCCTTCGGGACCTCGCTCGCCTCGTACTCCGCTCCATGTCTCCTCTCTATCCACTCACTTGGTCTGTCGACGACTCTCTGTGCATGGCCTTCGTCTTCACGATAGCTAACCCGGCTAAACGCAAGCCAGTAAGGATGAATATCTTGGATGCATCAAGTCACGTAAGTTGGCGCAGACAGACCCCTACAAGCTGAACAACACCTCACCATTCGAAAAGCTGCAGAGTAGTCGAAAGGACTCGGATACTGGACGACTATCCGGCACCAGACGTAGGCATCCCACCTCTCTCCCGCTGCTGTATATCGTTTTCGTGTTCTCGCGTTCGTTCGTTCGTTCATATAGTACATGTCCTCGGTGAACCTGTGTGACTTTAAAGTAAAAGTAATAGCTAAAGAAGAAGATAACGTATATTGCAGCTGCAGCGGCGAAAGAAAAGACATCCGGTTCAACGGGCGGCCGTGAGCCTGTTCTCCGTGGTCCATTAGTGCGCATGAGGACACGCGAGTCACCGTTTCTGAGCCACAAATCTGAGTGTGTAGGCCGAACTAATGGCGAGCAAACCGCAAGAGGGAACACTGGGGAATCTTGGGTTGCCGAAATCTTAACGAAAAACAGGAGAGCTAACGTGGGTCGTCACACGGAAGCCAGCTCTGGATGCCAGTGGGGATGAAATTCACGACAGGACCTATGGGGGGCGTGACTAATCCGAGTCGCATATGATATAGTGACCACTCTTGGGGTCCCAGGAATAGCCACTGGGACCTGCAATATCATCGGGCGAACTTCTGATTCGGTGATTTGGTGAGAAAAACTTGCAGTGATACTGATCTCGCTGTCGAGGATGATGCTGACTTTGTCGCTCTCGACGCGACTTACTGTAATCGCCGTTGCCATTTCTGACCTCACCCACACATCTTTACCTATCCCACATCCACCCACCCCGTATCTGTGAGATCCTCACCTGCGACTGTGGCCTCGATTAGCGTTCTGCCTCCTAGACAACTTCTGCCTCTCCCCGCCAGCCCGCTGCGTGTCGCTTCTCACTCGCCTTCCAGTGCATCGTCAACATCGGCATCCGAGGCTCCAAGCTCATCGGTAATCATATTGTCAGGAGGGCATGCTCGAGGTGGTCCCCACATATCTCGTCAGCAGCCACCGCTTCTTTCTGACGCCGCCTGCCTTGCCCATCCCATCACTCGGACGTGCCTACCTGGACCTTGACCTGGACGCACTGGTGGAAAGCACCCTGCGATATTTTTATAGAGGATATCACGCTTGTCGGAATGGTACATATTCGTTCCCCAAAGGGTGGTGCACTCCTGTAGTCCTGTACGATACCACGATGGCAGGGAGAAGGTGCAAGGTGAACTAGGGGTTTTGAACAGGGGCATGGTGGGCCATGGTTGGACGGACTGTGAGCCTTGTGGAAGGAGTGGAGCAGGATGCCGCTGCCCTCTCTCGCTGGGCCTGCGCTGTGATGCCGCTCCTGAGAGGTCCATTCTAAGTGCGCTACTAGGTTGATGAAATGAAGAGTCGGTTCATGTAGAGCTGACCGAGGGCGACACACCCAAGCGTGGATGAATTTCAGGCAGCAGAACGGAGAGAAATACACCCAAACTATGCCATCTGCTTCGTTTTCTTCATCGGGTACGCGCCGAGAACAGCAGGACGTCATCGTCTAACTGGGCCAGACAGGCGTTACAAAGGCCAATTGCTGCCTCCATTATCTTCGACACTTCACACTGCGACAGGAGCTTCATTGGTCTCATGTGCTGCAAGTAGCTCTCTGTCACGCACCAGAGCGCTTCCCGAAAAACTCCAAGCACCTTCTCACTGGTCGATCTTTTGTGCATGGAATCGGAGAGAGGGAGGAGTGAATGCCGAGAAGTGCAACGCCCCGGAGGAAGTGCAGATGAGGAATCATAGCATGAGTCTTATGTCATCTGGATAGGAAAAAAACGAAGACTGATGACGACTCCTTTATCTGCCACTACCACCATCATGCCAAACATCAAAGTTTGGTGCCTTCTCATCGATCACGAACACAAGCCTACCTTCGGAGAACCCTTCCCTGTGGACTTAAATCACGATGACACGATTCACCAACTAAAGATAAAGATCAGATGGGGGCCGAACTCGGACGACTTGCACGGCACCGCCAACAGGATTGAAATTTGGAAGTGCAAAAGCTTGAAGCTATCTGCCAAGGACTCCTTCGATCAAACGAAAGAGCAACTCGGCGACAACGGGTTCTCCGGCGACTGGAACAGTCACTTCCAGCACTTTGGCGTGGCTCAGAGGGTGATGGAACTTCAGCTCGAAGACGAGCTGTTGCTTGCGATAGGACCCCGAAAGGGTGCGCGGTATTTGTTCCTCTGCTCCATGTTCCTTACTGAGCTTCCTATGTCCAACATAGCTTAGTGAATTTCATCGTTCTCGGAATTTGTCTTTGACCATTGGATTGCGCCGACATTTACTCTGCTGACCTGTACTTACTATCTCCGAGGCGAGCGCCGTCTAGATGGGAAACACATTGTGCGCGCGCCCCCTGTAACTTGGCTCTGACCCACATCGCCCTACTATTCAGCCACTCTTCCACCTTTTGTCTCTTAGTCTAGCTGTTGCCCGCCTGTATGTACATATGAGCGCTGGTATTCGCCGCAATGTATCCCGTCCTCGTGCCACCTTACTGTAAGTCGGCTTTCCCTTGATCGTCGCCTTGTTCACCGCCCCACGTCTCCTTTTCTGTTGACTCAATTGGTCCGTCGACAACTCTGCGCATAACTTTCATCTTTACTATAAATATTCTAGAATATTTTTGCTTGTCGCAGGCACTTACAAATAATCGCCCATGTCTACATCATATCCCACAGAGAGGGTTACGAATAGGAACCTTCATGAGAGCCAGATGTTCCTGCAATCGACGAGCTACTTTAACATATCAGGTCATAGTTCAGCGGCCACAAATTCTAAGCATACGCGTGAGCGGCGTCGTTGCTACAATCCTCCCTGCCTATCAAGCCGTGATGGGAACTTGAACAAGAAAGGACTCACCGGCTTTCCCACCAAGTCCCAACTGGGACACCTGATATATGACCGAACGTCTCCCTAGGTGATGAATTGTGTTATCCTTCCCAAGTAACGAGAATCACCAAGCATACGGGTCATGTATCCTCTTTCCAGAGAGCCGGCGTGGGTTCCTATCATGGTCTACGCCAACCTCTGTCGTGACCAGGTGGGGTAACTGTGCCTGCGACTCAGCTTGACAGTCAGGTGTCTCCTTCCCTGCATTCCTTAGACGCAAGCCAGATCGCGAGGTTTCCGGGCGCGCGCGTTTCATTGGGCGAGACCCCTCTATTTCGTCTTCGTCGGTGCGTTGCATGCACTTCTTTAGTTTATCTGGAATGCTCTCGCGGCCTACCGTCATTGTCCGATTCGGTTGGGGCCCACATGCATCCTCGGCAGCAAATTTCTCTATCAGGCCCTCCAACAACTTCTTGTTACGCGCCATATTCTCCAGGCGCTTTAGTTCTGGAGCGCTCTTGCGGCCTACCATCCTTGTCTCCTTTGGCTGGGGCCTACGCGCATCCTCGGCGGCGTGTTTCTTCATCAGGTCCTCCAACAACTTCTTGTTACGCGCTATATTCTCCATGCGCAGAATCTCGTAGCTGGTTGGCATATGCGCATTCTCGGCAGCATTTTTCTTCATCAGGCCCACCAACAACTTCTTGTTACGCGCTATATTCTCCATGCGCAGAATCTCGTAACTGGTTGGCATATTGGCAGAGAAGGGATAAGATGAGGGACAAAGTAACCACCATAAACTGAACGCGGCGTTCTATTCTATGCGACTTTATGTCACGTCACGTGGATGTGATGGTTCGTGTGCCGTGCCGCCACCCCTGGTTTTTGTCGTTTTCGATTTCGTCCAGGACGTTCCACAGAAATGTTTTCTCAGACATGAGAAAGATAAAAATACAGAAGGACATGTACAAAACAATGCAGATCAGGGAGCAGACGCAGATGAAGTTGTCTCCCACTGCTGTATATCTTTTTTCCTGTTCTCGCGTTCGTTCGTTCATACAGTACATGTCCCCGGTAAACTTATGTTGGCTTTAAAGTCGTAGCCAATGGAAAAGGTAACGAAAATGTATATTGCAGCTACAGCAGCGAAAGAAAAGACACCCAGTTCAACGGGGGGGCTGCGAATTCTCTCTAGTCTATCAATGCGCATGGGGGCACGCAAGTACAACGAGCCGTCGAGAGTGTAGGCCGAACTAATGGCGAACGAACCGCAAGAGGGAACGCTGAGGAATCTTGGGTTGTTGGGCTCTTCTTACGTAGTGATGGAGAACAGAAAACAGGAGAGCTAGTATAGGTCGTCACACGGGAGTCAGCTCTGGATGCCAGTGGGGATGACATCCACGACGGGATCTATGTGGGGCGTGACTACTTGCAGATGGTATAGCAACCACTGTTAGAGGTCCCAGGAATAGCGACTGGGAAATGCAATACCATCGGGCGAACTTCTAATTCATTGATTTTGTGAGAAACACTTGCGGTGACACCGATCACGCTTTCGAGGATGCTGACTTTGCACGTCTCGGCGCGACGTAATCGCTGTTGCCACTTCTGACCTCACCCACACATCTTACCTAACCCTCACCCACCTCACCCCGTTTCCGAGTCTGTGAGATCCTCACCTGAGACTGTGGCCTCAAGTAGCTGGTCTGACTTCTAGGCGACTTCTGCCTCTGCTTGCTGCGTGTCCCTTCTCATTCATCTTCCGGTGCGTCGTCGACGTCAGTATCCAAGGCTCCAAGCTCGTTAGTATTCACATTGTCCAGGAAGGCGCGCTCGAGGTGGTCCCACACATGCCGTCAGCAGCCACTGCCTCTTTCTGACATCACTTACTTGGCTCACTGGTATCCCATCCCTCGGATGTGCCTAACCGGACTCCTCGCTGGTTGAAAGCACCCTGCGATGGTCCTTTTTGTGGAGGATGTCACGCTTGTCGGAGTGGTATATACGTTTCCCTAAGGGCGGTGCACTCTTGCAGTCCCGTACAACACCACGATGACAGGGAGAAGGGGCCAGGCGAAGTAGGTGGTTTACACAGGCACACCGTGGGCCATGGTCGGGTGGAAGGAGCGGAGCGCGATGTCGCTACCCTCGCTCGCTGGGTTCGCGCTGTGATGCTGCTCCTGAGAGGTGATTCTAAGTGCGCCACTAGGTTGATGAAATGAAGAGTCGATTTATGTAGAGCCGACCGAGTACGACATACCCAGGCGTGGAGAATTTCACAGCAGGAAGGAGAGCTACACTCAACTATGTCATCTACTTCGCTTTCCATCTTCGGGTAGAACAGCAGGGCATCGTCTAACATGGCCAGACTGGCAAGCGTCACAAGGCCAGTTGTTACCTTCATTAACTTCGACATTTCACACCGCGACAAGAGCTTCTGTTATATTATAGCAGCTGGTGGACAGAATATCGGGAGCGCGTGTAGTTGGTAGTAGTAAGCACAGACTGAGACTCCTATCTTTATTGTCCCGTCCCGTAAGTAGTACTGAATATACTCTCTCTCAAGCATCGCTGGCTTACTAATCATATACGGCTGGTGCCGGCTGCCTCCTAACAGCTTCATTGGTCTCATGTACAGTAAGTAGTACTGCAGGCAGCCCTGTCACGCACCAGCTTCCCGAAAACTCTCACTGGTCGACCTTTTGTACATGGAATTGTACAGAGGGAGGAGTGAATGCCGAGAAGTGCGATAGGAGCTTTCAAAGTTGCTGCAGCGCCAATTCAAATCGACCGGTTTGATTTTTTTTTTGGCCGGTGCAGTCTCAAGTCGGTCGTTTTGAATCGGCCGCTGTGGCAATGTTGAAAGCCCCTAATAATGCCCCGGGGCCCGGAGAAAGTGCACGAGTAAGCGAACATGAAGAAGCAGAACATGAGTCTTATGTCATCTGGATGTGGAAAAACAAAGGCCGACGACGACTCCTAGGCCTTTATCTCCCACTACCACCATCATGGCAGACACCCAAGTTTGGATCCTTCTCATTGACCACCACTACAACCCTATCTTTGGAGAACCCTTCCCTGTGTCTATACGTCATGATGACACGATCCACACACTAAAGATAAAGATCTGGGCGGCGGAGCACTCGCCCGACTTGATCGTCAACACCAACGCTATCGAAATTTGGGCATGCGAAAGCTTGAAGCTATCTGCCAAGGACTCCTTCGGTCAAATGAAAATGGAACTCGGCCACGTCGAGTTCTCTGAAGACGATGACAGTCCCGTCCGGCACCTTGGCGCGGCTCAGAGGGTGATGGATGTTCCGCTCGAAGACAACGAGATATTGCTTGCGGTGGTACCCGGAAACTAGGTGGGAAACACATTATGCGCGCGCCCCTGTAGTTCTGGCCGGCATTTCCGCCTTACTATTCAAGTACTATTCAGCATTGTTCCGCCTTTTGTCTTGTAGTCTTAGCTGTGGCCCGCCTATATGTACATGTAAGCTCCGGTATTCACTACGATGTATCTTATCCTGTTGTTCTCGAACTTCTCCCGCGTGCTACCTCTTAATTCTTTTTCCATCGGTACCACGCTCGGCGCTCGTCTCGTACTCCGCTCCATGTCTCCTTCTGTCCACTCGCTTGGTCTGTCGACAACTCTGTGTGCATAGCCTTCATCTTCACCATAGCTAACCCCGCTAAACGCAAGCTAGTGAGGACGAATATTTTGTATGCGTCAAGTCACGTAAGTTGGCACAGATGGACCCCCACAAGTTCAACAACCCCTCAGAATACAAAAAGCATACTAGACGATTGTCCGGCACGAGACGTAGGCATCCCATCTCTCCCGCTGCTGTATATCTTTTTTCGTGTTCTCACGCTCGTTCGTTCATACAGTACATGTCCTCGGTGAACTTGTGTGATTTTAAAGTTGTAGCTGATGAAAAAGATAACGAAAGAAGTATATTGCGGCTACAGAGGCGAAATAAAAGACACCCAGCTGCGAATTCTCCGTAGTCCATCAATGTGCATGAGAACACACAAGTCACCATGTCTGAACCACAAATCTGGGTGCTAGCGGGCTGTGGAGGGTGTAGGCCGAGCTAATGGCAAGTGAACCGCAGAAGGGAACGCTGGAGAATCTTGGGTTGTTCAGCTCTTCCTATAGTACGTAGTAATGGAGAACGGAAAACAGAAGAGCTACTAGCATGGGTCGTCACACGGAAGCCAGCTCTGGATAGCAGTTGGGAAGAAATTCACGACGGGATCTATGGGGGCGTGACTACTCGCAGATGATATATGATATAGCGACCACCATTGGGGATCCCAGGAATAGCGACTGGGACTTGCAATACCATCAGGCGAACTTCTGATTTGGCGCAGTGACACTGATCTCGCTTTCGAGGATGATGCCAACTTTGTAGCTCTCTGCGCGACATAATCGTTGTTGCCACTTCTGACTTCACCCACGCATCCACATCTTACTTATCCCACATCCACCTCACCCCGTATCTGTGAGTCCTCACCTGCGACTGTGACCTCGATTAGGCTGGTCTGCCTCCAAGGTGCCTTCTGCCTCTCCCTGCCAGCTCGATGGGTGTCGCTCTCACCCGTCTTCCAGTGTGTCGTCGTCAACATCTGCGTCAGAGGCCACGAGCTCATCAGTAGTCATATTGTCCAGGAGGGCACGCTCGAGGTAGTTCCACATATGTCGTCAGCAGCCACTGCTTCTTTCTGACATCGCCTGCTTGGCTCATCCCATCCCTCGGACGTGCCTAACTGGACTTCTTGCTGGTGGAGAGCAACATGCGATGGTTTTTTTGTGGAGGATGTCACACTTGTTGGAGTGGTACATATTTGTTTCTCGAACAGCAGTGCACTCCTGTGGTCCTGTACAACACCACGATGACAGGGAGAAGGGGCAAGGTGTGAAGTAGGGGTTTTGCACTGACCCCAGCCCAAAAGTGGAACGTAGCACGGGAATATGCAAGTTGCCCGAGCAATGCGGGAAAGCAAAAACCATACAAACTGGCTGGCCGTGCACTTGTCTCGTTGATGTACTCATTGATAGGGACATGGCACTAGCAATGGCGAGGGGTACGGAATGGGAGGGGGATGCTGAGCTGGCAACCACCGAGCATGGAAAAGGGGATAACTATTCCATAACCCCAATTTTGCAAGATAACCAATTTCCCGAGAATTTCCCCATGGGCTTAACTATGAACCCCGCTCTTAAGTTTTGGAAGTCCGCCTATTTAGAGGGGACAACTGTTTTGACTACTGTATCTACCACCGCCACCATCATGGCAGACATCCGAGTTTGGTGCCTTGTCATTGACCGCCGCTACAACCCTACCTTTGGAGAACCTTTCCCTGTGTCTATACGTCATGATGACACGATCCACGACCTAAAGATAAAGATCTCTAAGGCGCCACACAGGCCCGATTTTATCGTCGACACCAACAGTATTGAAATCTGGAAGTGCAAAAGCTTGAAGCTATCTGCCAAGGACTCCTTCGGTCAAATGAAAAAGCAACTCGGCAACCTCGCGTTCTCCGACGGCGAGGACAGTCACGTCCAGCACCTTGGCGCGGCTCAGAGGGTGATGGAACTTCAGCTCGAAGACAACGAGATATTGCTTGCGGTGGTACCCGGAAACTAGGTGGGAAACACATTGTATCCGCGCCCCTGTAGCTCTGGCCCGCATTGCCGCCTTACTATTCAGCCATTGTTCCGCCTTTTGTCTTGTAGTCTTAGCTGTGGCTCGCCTATATGTACATGTAAGCTCCGGTATTCGCCACGATGTATCCAATCCTGTTGTTCTCGAACTTCTCCTGTGTGCTACCTCTTACTACTAAGTCGCCTTTCTTTCGGTATCACGCTCGCCTCGTACTCCACTCCATGTCTCCTTTCTGTCTACTCCAGGCTTGACTGGGACCGCCCGTGACCATCCACAACTTTCGGCTCCCTGCTTGAAAAACTGACCTTGTAAATTGCAGGCGTATCCCCTGACACCGGCAGCAGGAGCGTCGCCGGGCTACATGATCGGCGCGTTGCTCGCACTTGGCGTGAACTTGCTCTTGTTCTTCGCTGATGCAGACAGACTGGGGCCTTCCGGAGGTGCGGGTGACCCAGGTGAGGGCGGTGTGAAGAGCACAAGGACCGGGAGCAAAAAAAAGCCTCTCGTGAAGCCCCTACATAGGATCAGTGCCATTTCAGCAGTGTCTCGACATGCTATCAGGGACTGTCATCTACACGCTAGCCGCTCCGATTCTTCCAAATCAGAAGCCACACCGTTTGTGTCATTGTCTTCCCAGTACGTAGAACAGAACTCATCCAAACAGAAATCCTTCTACATTGCCACGAGCCGGGGTATTACGCTCCACCCCCAATTAGCCTCTGCTTCCCGCTGAGCTTGTGCCACCCGACCCGCCGCTGTTGCCTTCGCCCTTGACTGGCTTGACTGGTTGACCTCCTATGTGCCACCTTCCACCGGGATTCTCAGTCCGTTGTCTTCCAAAAAAAGGATGTGGCGCTTGACTGCTTTTGGGTCTATCGTTTCCTTGTTAGTCATGCACAATATATGCACATTTAGGCTGACAGGGTTCACCGACGACGACGCCTTTATCTCCCACCACCACCATCACGCCAGACACCCAAGTTTGGTGCCTTGTCGTTGATCGCGACCACATGCCTACCTTCGGAGAACCATTCCCTGAGAAGTTACATCACGATGACACGATTCACCAACTAAAAATAAAGATCAGGATAGGGTGGAACAAGACCAATCTTGCTCACCTCATTCCCAACGAGATCGAAATTTGGAGGTGCAAAACCTCGAAGCTATCTGCCAATGACTCCTTCGATCGAACGAAAAAGACACTCAGCAGGCTTGAGTTCGACGACGAGGATGGCGACGTCCAGCATCTTGGCGTGGCTCAGAGGGTGACGGAACTTAAGCTCCAAGACGACGAGCTATTGCTTGCGCTGGTACCCCGAAAAGGTACGCGGTATTTGTTCCTCTACTCCATGTTCCTTACTGAGCTCCCTATTATGACCCACATAGCTTAGTGGGGTTCATTGTACTCAGGACGTCACTTTGACCATCGGATTGCGCCGACATTTGCTATGCTAACCTATCTTCGAGGCAGGCGCCGTCTATGTGGGAAACACATCTGTTGCTCTGATCCACATCGCCTCACTATTCAGTCACTCTTCCACCTTTTGTCTCGTAGTCTTAGCTGTTGCCCGCCTGTATGTATACATAAGCGCTGGTATCCGATGCAATACATCTCATCCTTTTGTTCCGAGGACTTCTCCCGCGTTCCATCTCACATGTCGTTGTCTTTTCCTTCGAACCAAGCTCGCCTCGGCGTGCTCCGCTCCATGTGACATCTCTGTCCACTCACTTGGTCTTGGTTCTAATCACCGCGTGACCAGTGTATTTGATTCTCCTGTGGGCTTGACTCGGCGCGACTTTACCCGTACCTTGGTGGGCCGGTTCACTGCGTCGCTGGGCACACGCTGGCACCCTGAGTGCTGAGCTCTCGCAGTATCCGACTGCGCCTCCAGGGCAATCGCTGAGTCACTCCCCACAATAGCGGATGCACTGTACGGATGTTGTTTTAAGTAAGATGATCACTGCGTGCAGAGAAGGGGCGCTGCACGCCGTGAAGACACACGCACCCCAGATGTCACGCATGCGCGGGTAAGAAGGTGAGGTTGGGGACGAAGACGAGAGAGAGCTCCGCGCTCACTCTCCCCCGCACGCCCCATCAACCATCGCTTTGACTCTGTGTAAACCAAATGCGGCACCCCAATCGCGTGAAATCGGCATGCTACCTGCTCCAGAGTCCCTAACATGGGCATCTAATACCAACTAGTTCAAGTTATCTCAGCCAGCGCTTGGAACTTCGGGCTGCACGCGTCAACTTGGGTGAAACCCCACGGCGGTGCGTCGGTAATGCTCAGATCATCGCGATACTGCAAAACTCCTTCACTTTCATGGGACTTTTGGTGTTCTTACGGTGATTGCCATGGGCATTCTATAGACGTAGACGTAGGAAGGATATGCCCGCCAGGGGACAAGGAGGTCATGGATACCGTCGATTGAAGTTTAATTCCCCTGATACCTTTTTGGGGAAAAATTTCCACGAGCGAGCAGAGTCAGATGGACACGACCCACTGTAACCTTGAGACGACTGGCAGGAAGGAAAAAGCCTCATACGACGTGATACATGGATCCATGGTTGAAATTTTCTCATAGCGCGTCATACAAGACTGCAGGCACATAATCACATAAGAAGTGAAGGAGCAGATTACGAGCGACCGCCCGCCTTCTGCTGTGATTTGATGACGCGCTTGACCACCTTTGCTTCCTCGATCAAGAATGCGCGAACGATGCTGTCCGTCACAAACACCCGCGTGAGCGGGGTTAACTTCAACCGTGGAAATAAAAGGCAAAAAGAAAGGCGTACCGTGAGCGCACACAGCCGCCGCACCGTGAACCACCATATGCCCGGCTGACGTGCTTTTGCGTCTTGGAGACCGATGCGTACTCACGCGGGCGGAGGGCAACAACCTATTGATTTAGATCGGATGTGAGCAACGCAGTGCGAGACCAGTACTGGCCCAGTAGGAAAACACACCCCGCTGAGCTTGGAACCACAGTCACCACACTTGGGCGCAGTAGGGAGCTTTTTGATGTGATGGTAGCGGAGGACGCCGCCGGGGGTCTTGACGATGCGTCGTCGCGAAGACGAGGTGTTATAAGGCTGGCGCTTGCGGAGGGTGACACGTTGGGCCATTGCTGTAGGGTGGTGAGGGGTAAGATCTGGGCGGCGATGAGATTGTCTGCAGAAAACGAAATAGAGCTGCGGAACAGGTATGGATCGCCATCTTCATTCCAGAGTGTATCACCCTGTACTCGGAATCCCCGACAGAACTCCACCCCCCTCGTTGCCCTACCATCTAGGGACACTCTATGCACGCAGCGCGACCATATATCTCCGCCGAGGCCGATGAATTGGGTAGGACCACACACCTTACAAGTTCAAAAAAGCTAGAAAAACAGATAGCATTCGGTGAGAATATCAGGAAACTGGCCGACAGCAAGTACTCACCTCCCTCACTCTTGTGTTGTTGGCGATGCTCCAAAGTTGACCAAAGGTGTTGGTCGTTCGGAGAAGTGCGGTGGCGGTGGCTTGGAACTATATAGTTTATCGGTGTTGTGCATTTGCCATGAAAGGCAGTTTCCAAAAAAGGGTGACCCGCGGCGGTGCCTGAATTGTTACGGTGACCGTGACAGTGTTCTGTCTGTCAGTGCGCTCAGTCAGTTTCTCCGGCCCCTTGAGCACAAATCATTCTGGACATGGCCTTGTACGTTCTACAGAGATTAGGAATTGCGTCGGCCGTCTGGAGTAACGTCATCTTGAAGTCTGTCTTTAGACTGCGTGGGACAAGGTGCAACCCGTGGAACGTTTTGCCCAAAATTACGCTACTCTGCCTACAGACTATCCTTAGCTTGCAGTGACATGGGCTTCTCTGTGCCTTGGTACGCGCGCATCACGCCACCTCGTGGGCTGTGCTACTGCTCCCGGACCATATACTAGGGAGATAATGACTTTGTTCGGCTTTGCGTGTTATGTGGTGGAAAAAACCAGCTTATCGAAGAATACGTATCCCTTTTCTTCTGGGCCCTCCACTATCTCGCCTTCTTCGAAGAGATGGAGTTGTTCTGGCCGCACCAATCGTTCCCTTGCGCGCGGCAGTCCCGGGACGAGACGTCGTGAGTCTTTCTTGCAGTCGCGCGGGATATGCACATACCCGTTACAATTGTAACATCTCGGGTGCATGTGGATATGTCTCAGATTGCGGGAGGACGCCATGATGTCGAGATCCATTGGCTCGACATGTGCGGTCGGTGGTGTGGAGGTCACCGTGCTCGGCACAGTAGTCATCGTGCCGTTTCTCTCGCAAGGTAAGTTAGGCGGACATGTTCGATCCATTTCTGTAGGTACGAAGTTCTCCCTTGTCCTCGTGGTATCCCCGACAATCCACTGATTCCACTCTCTGCGCCGGTGGGGCGTGGTATGAGAGAAACGCGTTGGTGGAGTCCAACAGGGACACCAAGCGTTATAGATTAGATCCTGGTGCCATTCCATGCGTCAGAATGCTAGTGACATGGAAATTGTCCACCACGAGAGATCTTCTCATCAAGAAGAGTGACGGCTAACAATACCTAGATTGAGTAAGCCGTATATTCCCGAAGCTGACAGCGAGTACGCTGCCCAACTTTGATCATTTCGCTAGACTCCCAGAGTAACTGCGTATTTTTATGTTCATATTGGGTAGACCCATCTTCAAACGAGCACCAGCGTCGCCGCAATCTCACACTCTGTCTACGCCGCTCACTCTTCTGCTGTCACGTGAGGTGGCCTTAGTTCTTGGCCCCGGATTGTGCCTGAATTGTGGTCATGTGGTTACGGTGCTTATAAACCCGTGCCTCTCGCGGCTGGCATCTCCCAACTGTACTATCACTGCATGCAAAGTAGAGTTTTCAGTCTAATAAAACTCATAGAAAACTCTGTGAGGTGTTAACCACTTATCAGAATTTATTTTATCGAAAAACTTTGAAAAAAAAAGTTTAAGTTTTATTTGGGCTACTGGGCTGCC
>Ga0137385_10003305_pt1 | contig 13983 bp, 8 predicted proteins | sample SagtaG_FD_104921 | JGI IMG/M metagenome (GOLD analysis project Ga0137385, IMG submission 104921) | Vadose zone soil microbial communities from Sagehorn Ranch, Mendocino, California, USA - Sage2_R_80_16 metaG | ecosystem: Environmental > Terrestrial > Soil > Vadose zone | place: USA: California...
ACGCCAGCGCACGTTGGTGCGCTTGGATGCGGGCGGGGGCAGCGTGGATGACGTGAATTGGCTCCTGTCGCGGGATTATCAAGTGCACTGTAAGGATTACTCCAGCAGTCGTGACCACCTCGTAGAGATTGTCCTCAACCAGGGCGCTCTCCTGGCTCGCCGCCTCCTTTTTTCGTTGCGCCAATTGCTTGCTCCCATGCATGTTGCCATTAATTTGGGCAAAACTTAGGTATTTAGAAATCCTCAAAGTTTGATAAAATATTGACAGATTATATATAATGATGAGAAAAGCTTCATAGCTAAAGACCAGCTTTTTCTATCATCAGAGAGATCAGGTTATATACTTGGCTTGTTTAGCAAGTTCAGTTGAGTTATGTGGCTACAAGCCATAACAGGTAATACTGAGTTTTGATATCGAGGGAAACTTGTATATTACCGAAGCTTATATTGCTGCAAACATAACGATAAGGCTTGTTTCAAAGCCTATGAATAATCAAACAAATGAAACATCGTAGTTTCATCAAATTAGACGATGTGGATCGGCTATAGCTTGGGAGGTATAGCGGTCCTGTTTCAAATGCCGTTAATCGCTTTTTCGTCTTTTTAAACATGGCTAAATACAAGTAAGTGTAAGGATATAGCTATGGAATTAGAATATGAAAGTTCGGTAGTAGGAATTTCTAACGTTGACCAAGCTAATCGAATCTTTGGCAATGGATTTATCATTGGCCAAGATGCAAGATATAGCTATATCTTAACATGCGCTCATGTCATCAGAAATGCCAAAGGTAAAGGGGGAAAAGTAAAAGTTAACGATGTCATTGCCGAGGAGGTAGATATTGGCGCTCCCAATGAGGCTGATGATCTTGCACTACTCCGAGTGGAAAGGCTATTAGGTGCTCCGTTAACGAGGCGCAACATCGGGTATAAAGGTCTTAGTTTTACATCTTTTGGCTATCAAAATGAAAGCATTGCTACGACAGAGGATAGCAAAGAATCGGTAATACCGAAATCGCTCCATGGTGAACTCGGAGAATTGAATTTGCAACGAGTTCGAGGACAAGGATTCCCTATAAAGTTGTGGACGCTACAAATCAAAGACCTTTGGCAACTAGGGCCTAGCTATAGTGGGGCTCCGGTTGTTGTAAAGACCGAAGCAGGAGAAAATGTTGTTATCGGTATGTTAAGTATGCAACGGAGGGAACAGATTCTGGCAATTTCTATCGAAGAACTAGACAGAGTCTGGCCTGGGCCAACATATATACCTTTTAAAAATAGAGAGGATGAGCTAAAACTTATACTCTCATCTTCAGCGCCAGCCTATTACTTGCTCGATGCACCAGCTGGTTATGGTAAATCAACATTTTTAAGGGAATTGCGAAAACAATTTTCCGAAAGGAAATGGATTTGTGCCTACCTGGCTTTAGACTCATCTCTTGAGATGGATGAATTGGCCGAAGCAGTAGCAGAAAATTTATCTATTTCGCACCTACTATTAAGCCATAGGAGTAATTATGGTGCAGGATATCGTCTAGGAAGTGCTCTCCAAAGTTATTGGAATAATTCTTTGAATAATTCCCAGGAAGGACTAGTCTTGCTTTTTGACCTTGATCCCGGCTCAGGCAATTCTGAGCTTTTGGAAAGATTGCTAAAAGAATTTATTCCTGAACTTGAGTCCAGTTTAGAGACCATCTCACCATTTTATAGAGGTGACAATAGATTCCGGGTAGTTATTGCAGGACGTTATTTAAATTCATATTATAACCAGTTGAGTATACAAAGAATGCCTATAGTTGCATCACGCCAATATCTTTCGCCTTTTAATTATGATGTCATCCATAGCTCATCAGTAGATTATTTAAAGCAAAAATACAATGAGGTTAGGCAGATAGCAGATCATATCTTATATTTAACTGGAGGACATCCTGGCTGTATGGCAAAGGCCCTTAAACTGTATAAAGAACATGGAATGCCACCTCAGGAATTTGTGGACCAGCTCAGTAATACAATATGGACCGACATTGTAAAACCAGTAGTAAGTAGCATAACAACTAAGGTTGCCTCTAGCTCCGCAGTAAAGAAGCTCATGAGCAATAATGTTCTTCGGTATATGGATTACGCTACTCTGAGAAAGCTGATTGCTTTCCTGGAAATACCTGAAGTGCGGGATGAGTTTGATTTAGCTGATCAATTGACATATTCTACCTCCCTCAATTGGAATAACCACTTATTACGTGACGATATAACACGTCGACTGATATATATTGGATTACGAAATGGTAGCAGTGATGAGTTTTTACATCTATGTCAAATTGCACAAATAATTTGTGAAGAAGCTATACGTGATAATTCTACCTTTTATCCTGATATGTGGGCTATAGAGTATTTATTTCAATTTCTTCAACAACGCGCTTTACTCATTAATAATTCTAAGCAAAGGCAAGAATTACGTGGCAATTTTATGTCTCAAGCATTGCCAAAGGTTCTGGATTGGTTAGCTACAGGGCGAAACCCGCAAGAACAAAAAATGCATTTACTGCGCTCTATTGATGAAGACTGGGAATTTATGTTTACCGTAAATTATTATTTACGGGACAATGAGTATAATGATGATGCAGTAGAAGAATTAAAATCAAAAATAAATTCTCATTTGATAAAATAGAAAAAGTTTAGCGATTATCGCCGATTGGCTTTTATTTGGAAGGTCAAATATTCTGCTAATGTTCGCACTTTAGCCTCATACAAGGGAGGTTTGGTATGCCAAACTTAGAGGTAATGGAATTTATCGGACGCGAAGAAGAAGTCGCATATATAGACGATCTCATTAAGAACACTCATACACTTACAGTGTTGTTTCTGCGTGGTGAGGGTGGGCTAGGAAAAACTAGGCTGTTACAGGAGCTCCATAAGGCTTATGTGAGTAAGAGTGAATCCCTGACTACCCCAATTATTGACTTTGATGACCGATCTCTTCGTACATTTGAGAGATCAGAGATAAGAATTGCGGGAGAACTAGGAATAGCAGCACAAGTAGCAAAAGGGATTCAAGAGTTACATAGGTTTCAGTCAGCTGGTGCATCTAAAGTAATTCTTGAAGCTCAGCAGCAGGTAATCACCAATGTATTGAAGAGCCGATTTAACTATTTATCCAAAAATAAGCGTATTTTGTTCTTTTTTGATACTTTAGAGAAAGTTGAAGAGAGTCATCTTAAAAATTTGCTTTCGTTATTATCCAATTTTGAAAGCGGAGTTTTTTTGTTTGCAGGACGTCCATTCGCACAGGGCTCTAAGCCAAAGATAGATATTGCACAAATAATGAAGGACCAATTTGGAGAAGATGTCAATGTTATTGACGTCAAACCTCTAGATAAGGATAAGAGTGGGGAGTATTTGCGAAAAAAATTGCGTACTCTACACAATATAAAAGGAGAATGGATACAAAAATTATTGATATTGGTAAAGGGAAGGCCAATCCTCATTGAGCTGACCGCTGAATGGTTATCAATGGTTCCACAGCCAGAATGGTTATTGAATTCTCTCACTGATAAGGATTTAGTGGAAAAACAAAAAGACTTTGAAGCTAATCTAGTGCGTCACATTACTCAACTTCGTACCCCTATGGACCGTTTATTGTTAGTTTTGTCCCGAATATATCCAGTGGATGTGGAAATGGCTAAAGAGTTGCTAGGACTGTCCACGGAAGAGGCTAAAATACTTATAGAAAGTGCAAAGAAATATGTTTTTGTAAAGACCTTGCCCGAAGCAAAAATCACTCTACATGATGAGATGCGAAAAATGGTAAACGAATTAGTTTGGCCATTGATTGATAAGACGAATGAGAGAAAACGCCGCGATAGTAAGATAGCAGCTGCCATATTTGAGAGGAGAGTAAACAATCGAGCGTATAATCAGCAGAACGAAGAAGATGTAGTTCCCAGTACTCAGTATTCGGAAGAATGGCAAAGAATCGAACAAGAGGTTTTAATTGAGCAATGGGTTGAACACGCTTTATATGCGGACATTGATTCGGGTTTCGAAGTTTTTTATCAAGCTTGGAATGAAGCAAGAAGGGGTAAAGACTACGTTTTTGCAGGTCGTATTCTTGAAATTGCGCACGGCTCCTCAGACCAATTCGATAATGAACAGCAATTTGACTTCTCTGTGATGGATGCGCGTCAAAGAAATGATACAGGGAATTTTGAGGATTCGATCAAGGTCTTAAGGGAGTTGGCAAAGCAACATGCTAAAGAACCTAGTTATTTGTCAGAGATTTACAATGCTTTGGGAAGGGCCGAACGTAAATCTGGCAGCATGAAAGTGGCCGCCCGCTACCTTGGCAAGAATTTGGAAATTATTAAAGAGACTAATGCCAGTCGTGTTCCTTATGTTGCTAACCAGCTCGGATATACCTATCGTTTAATGGGTAATTTAGAGAAGGCAGAAAGTACTTATAAATATGGTCTCAAATTAGCGATGGAAGCTGAAGAGCATGATAAGGACTTAATTGCTAGCTTATTAAACAACCTTGGCTATGTATATGGAATTCATAGGCAATACGATAAAGCAGAATACAACTGTTCACTAGCGGCGGATCTTTGGAATGAGGTTGGCCTTACAAGCCAGATAGGACGAGTAAATATAAGTTTAGGGATTTTCCATCGAGATAGAGGGAATTATGAAGAAGCTTTAAAGCTATTTGACCAGGCAACAGTGCGGGCGTCGGGGTCGGACGACTTCGAGATTATCGGACTAGCGTACTGCCATTTAGCTTGGGCAAAATTGTTTAAGTGGGAGGAAATTAACAAGACAGCAATCCTTGATTGGGATGTAACTAAGAAAAAAGACAATTTTATTGATAAAGAGTTGCTAATAGAGGCAAAAAACGACTTTGACTATTGTTTAACTCTCGCCGAGGAACGCGGTTTGGCGGAACTTCTTCCAGCTATTTTACATCAAATGAGTAATGTATATTGGTGGCTTGGTTGGCTAGAAGATGAACGTTATAAATTAATTGCACGAAAATATAATATGAGATCTTTTGAGGAAAGTGAGCAAAGAAATAATTTTAGTTATGCAATTGACAGCTTAGTGGGAAATGCTGAATTCGATTATGACGCAGGGGATTACCGCAAAATTCCAGAATATGCAAGGGAATTACAATCAAGGTACGGAAGAATGGAGAAGCAACATTTACTATACTTTGGACGCATGGATAGAATATTAGGAGACATCGCTTTCAATAGAGGTGAGTACGACGAAGCACTGAAGCATTACTCAGACGCACAACCAAAAATGCACAGGTATGGCGGATATGGCAAGTATTCAATACAGATGGAGCTTCTACGTTTGGAACGGAAACTTGACAAACTCCCAGTTTCAGAAGTCAACATGTGGCTTGACCATTTCCAAGATCATTGGAAGAAATGGGCCGAATTAATACATTGGTGTGAGAAGGAACGTCTTCGCGTTAAACTTAGAGTGAACTAAGAGGCTGTGTGTAAAGGTAGCCTTGAGCAGATCACCAAGCGATTTTATAGAATAGCCTGTAATTTGCTCAATGGTGCAGCTAGATCGCTTCAAATCACTCTTCATACAGCCTACAAGATTAGTTTAGGAAAGCAGGATAGTAGTGTTAAAACCAGTAGTGCTTTTTTCAAAAGATCCCAAGGATAAACCGCCAAAACCGCCAAAACCGCCAAAACCGCCAAGAGATTGTGATTGTTCTGGGGGGGATTGCGCCTGTAGTTTACCTAATCTGCAAAATCAACTTCTTCTCAGTGACAATGTAAGATCACTCGATACAATGCGATTCGTATGTTCGCCTAGTTCGGAGCAGTTGAAATTAGATGAAGAGTATATTGTATGCTATGGCCCATTTCATTCTGTTACGGTTCTCAATAAGACCGCTTTTTCGATATTCTCGTCTTTCAAACAGCCGATAACTATTATCCAAGCCCGTAACATAGCTAACGAATTATGGGGTAAGGAGAACGTTAACGGAGCTATACAGGAACTGATAGCAGCAAACTTATTAGTTCCAGAAGGTTCCACATTTGAGCTTACAGAAGCCTCAACGACACTTACGGCTTGGTTGCATATCACTGATAGGTGTAATTTGCGTTGTACCTATTGTTATTTGCCACATGTACGTAAGGATATGTCTTTTTCTGTTGGCTCTGCAGCTATTGACGCGAGCTTTCGTTCGGCTACATTACATAGCTATAACCACGTTAGACTTAAATATGCAGGAGGAGAAGCTTTACTTTGCTTTCCTCGAATTGTTGAACTTCATGAATACGCTTTAAAGGCTGCTGAAAAAAAGAGCATTTCAGTTACTGGTGCCATTCTTACTAATGGCACCCTCCTCACACCAGAAATTGCCAAGTCCATTCAATTGCTAGACCTTGAACTAATGATTTCGTTGGATGGGATAGGAAAATACCATGATCAACAACGGCCTTATGCTGGGGGTCACGGAACGTTTGAGGATGTACAACGCGCAGTAAACGCTGTGTCAGAAATCGGTCTAATGCCACATATATCTATAACTGTCAGTGGACAGAATGTTGCTGGTTTACCTGAACTGCTTTCTTGGATTTTGGATCGTAAGCTTCCTTTCAGTATCAATTTTTATAGAGAAAATGAGTTCTCTCTTTCGCACAAGGAACTTCTTCTAGACGAAGAAGTAATGATTCGAGGACTGCTTTACGCGTATCAAGTGATAAAGGATAGACTGCCAAGATATAGTTTGCTTTCTTCTATTGTTGATCGTGCCGATTTGTCAGGGCCACATAACCGTACATGTGGAGTTGGTACTAATTATCTTGTGTTTAATTACTCGGGAGGTGTATCAAAGTGTCAGATGCATCTAAATGAAGTAGTTGCAGATACACAAGAAGTGGATGTTTTATCACTCATACGGTCAGATAAAAAAGGTATCCAGAACATGCTGGTTGAAGAGAAAGAGGGATGTCGCACCTGTGAATGGAAGTACTGGTGCGCTGGCGGATGCGCACTCGCTACCTTTAAAGCGACTGGCCGCTTCGACGTGAAGTCGCCGAATTGTAATATCTATAAGGCAATATATCCTGAAGCAATCCGATTGGAAGGGCTCAGGTTATTGAAATACTACGAGTTAGAGGAAGCTCAAATATAGTACGGGTATAACATATGGATGGGTCAACTTAGCTGTAATTGCTATTCATCAAATGCCTGCTTCTCCCGTGGGTCAAGAGCAAAATACGCATCTCGTTCTTCGTCAGTAAACCGCGGAAGTCCAAACACTTACTGCAATTCTTTCGAGGTTAAAATAGTTAGGCGTGCCATTGTTTATGATCATCGCGGTCAGTACCATTTGCCTTATTTTTGATCATCGAAACCGAGTACAGCTAAGCCAGGTGATATAATTTTGATCATCAATGGATACCAACTGTAGATGAGATTATCTCCGCAAAGTTTGGGCTTCGCCAGAGGTGCCGTGATGACAGCAAGGCTTCGTTCATGGTGGCGACAATTAAGGCAACATCGGGTGGCTATTGCACTCACTACCGTAATTATTGTGATAACCATTGTGCTGATTATCATCGGCTACAGGTTCGACTGGACTGGCTTCAACGTGTATTCCATAATATGGCTACCGAAGGCCACGAATGGTACATCACTACCAATTACTAGGTTTGAAGAGCAGCAACCTGCAAAAACATTATGGGACTGGTTACAACTCCTTATTGCTCCAGGGATCATTTCGCTTGCGGTAGCATGGTTTACCCATACGCAGCAGCAGCGTGATCGACGATTAGAACAACTCCAACATGATCGTGATCAACAAATAGCAGATCAGCGGGCTAAGAGCGAGCGTGAGGCTGCTGAACAACGTGCCCAAATCGAACGAGAGATTGCATTGGATAATCAGCGTGAAGTGGCACTGCAAGGCTATATCGATAAGATGTCAGAACTTATGCTTAATGAAAACATGAGAAACCCAAAAGAGTCTGTGCGGATGATAGCACGGGTACGTACAATGACTATACTTCCTAGACTAGATAATCACCGCAAAGGGAGTGTGCTCCAATTCCTGCATGAGTCCGGACTTATAGAAAAAGGCAAAAGTATCATTAACTTGAATGGAGCCCATTTCGGCGGTGCCCTCCTCTGGAATGCCGACCTCTGGAATGCCGATCTCGGCAGTGCCATCCTGAGCGAAGCCAGGCTCACGGAAGCCAACCTCAGCCAATCCAATCTGAAGGGGGCTCACCTATTAAGAACAATCCTGCGTGGAGCAAACCTGAGTGGGGCCGACCTCAGTGGAGCTTACCTAGAAGGAGCCGACCTCCGGGAAGCAAACCTGAGCGGGGCTGACCTCAGTGCAGCCGACCTCAACGGAGCTAACCTCTGTAAAGCCAAGATTACTGAAGAACAACTGGATAAAGTCTACTCACTTGAAGGCGCAACTATGCCCGATGGTTCAAAACATCCCTAGTGCATACTCACTTAAGGTAATAGGAAATGTGGTACAATAGAGGATATGAGAAACCCCATTTTTGTTCGAGCCCTCACCCAAGACGAACGATTGTGTTGAAAGAAATCTGAGAGGAATGCTGGAGGCGTGAAATCTCATTTTACTGTTCAGCTTAGATAGCCATCCCAAGCAAGCTGGCGATAAATGTCGCTTGCTTTAAGCTGTCTCTTTTTTCGACGCCACGGATCTGACCTTTCCGGAGCATGTTCATCGTTTCATTTCCTTGCAAGGTCCTGTAATGGCTACTTGGCACATCTGTTCGTAAAAAATTGACCACTTGATCTTTTCCTACCCTCCCCTTTTCCCTTATTACATGATGCTCAACCAAGAAAAAAGCAAGGAAGTTTTTTTCATGCACGAGAGGAAGGCTCACCTATGAAATAAACGCACACTAGCTTGCAGCACACACTCTGGGAAGCCATACAAAGCCTGCATTGTAGGTCTACCAAAGGCACCTTCACACACGAGGTTACTATTTAGATCTCCCACGTCCTGTGCTGGCTACTTGGATCATCCGTTCAAAAAATCCGGAATGATTTCTCTCTCCAATCAAACTTCTCTTTGACCGGGGATGTTGGTTAATTGTCACCTCAATGGTATAAGTTGCATGTTTCTCATGAAGGGACAACTTAATTCCGTAACTCACCAAGTGTTCGGCAGACAATATGTGTCAAAAGAAGAGTTTTACGGCTCGAGTATGAGCATGGGACTATCAACTTCGAGGCACAACTTAATTCCAGATGGGAGGACAACTTAATTCCGCGCCTACACCAACATCGTCCTAGCTTCTGCTCAGTACGGAACAGTTCCGTGTGCTATAATTCTTTACATTCATCATTTTACGCATGTTCAAATGAAACATTCAGTCCTGTTAGCCTGGAACACCCATATCGCTAGAGAAAGAGAAGAGAAATGGTGGCTGTCTTACAATTTCAAGAAAATCTAGCACGCATTGGATTATCAACCAGAAGGGCAAAGCTTGGGCCAGAACTGGATCTCGTTCAACGTTTTGCAGATTATGTGATCGCTGCTTTTCAGCCGAAAACTTTAGCTCTGAGTATTTTTTACGAACCATCCCTGGATAGTGGCTTCCCGGATATGGTTATCGTTGAATACGATACTGGCGTCTACGAGCATTGGCCTCAGAGCCGCTTCTTGCTACGCCCCATTGATTTAAAGGTGCTTCATCATCTACATCATGTCAAAAGAGCAAATACCGAAAGCATTAAAACACTTCTTGGAATGAATGCCGAGGATCTCCTCAAAACACTTGAACTGTTGGTAGACGCAGGTCTTATTACTGGGTATAGACATGAATGGTGCCCAGTGAGTCTCGATCGTGTATTTGGCATTAAACGTCTTGTTGCTGTTGAGGTAAAAATAAAGAACTTAACTGCTGCTGTGCAGCAAGCAGCAGCGAATAAATGGTTTGCCTCGGAAACCTATATTGTGTCTCCTGTTCAAGAACCAACAGCAAAGCTGCTCCATCAGTCCGAAGTTTTCGGCATAGGAATTTATTCCTGTAATCGCTACGGTGTGCATCTGCTTCGTTCTTCATTACAAATGCCACTACCCTCGTGTTACGCCTCCTGGTTGTTTAATGAGTGGATTGGGCGCTATTTACATTTGTTTGATACGGGGAAAGGGAGTTATGCTCGATCTTCAGGTGATTGGAAGGAATTTTCAGGATCTCAGTAATATTACCCCCATTGCTCAAGGTGGGCAAAAGACTGTCTATCATGCAACACATGGCATCTATGGAAATGTTGTCCTCAAGATCATTCTAAATCCAGACCAACGGAGACAGCGTGAAATTGACACGGTGACACAGTGCAACTTTACACATGTCCCAAAACTATATGAGTCGCGAACAATGTCTTATGGACCCTGGCATGCTATGTGCCTTATCGAGCAATTTATTCCAGGAGAAACATTACGACAGCGGCTAATGCGCGAACGCAAGCTCGATACAACAACAGCAATTCACTTATTGCGGGACTTACTCAACACAACAGTACAATTAGAGCAACATCGGCTGGTACACCGAGATATCAAGCCTGAAAATATCATTCTTGGACACAATGGCACTTCCTGGCTCCTCGACTTCGGCATTGTTCGGGATTTAAGTATGGATTCTCTCACAGCCACGAATGCTCAATTTGGACCTCTTACGTTAGGATATGCGGCCCCAGAGCAAATTCGTAATAGAAAAAGAGAAATCGACTCCCGAGCCGATCTCTTTTCCATAGGTGTCGTTACTTATGAAGCCCTTTCAGGAGGACACCCTTTTAAAAGCGGCGCTCGTGATGATCTCGATGTTCTTTTCCGAACAGAAACATTCAATCCAAAACCCGTGAAAGTGGTAGGGGATTCTCAAAAGCTGCTAAGCGGTTTCATCAACACATTGATAGATAAACACATCTCCAGACGTCCCAAAACAGCAGAGCAGGCCCTTAAATGGTTCCTGGCTCTTCTTCCTACAGTCAAGCACAATATTTAGGAGCAACAAAAATGGACTGCTTTCTCCAATTTGGATATGGCATGAAAGGACTCAGTACGAGCCTTATTGAGAAATGGCAAGGAGGAAGGGTAATTTTGAGTCCACGTGACTCGACTCCCGGCCAGTTACTGAGCATTGCCAAAGAGGTGACAAAAGTAGGAGGAAAAACGCTTTTTGACCCTCAACTGTATTATCCCAGGGCCAACCATCCCCGATTGGCTGAGTATGACTATTGGCCTAATGACTACAACACGGGCGTATTATTCGATCAGCCCTCTCTGAACAATATACTCCAAAAAATTCAGGGGATAAATAACGCCGCTCAGACAGAGAAATATATCATTCCCGGCATCTACTGTGCCAGAGTGAATGAAGAATGGTATGCTATCCACGACGCCATCCATGCTCAAGCAGCAGATGTTTTCTCCGATAAAAAGCGCCTCTCGACTATCTGCCTTTCTGGAGAGGTTTTACGGTTTGAGGAACAAATTGAAGACCTTTTGTCTCATACAGAAGATTGGGACACCGATGGGTATTATGTCATTGCAGAACATCCAAAAAATCAATACCTGGTAGATGATCCCCTTTGGCTAGCTCATCTCTTAATCTTGTGCTCCGGACTAAAGCTACAGGGCCGGGAAGTGATTGTTGGCTATGGCCATCATCAATTACTCTGCTTAGCAGCAGCACATGTTGATGCCCTTGCATCAGGAAACTGGATAAACGTTCGCTCTTTTAGTTCCAGCAAATTTCACGAGAGAGTGGATGAAACTGTTAGCCAGAGATCTGTATGGTATTACTGCCCACATGCTCTTTCAGAGTATCAACCGAACTTTCTCGATATGGGATATCGTGCGGGTATCCTTGATGAACTTAGGCCAGATATCTGCTTAGGAAGTGATTACGCCGATATCTTATTCTCCGGTGCACTCCCGTCATCAACAATTTACTCAGAATCACAAGCATTTAAACATTACTTACACTGTCTCCACCAGCAATGCCTTCAAGCAACACGGGCATCATTTCAGGAGACGTTCGATGTCCAAGAAATACAGTTGGACACAGCAGAACAATTCATCATGCGCTTCCATGAGCGTGGTGTGAGAGGGAGGGCCAGAGACTTTGCCAACATCATTGACGTGAATCGTTCTGCCTTATCTGCTTTACAGGATGCACGCGGCTTTGTGTTAGAAAGAGAATGGAAATAATTGTGTTTTTGCGAATCCAGAATCATTCCTACTATTAGGAGGCAATTTACCTCTCATTCTCGAAGCCATAATTACTGAATTTGAGCGTTCGACAGTTCTCGGTGACCGTGCGCACAACGTGTTCTGGCGTTCCTTCTGGCAACTCGGCATGTATCTCCATTGTGATCTCGACTCTAGCGCCAAGCAGGCCATTTAGATGCTGAGCAACTTCCTCGATCACGGCAGTGGCATCACGTACTGCTCGCGTCGTATCAAGAATGACGGAGCCATAGAAGCGTTGTGGTTGTGCCTGTGGGTTCGCAGATGAAATCTGAGCTGTTCCTGACATCGTGCTCTTACCATCGGCTACCAACTGATGCTGGTCCGCTTTCGATACACCACCTGTTCACGAAGAATAAAGTCGCGGACTCAGAGGCATCATTTTACGTGCATCGAGAAATTTTTCGGGCGAAATAAAGTTGTGGACTGGAATCCTGTGCGCCTTTGCTGAGATTTTCATTTCAACAATAAAGTTGCGGACTCGAATTCGTACCTATCCTCAGTAGATACGAGACGGAAATGAGAGGAACGCGGCAATGCGTCATACACATGTTTCCCGGCAAAGTTCGGAAAGGTTATGTTGGTTTCTCCTTAGATTGATGCGTTCCAGGTTACAGTGAAGCTGGAATGGGATGCGGTCGAATTCCCACGAATTGCGCAACGAGGTTGTGGAAGAGCTAATTTCTCGTCTGGTAGGCGGAAGCCGCGCAAAGCTGGACGATGTGCTTAGAAGCGGGTACAGAAGAGAGGAATGGAAAGCGAAAAGGGCAGAAGATGAAGGGAATCGAGGAAAAGCCAGGAAAACAGGCCAGATGGCTCCACTCGGAGAAGCAAGCCTGTCCGAGGAGAGGGAACACAGCGGCAGCTAAAGCTGTGTTAAGCCGTCGCTAGGCCGAGCGAGGTGGCAAAGACTTCTGGAATGCCGAACAGCTTGATCCTCACGCGGCAAGCTCCTGGGGTACAAGCATTGCGAGCCAGCCGCTCTTCCCACGAGAGCCGATAATGGGCACGCTGCGCACGGGAAAGGGTCGAAGGCGAAGCCGCTGGGGCAGCCTGGCGAGGCTGTTCCACCTGCACCTCAACCCGTTGGCTGCGACAGAGCTGCATGGCAGCACGCCGATGCTGCCTGCGGCTCCAATCCTTCCAGAGCACAGGAGCCTTTCCAATGCCGAGGGGATGCAACAGCAGGCTCACCCGGCGCGGCTTCGTCGTCGTCGTCCCGTGCCACTGACACTGCTCGCGCAGTTGACAGCCGCGACAGTCTCGAATCTTGGCGGCGAAGAGCACCCGCAGCGTGCCATCAGCTTCTCGGCGCTGTTCGGTCGGATGCAGGAACTTGCCCGCAGGGCAGCGCAGCGTGCCATCAGCTTGAGGAGCAAAGTCGCGCCCAGAGAAACGCCCGACTTTCCAGGGCAAGCCAGCCTCGGGGGAAGCATAGCCAAAGGTGGAAGCCTCGCGCTCAGACGCCTCTGCAATGGCGGGAGCAAATTCGGTGGTGCGCGGGGGAGAAGGTTCCAACTGATGACCCAGCTCCAGACGGAGGTTCCACAGCCATTGGCTGATGATCTGCCAGCATTCCTGCCCGCAGGGGGAGTGAGAGCACCAACGGTCGGGATCTTGCTCCTGTGCGCCGCGTGACGCGGTTTGAGTATCCCTGACGCAGTCAGGAAGAATTTGGAAGGAGATTCTTGGATCCTCGCGCTTACCTGAAGTCGAAA
>Ga0137385_10003314_pt1 | contig 13971 bp, 9 predicted proteins | sample SagtaG_FD_104921 | JGI IMG/M metagenome (GOLD analysis project Ga0137385, IMG submission 104921) | Vadose zone soil microbial communities from Sagehorn Ranch, Mendocino, California, USA - Sage2_R_80_16 metaG | ecosystem: Environmental > Terrestrial > Soil > Vadose zone | place: USA: California...
ACCTCCTCGGCCGCGTCGACACCCTGGTGATCGGCGGAGGGATGTGCTTCACCTTCCAGGCCGCCCAGGGCAACGGCGTCGGCGACTCGCTGTTCGAGCCCGACCAGGTGGACGCGGTGCGCGACCTGCTCGCCCGCGCCGAACGCGAGGGCAAGGGCGTCCTGCTCCCAACCGACGTGGTGGTCGCCGACGCGTTCGCCGAGGACGCCCGCCATCGGGTCGTGCCGGCCGGCGGCATCGAGCCGGGCTGGCGTGGCCTCGACATCGGCCCGGAGACTGCCGCCGCCTTCGCCGCCGCCGTGCGGGATGCCAAGACGGTGTTCTGGAACGGGCCCATGGGCGTCTTCGAGTGGGCGCCGTTCGCCGCCGGGACCAGGACCGTCGCCGAGGCGGTCGCCGCCGCCGACGCCTACACCGTCGTCGGCGGTGGCGACTCGGCCGCCGCCCTGGCCCAGCTCGGCCTGGCCGACCGGGTCGACCACCTGTCCACCGGCGGCGGCGCCAGCCTGGAGCTGCTGGAGGGCCGGACCCTGCCCGGCGTCGCCGCCATCCCGCCCCCCGATACCAGAGACAAGGAGCGCTGACCCCGTGGCCCAGGCGCGACGCCCGCTGATCGCCGGCAACTGGAAGATGCACAAGACCCATCTGGAGGCGGTCCAGCTCACCCAGAAGACCGCCTGGGCGCTGAACAAGGACGACACCGAGGCAGTCGAGGTGGTGATGTGCCCGCCGTTCACCGCCCTCCGCAGCGTCGGCACCCTCATCGAGGGCGACAAGCTGCCCCTCGGCCTCGGCGCCCAGGACTGCCATCCCGAGCCGCAGGGCGCCTTCACCGGTGAGATCGCCGCGCCGATGCTCGCCAAGCTCGGCTGCGCCTACGTGATCGTCGGCCATTCCGAGCGGCGCCAGTACTTCGCCGAAACCGACGAGCTGGTCAACCGCAAGGCCCGCGCGGTGCTCGCCAACCACATGTGCCCGATCGTCTGCGTCGGCGAGTTACTGGAGCAGCGCGAGGGCGGCCAGACCGCGGCCGTGGTCGAGGGCCAGGTGCGGGGCTCGCTTGCGGGGCTCTCCGCCGAGCAGATCGGCGGCCTGGTGATCGCCTACGAGCCGGTCTGGGCGATCGGCACCGGCCGCGCCGCCACCGCCGCCGATGCGCAGGAGACCATCGCCCTGATCCGCCGGACGATCGCCCAGCTGGCCGGCCAGCTGGCCGCCGGCACGGTCCGCATCCAGTACGGCGGCAGCGTCAAGGCCGCCAACGCCGAGGAGCTGATGGGCCAGCCCGACATCGACGGCGCCCTGGTCGGCGGGGCCAGCCTGGACGCCGACGAGTTCGCCCTGATCGTCAAAGGCTCGGTGCGGCGTCGGCGCTGATAGACTGACCAGAGCCTTGACCACCCATCCACATCAATCTGCACGCAAGGAACTTGCCTGATGGTTCCCCTTTTGGTCGTCCTGCACGTCATCGCCTCGCTCACCCTGTGCCTGTTCATCCTGCTGCACGCCGGGCGCGGCGGCGGGCTGTCGGACATGTTCGGCGGCGGCATGAACACCTCCCTCGGCGGCTCCACCGTGGTCGAGCGCAACCTCGGCCGCCTCACCGTCGGCGCCGCCAGCCTGTTCGGGCTGACCAGCATCTTCCTCGCCCTGCTCCTCGCACCCAAGGGCTGAGCCGCCGCCCGTGGCTGGTGGCCGCCGCGAACGTTCGGAGCGGCGCGCTCAAAGCCGCACCCGGACCGTGGCAGTGGTGCTTGCGATCGCGCTCATCGTCGCCGCTGGCGGAGCCGTCGTCGCCTTCCGCCCCGGGCCGATCGGCCGCCTCCTGCACCACGTCACGACGATCGCGTCCGCTGGAGGCCTCGCGGGGACCCAGCCGCACCGGGGCGGCACCCTGACCATCGCGCTGCCCGTCACCGGCTCCCTCGACCCTGCCTTCGCCGTGCAGATCGGGGAGCGGACCCTCGCCGCCAGCCTGTTCAGCGGCCTCACCAGGCTCGATCAGAACGGCACTGTCCAGCCCGCAGTGGCGGCATCCTGGTCGAGCGACCCGACCCTGCGCCACTGGCGCTTCCAGCTTCGCCCCGGCGCACGCTTCTCCAATGGCGCGCCCATCCAGGCAGCCGACGTCAAGTTCGCCTGGGAGCGCCTGGCCAGCCCCAAGCTGCAACCGCGACCGTCGCCGCTTGCCTACCTCCTCGCCACGGTCGAGGGCTACCAGGCGTTCAGCAGCGGCCACGCCCGTGGGATCAGTGGGATCGCCACTCCTGATGCGGCCACGCTCCAGGTCGACCTCAGCCAGCCGTTCGCCGACTTCCCGGCCCTGGTCGCCAGCCCAAGCCTGGCACCGCTGCCGCAAACCGTGGTCGCCAAGGACCCGGCCGGCTTCGCCTCTGCTCCAGTGGGGGAGGGCCCCTTCCAGCTCAGCCACCCCTACCGCAAGGGCCAGCCGATCGACCTGCTCCGCAACCCCGCCGCCGTCGGCCTGACCGCCTACCTCGACCGCGTCCGGGTCGTCACCGTGCCCGACGAGCAGACCGCCTGGCTCGATTTCCAGAACAACCGGGTCCAGGCGGCACCCGTCCCCACCGACCAGCTCACCGCCGCCAAGACGGTCGAAGGCTCCGGGTTGGTCCAGGCACCCACCGCCACCACCTGGTCGCTCGCCTTCAACCTGCGGGTCAAGCCGTTCACCGATCCGCGCTGGCGGCGTGCCGTCGCCCTGGCGATCAACCGCCAGCGCCTCGCCGCCGCCTTCGCCGGCGCCCGCACCGTCGCGCCCGGCATCGTCCCCGACGGCGCCCCGGGCGCCACCCACGCCGCCTGCCCGGCCTGCACTTCCAACCCAGCCCAGGCCCGCAGCCTCCTCGCCCAGCTCCACCCAGCCGCCACCCCAGTGACCGTGACCCTCACCATCCCCGCCACCGGCCCCGACGAGCGCATCGCCAAGCTGCTCGTCGCCGACCTCCAGGCCGTCGGCATCACCCTGAAGGTCAACCCGGTCGACCCGGCCGCATATCTCTTTGTCCTGACCAGCAAGCAGCCCTCCATCCAGCTATTCACCCTTGGCTGGACCGGCGACCCGCCCCTCATGGACACCTTCCTGTTCGACCAGTTCTCCACCCACGGCGCCAGCAACCTGACCGGCTTCACCAACCCACCCACCGACGCCCTCCTCACCCAGGCAAGATCCACCCCCGACAGCGCCACCCGAACCCGCCTCTACCAGCAAGCCGAAACCGCCATCCTCGCCCAGACCCCCACCCTCCCCCTCCTCGAGTCCCGCGCCACCCTCGCCTTCACCCACGGCATTCAAGGCCTCACAATCACCCCAACCGCCACCCTCCCCCTCGCCACCACCAGCCTCGCCACATGACTCCAAGCCCTCATCCCCCCTCTGCTACAATCCCGCCGCCACACTAGGTTGATGGCCGAGTTCCCAGTCGGAGTGGCGGAATAGGCAGACGCGCTAGGTTGAGGGCCTAGTGTCCGCAAGGACGTGGGGGTTCAAGTCCCCCCTCCGACACCATCGATAAACCTACCGACGTCTGCCGAGACGGCGACCCCCCGCGCCGCAGGCCGGTAGACCAGCACGCCCACTGGCCAGGGACCGTGGCACGAGGGAGGCCCCTTCTGTCGCCCACCAAGCGCGCTGGAGGGGCTTGTCATGACAAGATGGTCGCGACGATTTGGCCAACAGCGTCAGTGCGGCGGCGTGTTGGCTCACTGTTGGCCACCCTCGTCGTGGTGTTCCTCACCGTGCCCGTAGAGGTTCTGGACGAGCTGGAAGGCCTGGGCGATGGCCTGGGCTAACCGCAGCCACTCGCATGGTTCGAATCCCGTCAGGTCTACACGATTTGTTGGTGACCTGTTGGTGCAGGTCAGCGGGCTGTTGGTGGGTTGATGTCCACTGAGCAGCTTCCATTTCGCGAACCGCGGGGCTGGAGTGTTGCCGCGGGATCCGACACACTGGCGCTGACCCTCAAGGCCAACCGGCCGCTCGTACAGGGACGGCCTGAGGGTTCGCGGGGGGAACTCGCAATGGGGGCCGCGGGGGCGGGGTGGGATGACGACGTCGAGTGGTGTGACGACCGACAGCGTCGACTACCTGCAGCGGTGTATGCCGCTGGTACCGGAGCCGGGTGGCGCCCGGACCGCTGGGGTTCCCGAGGTGCGTCGCCTGCTCCGTGTGCGCGGCGTCGGGCGGCCTGACAAGCGGCTGCCCAGCGAGCAACTGCGGGCACCAGGCGAGGCGTGGCGACCCCGGACAGCCGAGCTCATCACCGGCCTGTATGGGTATCGCATGCCGGTGGCGTTCTCGATGCTGGGCGCCGCGGACGGGGTGCGGGTGCAGCTTGGGACCTGGTCGTCCAGGACGCCGTCGGCCGTGACGCAGGATCGCCGCCGCGACGTGCTGCGGGCGGTGCTCGACGGCCTGTATGCGGCGGTGAGGGTCGAGGACGCCGCCACGTCGTCGTTGCAACCGTGGCGGTGGCCCTTGAGCGGGGTGGCGTTGGGCATACCGGATCCAGCGGGCATCTGGGAGGCGGACGGATCGGCTCCGCTCGACCGCGTCGTCGCGTCCCTGGCCGGCACCCTGTGGGCCGTGTTGGTGCTGGCGCATCCCGTGGCTGAGGCAGCCGTGGCCCGGGTCCGCCAGCAGGTGCTCAACGAGCTGCGCGCGGTCGCGACAGCGGCCGAGGCCGAAGGCGCCCCCAGCCCCTTGGCCGAGCAGTACCTCCAGTTGCTCAAGGTGTCGCTGTCCGCGCTGGGGGAGGGGATGGCCACCGGTGCCTGGAGGACCGGCGTCTACCTGCTCGGCGACGAGCAGAGCTATCCGAGGCTGGCGGCGGCGTGGCGGAGCATGTTCTCCGGAGTGAGGTCGCTGCCGGAGCCGGTGCGGGTGTTCGACCTGCCTGCGGCCGCTGCGCTCGCCGAGGCTTGGGCGCTGCCCGACCAGCCTGGTGCGGCTGGTCCAGGGCACTACCGGCGGCCGTTTGAGCTGCAGACGCTGCTGACCACCGCCCAGCTGGCCGCCTACGTCCACCTCCCCGAACTGGAGACGCCGGGGTTCGCGGTCGAGACGGTCGCCCGCTTCGACACGGTGACGGACGCCGTCCCTGCCACTGAGGCGCTCGCCGTCGGGCGGATCATGCACCGGCGGCGTCCAACGGCTAGCGACTACCGCGTTCCGCTCTCGTCGCTGACACGTCACGTCTTCGTCGCCGGTGTCACCGGCTCCGGCAAGACGAACACCCTGTTTCACCTGCTCGCGCAGGTGCAACGGTTGGGGGTGCCGTTCCTGGTGCTCGAACCCGCCAAGACCGAGTACCGGGTGCTCCTCGACCATGAGGAGATCGGCCCGCGCCTGCGGGTCTTCACCCTGGGCGACGAGCGAATCGCGCCCATCCGGCTGAATCCGTTCGAGGTGCCGGAGGGAACGACGGTCAGCGAGCATCTGGATCTGCTACGGGCCGCCTTCGGCGCGAGCTTCGGCATGTGGACGCCGTTGCCGCAGATCTTGGAGACCTGCCTGCACGCGGTCTACGTGGACCGCGGCTGGGACCTGCGCACCAACCGCAACCGCCGGGTCGCCTCGCCAGGGCCAGCGCCGGCTGCGGCGTTCCCCACGCTGAGCCAGCTCGTCGCGAAGGTGGAGGAGGTTGTGCCCTCGCTCGGATACGAGGACCGGGTGGTGGCCGACCTGCGCGCGGCCCTCGTGACCCGGTTGGACTCGCTGCGGCACGGGGGCAAGGGAGCGATGCTCGACGTCGAACGGTCGACGCCGCCTGCGGACCTGTTCGGCCAGCCGTGCGTGCTCGAGCTGGAGGCGGTCGGGGACGACGATGACAAAGCCTTCCTCATGGCCATGGTGCTCATCCGCCTCGCCGAGCACCGCCGCGCCGCAGGCCCGACTGACCGGGTCGTCCACCTGCTGGTGGTGGAGGAGGCGCACCGGCTCCTGTCGGCACGGCCGACCCGCGCCGCGGAGGAGATGGCCGACCCGCGGGGACAGGCGGTCGACACCTTCATCAACCTGCTCGCCGAGGTTCGCGCCTACGGCCAGGGCATGGCGATCATCGACCAGGTCCCGACGCGGCTGGCCCCCGAGGTGTTGAAGAACACCGCGCTCAAGATCGCCCACCGCGTCGTCGCCGCGGATGACCGGGCCGCGCTCGGCGCCACGATGGCCATGGACGCCGAGCAGGGCAACGCCCTGGTCATCCTCGGACCCGGGCAGGCGGCCGTCTTCAGCGAGGGCGCCGACGCTCCCGTGCTGGCAGCCGTGCCGTTGGTCAAGGCACCTGGCACGCTCCCGGACGCGGCGGTCGCCCAGCGCATGGCGTCGCTGCATTCGGGTCTCGTGGACGGACCGGCGCAGTGCCCGGCGGGGTGCGCGGGCGACCTGCGGGCCTGTGAGGTGGCCCAGGCGCTGACCGCCCAACGTCCTGTCCAGCGGGTGCTGAGCCGCGTCGTCCTGTCGGCTGTCGCTCACCGGGACGCACTGGACCGCCTGTGGCCAGAGCTCGTGGCGACGGTGACGCCGCGCCGCCCAGGTGACGTGGACTTCGGCGCCGTGATGGCTTCCGTGTGCCGGCACGGAGCGCGCTGGCATGCCGAGCGCCGGGGCAGCCAGGCGGGCTGGGACTACGGGACCACGGCACGGTTCTGCGGCGTGCTCCAGCAGGCCTTGCTGGAGAGAGCGCGGGCCGGCAGGGCGACTGCGGCCACGGCCGAGCTCATGGAGCTGGCGCGGCAGCTCCACCGCCAGGACGTTGCGCCGTATCCGGACTGCGCCCGGATCTGCCAGAACGAGGAGGGCGAGGGCAGCCTGTGCCTGTTCCGGTGGCCGGCCGCCGAGCTGGTCGCGACGGGCCGCTTCCGTGAAGCGTGGCGCAGCGCCGAAGCGCAGGACACCGGCCGCGACGACGGCCACCGCCAGGCGCTGTGGAACCTCTGCCAGGACGCGGCCTACGAGCTGGTCGAGTTCCCTGAGACAGAGCTGGCGCCCGACCTGGCCCCGGCGGTGACGGACTCGGCCCGGCGTGCCTCCCTCTGCTTCGGGCAGCAGATGCTTGACGAGACAGGGAGCCTGCCGCGGACGTCGAGGCGGGTCATGGCTCGCCTGTTGCAGGAGGCGGGGCTGTGATCCGGCCAGCCGGATCAGGCCCAACCCGTCAAGGGGGCGGAAGATGAGCCGACTCGCTGCTGATCGTTCATCCAGCAACGACGCCAAGGCCAGGACGGACGAGGTATCCAGGGACATGGACGCGGCGTCGTCGTCGGCAATGCAACGCGGCATCGACGGCGGCTCCCCGTCCGGCGGCGGCAGCGAAGGCGGCTCGGGCGGCAACCTCGGTGGGTCGGACAAGGGTGAAGCGTCCGACCACCGGCCAGACGTGTCCGTCGGGTCCGACGACGGCGACAGCGGCTCCGGTTTGCCTGACCATCGGCCAGATGTGTCCGGCGGGGCGAAAGCAGGCGATGGCGCGCAGGCTGGGGGAGCGAACGGCGGCGCACCGGGCCGCCCTTCCTTGTCGTTTGCGGTCGACGCCTCCGACGATGGTGGAGCTGGGAACAGCTCCGACAGCCCAGGCGGCGGGTCCGGATCTGCCGAAGCCTCCGACCAGCCCGGCTCGACACCTGAGAAGGCTGAGAAGGAGGACCTGAAGGAGACCGCAGGCAAAGAGCCAGCCAAAGAGCCAGCCAAAGAGCCAGCAAAGGAGCCAGCAAAAGAGCCGGTGACGCGGATCCAAACGAAACCAGTGGATGGCACGGATCCGGCGGAGCGTGAGCAGGAGCGGCGCCTCGCCCAAGGGCAGGGGACCCCAGAGGAGGCGCGCAAATGGTTCCAGGAGCACGGTTATCCTGAGCTTCAGGGGCTACCAACCTGGGATTCCGCGCGGAAGATCTGGATGTTCCCGGACCAGGCCAGCGCCACCTCGCCAAACGACGGCGGGGGCCCTGGGCCAACGAGTTCGTCACCTGGCATGGATGCTTCCGGGCCTCTTGCCGGAGCCGGGGTTGTCGGGCCGCGAGCGACACCCGAAGGCGCCCCCGAAATCTATACGGTGGAGATCGTCCCATTCAAAGCCGAAAAGCCGGCTCCCCGGGAGGGCGGCGCGCGCAATACCACCGCCGGGGACCGGGCGACAGGTGACGATCTCGTTCAGCGGTACAACCCCGAGCAACCCGAGGGCCGCTTCCAGGTCGACCACGTTCGTCGTCCGTTCTCGCAGAATCCACCCGGGGCCGACCAGAAACTACGGATGCGCGATGCCCACCGCAACATGAGTGAAGGGGGAGGGCAGACCCGTCGCGAGAATCGCGCTCGCCGTCAGGAGCCGGACTGGCAGGACCCGGAATCGCCCAACTACACCAGGCCAATTGAAAAGCGTGGGGGGAAGCCCGCCGGGGATGCCGCGCCCAAGCCGGGCGAGGAAGCCCCTGTGAAGCCTGCTGGGGAAGCTCCGGTGAAGCCCCCTGGGGAAGCTCCGGTGAAACCGGTTGGAGATGCTCCGGTGAAACCACCTGGGAAGGTGGGCTCCTTTGGGGGAAAGCTCATGGGGCTGGTCGGCGAGCTGTGGATGGTCAAGACGCTCGCCGAGGAGCTGGAGTGGCGGGACTCGCTGTCCGATCCGAAGTGGGGCGACAAGCACACGGACATGTTCGGCGACACCTGGCACCGCAGCCCCATCGACCCTGGATTGTGGTCGAAGGACCGTCCACTGCCCTCCGCATAGCCACGTTGTGGGCCGCGGTCCTCACTAGCAGCCAGGAGGAGTGCTGCCGCTCTGCTGCTGCGCCTGCTGGCAGAACTCCTGGTGCGCCCTGTCGGCCGAACGCTGGAAGGCATGGCTCGAGATGATGACGAGGGAGATGAACCCGGCCACCATGATCGCCACGATGAGCAGGAACACCACCAGCGCCTTCTTGTACGACTTCGGCTTGACGGTCGCCCCGGTGGTCAGGTTCTCGACGCGTTCGCTGTGCAGCGTGCCAGCCTTCCAGACGCCGGTGACCCTGACCTCGTCGCCCTCGCCGAAGGACCCCTCGAACGCCATCCCGCGCATCTGCACCGGGATCGGTGGGAGCCGGTTGCCGTCGCGGTCGTACCGCTCGATCCGGAACGCCCAGACCACCTTCGAGCCCTGCTCTCCGTAGCTCTCGCTGCGTTGCTGAATGCCCCGGACCTGGCCTTGGACGGTCGCCCGTCCTCGCCGTGGTTCGGGCGACGGCCGGGCTGGCGGGGGTGGCGGCGCGGGCCGTGCGGGCGACGGGGACGCCACCCCAGCCGGCACCGCGGCGACGGGGTCGGCTCCGAACCCTTCCCATTCCCCGCTCGGCGCCTCGTCCTGGAGGCGGCCGGGGCTCGTCAAATCCACCGCTGGAGCTGGAGCACGCGCGGAGGCCCGCATGGAGGTCGCGGCCAGCACCTGGAGCCTGCTGCCGCCCACCTCGATGATGTCGCTGGCGTGGATCGGCTGGCGGCTGGTGACCCGCGCGCCGTTCAGGAAGGTCCCATTGGTCGAGCTGAGGTCCTCTAGGACGGTCTGCCCATGATGGTCAACGCTAATGATCCTGGCGTGTCGTCGCGACAGCATCGGGTCGCCTCCGAGCTGGCCTGCCTGACCCGCCTCGCGGCCGAGCAGCAGCTCGCCGAGCGGGATCGGGATGACCGTCCCCTTGGCCTGGCCGGAGACGACGAGCAGCGATTGGGTAGGGACTGCCATGGTGGGATCGGTGCCGTCCGTCATCCAGCCCCTCCTCGGACGCGCTTGGAATGGCCCCACCGCGTGAGGTCGCATACGCAGACCTGTCATACACCTCGGCAGCGATTAGCGAAAGGGGAGATTTCATCCGATCAGCCTGTGTGGCGTGGTCGAAAGAGTTGGGCCGGGCTGGTGCTGGCGTAGTTGAAGAAGGCCCCGACGGTGGCGACGTCGCTGGCGCTCGGAGCGGCGTTCGCGTCGACGACCGTATAGACCGGAGCTATCGCAAGAACTCATTCGGTCGTGCGGCGCGGCTCTTTCCCGAGTCGTAGCTGTCCCGCAGCCGTTCTGCGTGTCTGAGCGAATCCGACTTGTGTCCTTGTGCGCCTACCGTCGTGCTAGATACCGCTTCTCGGGGGAGATCCATGCGACACCAACGCCAACGCCTCGTCGTCTTTGCTACCGCCGGCGTCGTGGTGGCGCTACTCGGTACCACCGTCGCGCTGATCAGCAACCACCGCGCCGCCTCAACGGCCGCCGCTGTCAGCACCGCACCTCCTGCCACGCTGGCGTCAGGTCCCACAACGGCAACGACGCAGGCCATGGCAGCCACAACCTCGACCACCTCAGCGCAGCAGGTAATCAGCGCGCGCTCCACGCCTGCCACCTCGCTGTGGCGCATCAGCGATCCGGCCAAGGCCGCCGGCCACTTATACGACGCCTGGCGCGGCGGCGACCGCCAGCGTGCGCTGCGGTTCGCCAGCAGCGCCGCGGTCGACACCATGTTCGCCGTGCCGCGCGACCTGGCCTTTACCTTCTCCGGGTGCCAGTACCGGCAGTTCGGCTTCGACTGCGCCTATACCGGCGACCGAACGATCGCCATGCGGGTTGAGGGCGGGGCATCGGCCGGCTACCGCGTAGGCGCCGTCAGCGTCCGGGACACGTCGTCGGCGACGTCGTAGGCGACGCTGGAGGGCCGGCATCGTTCACAAAATTGTCAACAATGCTGGAGGCTGCATAGAGTTACGGCATGAGCGTCGTTACAAATACCCGTGCCCGTGTGGTGCGGCCAAGAGGGAGCCGAGCCTGTATTCGTTTGGCGAAGGCCATGGACGGCATCTGGGAGCCTGGAGCGGGTGCCAAGGAACCCTCCGGCGTATGGGGCTGACGCGCTGCTCAACAGTCAGGAGCGGTGCCGCCCTGCTGCTGCACCTGCTGGCAGTACTGCTGGTGCGCCTGGTCGGCCCGACGCTGGGACACCTGGTCCGAGTGGATTCCAAGGGCGATGAACCCGGCCACCATGACCGCCACGATGAGCAGGAACACGACCAGCGCCTTCTTGTACGACTTCGGCTTGATGGTCGCTCCGGTGGTCCGGTTTTCGACGCGGTCACAGTGCAACGTGCCAGCCTTCCAGACGCCAGTCGCGATGACCTCATCGCCATCGCTGAAGGATCCCTCGAACGCGATCCCCCGCATCTGTGCCGGGATCGGCTGCAACCGGTTGCCGTCCTGGTCGTAGCGCTCGATCCGGAACGCCCAGGCCACGCCCGAGCCCTGCTCCCCGCAGTTCCGCTGCTGGATGCCGCGGACCTGTCCCTGAACGGTCGCTCGTCCCCGCCGCGGTTCGGGCGCCGGTCGGGCCGGCGCCGGCCGTGGCGGTGGCGGGGGCCGTGGGGGCGGCGCGGACGCCACCCTGTCCGGCGGCGCGGTGTCGGTGTCGGCTCCGAGTCCCTCCCATTCGCCGCTTGGTGCCTCGTCCGGGATGCGGCCCGGTCGCGTGACGTCCGCTGCCGGGATCCGCGGGGAGGTCCGCGCGGGGGTCGCCTCGAGCACCTGGAGCTTGCTGCCGCCCACCTCGATGATGTCGCTGGCACGGATCGGCTGGCGGCTGGTGACCCGCGCGCCGTTGAGGAAGGTTCCGTTCGTCGAGCCGAGGTCCTCCAAGACCACCTGCCCGTGGCCGTCAATGGTGATCCTGGCATGCCGCCGCGACAGCATCGGGTCGCCGCCCAGCCGGCCCGCCTGGCCGGCTTCGCGGCCGAGCAGCAACTCGCCGAGCGGGATCGGGATGACGGTTCCCTTGGCGTGGCCGGAGATGACGAGCAGCGACTGAGAAGAGACCGCCAGGATAGGATCGGTGCCGTCCGTCATCCAGCCCTCCCTCGGACACGCCTGAACTGGCCCCACCGTGTGAGGTCGCATGCGCAGCTCTGTCATACACCCCGGCATTGATCAGCGAAAGGGAAGATTCCGTCTCGGTTGACGCTATGACGAAAGTCCTCACCATCGCAGACCAGTGATGCAGGTGAGTGCGGCCAGCCGAACACCAGGGTGGCCAGCAGGGTCAGGAGTGCGAGGCCCTCGACAACCCCAACAGTGGCAGGCTTAGTGATGTTGGCGACACGCTGGCTGCGCGCCTTGATGGATGTTGGTGCTGCTCAGAGGCCGATTGTTGGGCCTTCGACCTGATGCTGTCGAGTATGTGTTGCCGGTCTGTTGGGAGCAGGCTCGGCCACGCGAGAAGGCGTCTGGCAGCGGGGGATGTTTGCCAACCAGAACAGCGCCTGCAAGCTGCGGAACAGGTTCACCCTTGACAGGCTCGCCGAGGCGTTCGGACTCGAAAGCTAACCAGGTCGTCGAGGACAACCTGCGAGCTTGGTCTCGTGGGGGAGGGCGACGTCGTCGATGTCTATGAGGGTCTCCTCGCGGCGCTGGCGGTTCCAGACCTGGTAGCCGGTGTAACGGGGGTTGGCCAGGATCGTGCGGATGGCCATCTTGGACCAGGCGATGCCGGCGCGGTGGCGGCCCGGTCATGGGCTGACGAGCAGGGGATGTGATCGCGGGTCAGCCCCGGCGGTGGATGGGGATGCGGCGGCGAGCGTCATGCCGGCGATTATGAGCAGCAGCGCCCCAAGCGTTGCCAAAACGAGCCTTGTGGGCATAGCTCCTCCCCAGGTGGACAGTTGAGCTAAAGCAGCAGCTTGGAGGTTCTGCACGTAACTCGGGCCGGTGACCAGGAAGAACCCGGGGAGTTGCAGCAACACTTCTGGCACCCTGCTTTGGTTAGCAGAGCAAGTCGGCGACGAATCGAACTGATGATCCCTATTGGCTTTAACATAGAGAAAGTGAGATTCTAGGCTGTTGTGGGGAAAGTGACGTGGGAGAGGGGGTTAGTCGGCAGCGGTCCGAGGCAGGCGATACGTCGCTACAACGTCAGTCCTCCCTCTCATCTCCATACGTGTACCTGTCCGAAAGGAGATCACGCATGGGCGTCACCGCCTTCAAGTCGCTCTCCAACTTCTCGGGACAGCCCGTCCGCATCATGGACACTGAGAACGGCAGCTCGCGGGTCATCCAAGCCAACAGTGCAGGCGGGTTCGACTACTGGATTCCCTGGTGCACCTCGCAGGGGGACTTCAGCCGCCACCACATCGAACTCGAGGTGCCACAGGGGACGGTCCAGTTCTGCATCTGGCAAAGCGCAGACCAGGACGGCGACTTCGTCCGCTTCTCGACCGACCGTCAATACCACGGCCGAAACGATGGCCTGACAGGCCAGCCCGGGACCCATGTCCCTGGCGTGGCTAACGTGGACGGCAACAGGCTGCTCATCGTCCACACGGACGGGACGTTCGAGGTCCAACAATCAGGCTGACGTCCACGCGTGCCGAGTCGGCCGCCTGCACGTCCTCCACGCGCAACGCAACAGCTTACGCGCCCGCGCAGAGGGGCGCGTCAGAGAACCAGTCATTGGACAGGCAGGCAAGCTGATCTGACTGCTGCTGCAAGCTGGTGATCTGGGACCGCAATTGGTTGATCTGGTTGTTGATTTGGGTGATCTCGCTGCGGTCGGCGGGGTTTCTCGGGTCCAAGCCCTGCCGCTCCACCTCGAGCTGCTGGATTTGATCACGGCGGTCTAGGATCCCGACTCGGATCTGCTCGCACTGGGCGCTCTCGGAGCGCGTGTCCTTGACACTGGCCAGGACCCAGGCATGGTCGGACGGGAATTGCGTCTGGGCCGGGTCGTCGGAGTCGCCAGGGCATCGGCACTCCGTGAACTGCAGCCCGTAGGGGCCACGGTACATCGCGTAGTCGACGTCGCCGCCTGCGCGCAGCGTGCAGAACTGCGGGCTGGTGTCCGGGCATCGGCCGAAGCTGTCCTTCAGCACCGCCGTCAGATCATTGATCGCCTGGTCTCCGCGGCCCATGTTCATGTCGGCGCCGAACAGGACAGCGTCACCCGCCGGCAGTCCTG
>Ga0137385_10003320_pt1 | contig 13956 bp, 12 predicted proteins | sample SagtaG_FD_104921 | JGI IMG/M metagenome (GOLD analysis project Ga0137385, IMG submission 104921) | Vadose zone soil microbial communities from Sagehorn Ranch, Mendocino, California, USA - Sage2_R_80_16 metaG | ecosystem: Environmental > Terrestrial > Soil > Vadose zone | place: USA: California...
CGGCGCTATGCAGACGTTTGCTCGGAAGACGGTTAAGCGTGCGGACCGTCGGTGGAGCCAGGTGCTTCCCTTCCTAGTCTTCTCTTTCGGATCCGTCTACGCTGTCTCCCAGTTCTACTTCATTCTTCAAGGGTCCCTCACAAGGGCGGGTCTCTCGATACTCGTCAACGGGATAGTGTTCGCTGTCGGGACCTTGACTCTCATGCTACTCCTCAGAAGCCATCTCAAGATTCCGAGCGGCGGAGTGTTAGGGGCGACAAGCGCGCCCTCCACCGAACAGGCGAATGTGTCTCCTCCGAGCACCGAAGAGTCAAACGTCTCTCAAACCTCGGAGACGGGAAATGAGAGTCAACCCGTTGAAGGGTCCACAGAGTCTCAAGATGATCAAGCCGCTTCGGGAGTGGAGAATATGGAACGGTCAGACCAAGATACGGGCTCAGATTTCGAGTCTGGGAACTAGTACTTTCGGCTCTGTCGTAGAAGATTCTTCTACCACCTTTGCCTCTTCAAGAACGTTATGTCCACGGTCCAGCTTGCCCAGATCAAGACTGATGAGAAGACGAGCGCGAGTCAGTCTGAGCTGAGAATTTGCCAGCATAGGATACCGCTTCCGAACAGGTTCCCGATTAGTCCGGAACGTAACGCATTGAAGCCTGCGGGCGTCAAGGATCCTCTGCCGGGCGAGATTGCTGTTCTTGCTCGTCTTGCGCCTCCGGAGACTGTGAAGAAGATTCTGACTCAAGAGGACGCGCTGAAATCGATGGCGCGGTTCCTGTCGAAGGAGACGGCGCCTGATGCGGTTCGGATGTTATACCTGGCTTTCAAGGGCGGCGCGGCTGTTACCAAGGTCGAGGATCTGAAGACCTTGCTTGATCTCCAGTATCTCGCCGGACTCGACATCATCACAGTCCAGCACTCACTCGACTTCTCACTCGAAGATTACGAGGCTCAACTTCGTTTTGCTCAGAGATGGATGGAGGAGCGGGGTGTTGACAAGCCTCTGATGCCGGTGATTCAGGCTACCGAGAACAAGGAGACGTCTGCCAAACTGCTGGCTCTTGTGGAGAAGCATGAACCCTCAATGATCGGCTTTGATCTTCGCGGAGGATTCTATTATCATGCGCTGCGGGGTGTTGAGGAGTTTAAGAAGCGTAAGCCGGAGGTGTGGGTTCACGCATTGCAGACTCCGCCGAAGGTCAGGTTCGGACGCGGATTGTTGACGTGTAGTGAGGGGATGATTCTTCCGATGTTCGGGATTGATTCCTTCTCCCGGTGGATTGTTCCTCCGCCGCCTACGCCGTTGACGAAGGAGGTCATCAACGTGTTTGACCGTAAAGGTTGGGGTAGTATGAAGAAGAAGGATTACGAGGCGATCCGGAATAACAGTACGAGCTGCGACTGCGCCGTCTGTCAAGGGAAGGATCTAGAGCCGTTCTATGAGGGTAAGGTGCTTGACGTTCTTGCGAAGGCGAAGGTTCACGATCATCTGGCCCAGAGGAAGGAGCTAGAAGCGGCGAGAGAGTCGATTAGGAAGGGAAGATTCCTGAGTCTGCTGAACACGAAAGAGTATCCTAGAGAATTCCTCAAACAACTACCCGCAAGAGATGGCGAGAATAGGCCCTCGAAGGATTAGGGCATACAGAACGCCAGAGAGTACTCTCACGTCACGAGAAAGAAAATGTTGGCCCCCCTTTTCTTCAGAGGGCTCTGCCCAGTTGAAATTGTTCTGGGCGAGTCTCGCGTTTTAACGCGCAGAATAGAATGGTCGGCTGTTTTTCCAGAGTGGAAATCAGGGGTATAGCTCATCGTGAAAAAGTCGTGATCTGAAATCGCCTGCCCAGATTTCTGAATAGGGCTTGTTTCGGGCGATTTTCTCGTCGAGAATTTCGACAAAGTGTGAAGGAGTTTTTTTATTTTGACATACCCCCGGGGGGGGTCGAGAAATAGTTAGTAGAAACAGGAAAGATAACAGGAAAAACGATAGTTGACAGAAAGGAAAAATAGCTGACCAACCGAGTTCGACAAGAAGACTTCGTAGGGCGGGGTCTTTTGTCAAGAGAAGTTCGTGTTTCTCCAGACTTTTTGGGACGGGTTCTTTGCCGCTTGGGACGTTCCTGGGACCGTACCGATTGGCTCAATTATCAGCCCCTACCGCCTATCTGCCGATGCTTCCCTTGAAGAAGACCCTAGACCCAGCGGACACCGTTCTACGGGAGATCGAGGAGATGGGCAAACGCTCCTTCATACCCTCAATCGGCCCGGTTAAGGGACGAATACTGGCCGAGGTTGTTCGAGAGCACAAGCCACGGAAGATCCTCGAAGTAGGCGCTCTGTATGGATACTCGGCTATCCTCATTGCAAAGAACAGCCCGGCGAAAGCGGAAATCACCTCTGTCGAGAAGAATCCTGAACACGCCCGCATAACCGAGCAGAACGTCGAACGTGCTAGGCTAGAGGATCAGATCAAGGTCATCAAGGGAGATGCTATGGAGATTCTTCCAGGGCTTCCTGGACCCTTCGATCTGGTTTTCCTGGACGCCGAGAAGACTCAGTATTTGGACTATCTGAAGGCGGTCGAGGATAAGCTGCATCAGGGAAGCGTCGTCGTCGCCGATAATGTAGGAGTGTTTCAAGACCAGATGCAGAACTATCTGCACTATGTCCGGAATACTGGTCGCTACCGGAGCCGGACAGTCGAGACCCTGTTAGAGTTCTCGGAGACTACGAAGGACGCAATGGAGATCAGCGAGAAGCGATATTGACACTCTACCCATAATGGAGCATTATCGTGAACATACTAATGTCCTAATTAGGATACTTTCCGGTTTTCGCTTTCTCTTGGAAGCTAGTGGCTTCTAGCGGATCTTGCCTTTCTTCGGACCTTCTCTACCGGACATCTTCTTCTTTTTCTTCTGCCATTCTTTACGGGTCATTTCAGATCTATAACGATTCTATCCACTAGGGTATTTAATCGATAGAGTCGAAGGTACGGCTCAGCCATAGGAGATTGCTTCGTGACTCTGACCCGACGTCGACCTCAACGTTTGTTGCTCATAGCAATCCTTCTCGTCCTCTTCTCCCTCAGCCCAGCAATATTCGCCCATGCCCACGCAACCTCCATCGGAGCCCCCACTGTGAATGCTGTTCTCACTGGCCTCAATTTTCCCGTCTCCCTAGATTTCGCGCCTGACGGTCGCATCTTCTATAATGAAAAAGACTCAGGTAGCATCCGAATCATAGAACCAAATGGAACACTTCTCCCGGCTCCTTTTGCAACAGTCAATCCTGTCTTCAACACCGGTGAAGCGGGACTTCTAGGAATAGCCCTTGACCCTTCATTCTCATCTAACAACTACGTCTACTTGTACTATACGTACCGTGACAGTGGGTCCTTCACTCACGGCCACATCGTCCGCTACACTGCCAGCGGCAATACTGGCACTAGTCCTAGAGACATATTCGACGTGACTAGTAGCGCAGCTAACACAGTGTACCACAACGGTGGCTACATCAAGTTCGGACCTGACGGCAAGCTGTATGCGATGGTCGGCGAGTTCCATTCGGGCCCGCAGGCGCAGAACCAGAGTTCGATGACTGGGAAGATGCTCCGGATGAACCCGGACGGCTCTGTCCCGAGCGACAATCCGTTTTCCGCGAGCCTAGATTATGCGTTGGGAATACGGAACAGCTTTGGCTTCGACTTCGACTCCTCAAACAACCGTCTCATCGCGACGATGGCTGGACCGAACAGTGATGACAAGATCCTGATCATCGTCAAAGGCGCGAACTACGGCTGGCCGACATGTGTGGGAATTTGTAATGATCCGCGTTTCATTGATCCTATCGTCGACATCAACCCTGTCGAAACACCCACAGGAATAGCGGCTGTGGCTCCGAACAGCTACATCTTCGGCGAATACAACAACGGTCACCTGGTTCAACTTCAGCTAAACGCAACCGGTTCCGTACTCTCAATGACAGACCTCTATGTTGCTTCAGGGGGAATCATCGCAGTGGAGTTAGGACCTAGCAACAAACTCTACTTCACGACCCCCGACACAATCTACACTTACAACCTTCCAGCTAAGCCCGCTGCAAATGCTGCGGATCCTTCTTTGGTGATACTGGCAATCTTTGTCGTAATTGCTGCGACGATGCTCGTTGTTTACACGGCGCTGCATTACCGGCGCAAACGCTTACAGACGCTTCAACAAGTCGGCTCAGAAACACCTAGGTGATGAGTGATTCCAGGTGGCCCACGGGTGCGCCTCCTAGGCTTAGCAGCTTGTCGTGAAATGATCGTAGGGGCTCATCAGGGTGCGCATGGAAGAACCGCTCACGTGCCTTCTTGATGAATATCTTACCAAGAGTGTAGCCGTAGTAGGAATGGTCAAAGGTTCCCCGCAACGCCTCGCGCTCCGCGGGTCCCCTCTCCATCAGAGCATTCTTCATGATGAACTCTCGCGCCTCGTCTAACGTCATTCCCTGCGTGTGCATCTTGAACGAGACAATGAACCTGCAGTCCCGCAGTAACGCCTCCTTCAACTGAATAAACCGGAGCTTCTCAACACCATAGCCTTCGTCGAGCATCATCTCTTCGCAGTAGTGGGCCCAGCCTTCGTCGAACGCATAATTCCAGTAAGCCTTCTTCGTCATCGATTTTCCGTACTCCTTCTGGAAGACGCGATGAGTGTAGTGTCCCGGCCAGACTTCGTGAATGGCAATCTCCTTCAACGTCACACGGTTCAAATGTCGCAGCCACTCCTCTGTTCTTTTAGCATCCCATCCTTCCTCGGCAGGAGTCACATAGTACAATCCCTCTAGCCCCTCTTTCTCGAATGGACCCGGCGACGACATCGCCGCGGTCGTTGTGGCACGCATGTGCGATGGAGTAGGAACAACCCTGACCCGTGTCCCGCTTGGAATAGAAAGAAGCTCCCGCTCTCTCAACCAGCCTTCCAGGTCGTGCAATGCTTCAGCAGCGTCATCAAGCAACAATTTGGCTGTCGGATGATCCTGCTGAATCTCCTCAACGATGTTCTCAACGGTTTCTCCAGGCCTAATGCGCGCAGCGGACTCGCGTAATGCTTTCGTGTTCGCGTCGAGGTCTTGAACCGCTATCTCTAACACTGCTTCTATCGGCTGATTGATCCGATCATTGACCCACAAGAGCTTCTGGAACCGTTCCCTTCCAAGGGCGAAATCCATCGACGTCTTATGTTCCTCGTGGAGTGCGTCGATGAACCCGACTATCGATGTCACGGCCTCTGCCTTCGCTCGGTCAAACTCTTCCCGTATGGCTATGTTCGCTTTGCTAGCTTCTCGGGCAACATCTCCATCAAGATCCCTGATGACTCCTTGAACCTGCTTTATCGCGACTTCAACGATCGGGTCTGGTAACGTCCGCTCAAGATCTAACCTTGCCTGTTCAAGAAACCCCGGGATGGTTCGCAAATGCTTGTTCACCGCGCCAATCCTCTCATCTACTGGTGCGTACTCTCTCGAAATGTATGGAGTTGCACTGAGCTGCAACGAATAGATCGTCGGCCTAGTCGAATAGGCCCGGAGATCTTTAATCTCAAACAACATCCTCTCGAGCATAGTTTCCATAGATTGAGCATCCTGTCTGCCCTCCTTGTCAAGTTCGTGGAATTCTCCTCTGACCACTTCCAGTTGCTCGACTGCCTTTTCGGACCACGCCTTCAGTCGACTGGGTGAAAGATCTGGAAGAAATCCGTCATAGTCGTGCAAGCCAAGCATGACTGCTTGCCTCGGGTTCAGCTCGAAGACATGACGGAAGACTTGGTCCTCTATCTTGTCTAATCTGGAAACTAGGACTGGAATCTCCAAGAAACCTCAACGCTGAAGCGTCAACTCGCGGATAAAAACTTAGACCGTTCAAACGCATAGTCTCTAAACGGGCGTATCTACCCAACGAGTTCGGGAATAGTAACAAAATCTAATACTCGATGTTTCTCGGGCTTCGGTTTGAAGAAGATATGGCTGCTCCCGCTGCGAAGGCGAAGTCTAGGAAGAAGCTCATACTCGGCATTATCGCAATAGCAGTCATCGTCATTGCGGTAACACCTATAGCGCTTGCCGGGTCGTACAACGTGCCTGTTGCGATAGCCCGTTTCAACGAGACAACGGGCACTAGCAGCGCTGGCGGTCTTAATGTAACAATCCAGATCGTTACCGCGTGGGAGTATTTCTTCAGCATCAGAACTCAGGGAATGATGAGAACTTCGGACTCTAGTCCCTCCAGTACGTCCAGCAACGGTGGAACAACAAACATCACCATCAGCATGAAGCTCACCAATCCTTCAAATCAGACGATAGACCTGGGACAGACGAACATCAGCGGTGGAATAGGAGGCCGGACACACACGATCTATCTCTCAGTCGACCGGGGAGTTCGAGTCAATGGTAATTATCGGCTCGACGTTACGTTCACCGCTAATGTTGTCCTGTTCGGCGGAGTGGTCGAGGCCCAATTCTCGAAGACGCTGCAGAGTTATTTCGTTATATCGGGCCAATAAGCCTCACTGAACGCTAGTGGTCTCATGATTTCGACACCCGCCACAAAACTCTCCGGTGGAACAGTAATCAGCCCGTCCAATCCGAGTCATCGACCGCTAGACATCGACAAGCTCTACTACACACGCGGCATACTCAGCGTACAGTGGTCTGTAGACGGTGAGCATCTCTACTTCGACACGAATATTACAGGCCGTTACAACATCTGGGCGGTCCCAAGCAATCGAGGATGGCCCGTACAGCTAACAGTAAGTGACGACAGAACTCTTCTTCAGGAACCATCGCCCGACGGGCGCTACGTTCTCTACGCGCAGGATTTTCAAGGAGACGAGAAGCCGAACCTCTACCTTCTCGATCTTACAGAATTCTCAGTCCGGAATATTACCAACACCGACAAGGTCGGATACCGAGACGCAAAATGGTCGCCCGACGGACGATCACTCGTGTTCGCAGGGGAGCTTGAGGGTCCCGGAACATATCCAGTATTTCATTTTGACCCCGACAAGGGATCGACCAAGAAGATCATAGGCAACGAGGCAGGCGACTGCGAGGCTCTCGAGTACAGCCCAGATGGACACAAGCTCGCTCTGACAAGGACACGGAACTACCAGTATACCGGGGCAAGCGTGTTTGACCTCGAAACCGGGAGCGAGACAATGCTCGCTCCGATAGACGACAAATCGACAACTATCACCGGAGGCTGGACGCGCGACGGTAAACGAGTCTACGTCACGAGCAATGCTAACGATCGGGGAATAGATGCTGTCGCGCTCCTGGAAGTGAAGCAGGGACCCGAGTTTCAATGGCTGACTCTTCAAGACTGGGACAGCCAACTTGTCGATGTCTCCCCGACCGAAGATAAGTTCGCCTATGTTGTAAATGAAGCAGGGAATCTGCGGCTACTCCTGCGTGATCTGAGTGGTCAGGAAGAAGAGATTCCGCCCACCCAGGGAGTCGTACGTGCCGCGAGATTCTCCCCAGACGGGAAACGACTCGCGATCATACATGCGTCCGGAGATACCCCACATGACATCTGGGTTTATGACATTAAGGCGCGGACCTTGAAGCAGATCACGGACTCGCTTGTAGGTGGATTACACCGCGAGAATTTCGTCAATCCCCAGCTGGTCGTCTATCCCTCTTTCGACCAGACGCCGATAACCAGCTTCCTCTACGTCCCGGCCAACATCAAAGCAGACCACTCGCACCCAGCCATCGTGTACTCCCACGGGGGACCCCAATGGGAACACTTCAACAGCTGGTTCCCCAGCCTACAATACTACACAAGCCAAGGCTACCTGGTGATCGCGCCCAACTTCCGCGGATCGACTGGCTTCGGCCGCGAATTCATTGAGTCCCTCCGAAAAGATGCTGGCGGAGGAGACCTCAAAGACCTGGTCGCAGCAGTCGACTATCTCAAATCAACCGGCTACGTCGATCCCAACCGTATCGCCATAACGGGCGGGTCCTGGGGAGGATATCTCACACTAATGGCCTTGACAAAGTACCCAGATCTCTGGGCCGCGGGCGTAAGCATCGTCCCACTGGCGAACTGGTTCACAGCCCACGAGAACGAAGATCCAGTTCTCCAGAAAAATGATGAGTGGCTGATGGGCGACCCTGTCGAGGACCGTGATCTCTGGCAAGACCGGTCACCGTTATTTTTCGCGAATCGCATCCGCGCCCCGCTTCTCCTCCTTGCTGGCCAGAACGACATCCGCTGCCCGGTGAAGGAGACGGAACAGATGGCTGAGGCAGCGAGAAAGAATGGAGTGACGGTGGAGGTCAAGATATACGAGAATGAAGGTCACGGATTCGTACGAAGGGAAAACGAGATCGATGCGATCAAACGATCGGCGAAATTCCTAGAAACTCATGTGGGCCAGCGGTCAGCAAAAGGATAGCATGCGAATCCACAGTCTTTCCTTCGGTCTAGTTTTGCATATAGTGCGTGAAATGATTATATACTCTATATAGCTGACAATGAGTCAAGTGGGTTCTAAGCGATGAACAAGATCATGCTCTCGTTGGCCGAAGAGACTTTCTTCGCAGTATCCTCTCAAGCGAAGAAGAGGGGCATCTCAGTGCAAGAACTGCTGAGAGCAGTGATAGTACCAGAGTGGGTGAATGAAAACCGGCGCTCACATGCAATGTCATCGCGCACCGTAGAAGTTGCCCTTGAACCGACTGCGCCCCAGATGAATCCGCATCACCGAAACCGAATACTCGACATCACACTGGGCCAGCTGAAGTACTAAACGGCAAACCTTCCAGATCTCATTACGACAGACGCTTTGCTAAGAACGAGTGGGTTTCTCGCAATCGATGAGCGCAGAAACAAATCGGCGCTGATAGGCTAGCGAACCGATTCGGCTAGTCGTGGCCTTTCATTTCATCGTGCTTCGTGAAGGGGCCGATACCTCGAGCAGTTCCAAAGACACCCCTCTTAGTATGCCCAGAGCCACTCTCGACTAGGACTAGTCCATTGCGGACGGCGGCTTTCACATAGGTGCTACTCTGGCGGAGCCTTCGAAACTCTTCAACAGTGTAGCCGAAGGCTTCCAAGGGAATCCTGTTCCTCCAATTCTTCTGGAGATAGCTGAGTCTCTCAGCGATTGGCACTTCAGAAAAATCGTCGGAGACGATTATCAGGTCCACGTCGCTGTCTTCTAGATATTTGCCCGTTGCCCAAGAACCAGTCAGTATTGCTTTGTTGACCGTTATGCTTCGAGCGAGTCTCTGGACGTACCGCTTGGTTATTCTCTGGATATCCGCCTCTTTAGCCATCGGACGAGTTCTCCTACTTCTCTCAGATATCGCTGGGCCTGCTCCTTTTTGAATAGTGTCCCAGGGGCTCCCAGAGCGGCATCTGGATATTCGGAGGGTAGATAGAGAGGCGAGAGATCGTCGAGCGTCCTGACCAGTTTAGGCGACAACTTCGCCCGTCGAGCCACCATTGCGTATAGCCTCACCAGATTATAACCGCCAGCACCTCTTGGAGGCCTCTTTCTCTCAGAAAGAATCGCAGCTTTCAGAGCCTTCTCTGCAGAGTTGTGGAGGACATGAATGCACTTGCTGTATTTTCCGCCTTTGAATAGAAGCTGGGCAGATTCATAGTCGTCGATGGCGGCAGCAAGCCACCATCCTGCATCCTCCAGTACAGCTTTGGCCAATCTGCGGTTCGACTCTGAAAGGTCTGGATCTGGTTAAAAACTGACGCGTGATTCTACCAGCCGCCGTTATTATCCGTAAAACGTCAAATGCAAGCTGGCTTCAGCCGGGGATTATTGTCCATGGCAGCAGCACGGGCACCGCGACGACCACGACCCAGGTTAGAATCGCTGTCTGACCTGATCTACGGACTATCATTGTCGATCGGCGCGATAAGTCTAGTGATTACAAACAGTCAGACATCTAGCGTCAGTGACATTAACAAGAACATTCTCCAGTTTCTCTTCGTTTTCATCATCCTGATCACCAGCTGGATAATCTACACCAGCGACATGTCCGTTCTGCCCGTAGAAACCCGGCTTGTTCAACTGCTGAACGTCGTACTCCTCATGCTGGTCGCGATCTTCCCTTACCTCTTCGATCAGGTAGTGTCAGCGTTGAATCCTAGCAGTGTTCAAGACTATGCGTCGATCCTTTTCACGGCTGACTATGCAGGCACCTTAGTGATCATGGCGGTCTTCTCTCACATCATCGCGCAGGAAGAGGAACATCTCGTCGACGGCGAGATAATGATTCGGATGCGAAGGGTTCGAAATAGACTGGGCCTGTTAACCGTGATAGTGCTCTTGTCGCTTGCTGCCCCATGGGACTGGCTGTTTCTCGGTATACACGTCAGGCTCTTCATCTGGCTCGTCCCGATAGCCAGCTTCTGGATTAACCGGATGAGACGCTCGCCCTTTGGGTTGCCTGTACCCGGCGAACAACGCGTAGATCCCTTTGGGCCTGGACTGGGGCCTGCTAAATATGTGGAGGCTTAGCCTCGGAATATGAGTGATAGCGCTCTTCCTCTGGTCGAGCCTGATCTTGTTGGGATCTGGAGGAAGAACGTATGGTGGTTCGGCCTCCGATGGCCCTTCAGCTTCGTCCTCTTCTCCTGGGTTACAGTAGCGTCGACGCTTGCTCCAGAGTTTCATCTGGACCGTTATCTGCTGACAATGCTCGCCGGGTTTTTTGGCTTGGTCATCGGAGCGCACTACATCGACATAGCGGGAAGCAGTAACAAGTATCTCCCATACTTTCCAAAGATGAATCGGGCGGCAATTAGAGCCGTGGGTGTTCTCGCGGTTCTGGCTGGAGTAGCGATCGGAGTCTACATGTCGCTGGTCTACTCGATCTGGTTCCTAGTCTTCGTTGTCTTGGGAGGATTCTTCGCATTGTTCTATCCCATCGAGAAGCCGAGATGGCTGCACACATACGCGGGGTTTGGCGTCGCCTGGGGCTTTATGCCTGTCCTAGCCAGCTACTACATCCAAGCTCTGAGGATCGACCTGGTCGGACTAGGCTTAGCAGTCTTTCTCGGGATCACGGTAGTCGAGATGCATCACATGGCAGTCTTGACAAATGAGAAGGAGTATGCTACTGAGACTAACAAGAATGCTCGACTATTGCTGAAGATTCACAGAGCTGCTGCATATGCGATTGGGCTGATTCTCCTCATATCACGACTGGTCTAGAAGGGTCAGATTGTAGCCCCGAGCTGATCCGAAATCTCACAGCGCTCGTCTTCTAGCATGATACTTGGAATATGCAAGAAGCAACGCGTAACCGATGAATGTGTAGAACAGAACGTCCAGTCCGAAGCTTAGCCAGTCAGAGCCGATGGCGAGCAGACATGATGCAGAAATTTCAATACCGGGTGGTGGGCATCCGCCCGTTTTCCACGCGAGCGGGAAGCCATACCCACTAGCCGAGTTACCGGTGAGGACTGTCGCAAGAGTAACGACTGTCCCAATCACAATGAGACTAGGCCAGAGAAATGTCGGGCGAGTCATTTGAACGTAGCCAATCCAGCCTGTCTCTTAAGAAAACTGACGATAATCACCGGCATCTTTGTATTCTCAACTGACAGAGGGACCTCCGGTGATCTCGACGGGAGGAGACTCTTTTCGGCTTGAGACCGACAAACAATACTATTCTCCGGGCGAGATTCTCAACGGGATTGTTCATGTCGAGCTGGAACGTGGCGTCAAGATCCGCCATCTTGACGTGAAGTTGCAAGGTCGGGAGAAAGTCACGATCGACCCGCCGGTGGCTATGGCGCCGGTCGCACACAAGGCCCACTATTCGTCTACGAATGAGATGTTGAATTTGGCGCTGCGATTTCTGGATAATGCGGTTCTGGCTCCCGGAGAGATGAAGATCCCGTTCCAGTTCCAGCTCCCTCCCAATGCTCTTCCTTCGTTCATCGGACGATACGCCGATGTGACCTGGAAATTGTCCGCGACAATGGATATTCCGTGGCGTTCGGATTTGAGCGAGACAGTCTATCTGCGAATCTGGACATCAACCTCTGAGCCTCCAGCCTTGGTCGAGCTGGAGAATCCCGAGCGTAGTCCTAAATTGAATCTTAAGCTCACAACCAACATCTACCAGCCCGGAGAAAACGTGCGAGGCCAGCTAACTCTATTGGAGACTGGAAACTTGAGATCGGTCCGCGTCGAGTTGGTCCAGACGGAAGATTCAACAGCTCTCGGAGTATTCACGAGCGCCCACCGAACAGCGAATCGAACCATACAAGGCTTCCAGCTGATGAGGGAACAATTCACAGTCGGCCCTCCATTAGAGTTCCATTTGACCGTTCCCGCGGATTCTACGAGCAGCTACAAGGGAGAATATTCCATGGTTTACTGGAATGTTCTGACCACGCTAGACATTCCCTATTCGAACGATGTTCAGCTCTGCGAACCCATCATCGTAGCGTTGAGGAAAGCCCCAATCGCCCTAGCCCCGACTGTCTCCAGCAAAGAGAAGATTCCCCTGACAGCAGGGACCGCAGGCGAGTCGCACGTAGACACTACGCTTCGGCCGATGACTGCCGTTGAACCCGCTGAAACGATCAACACAACAAGCTCTCCATTGCCGGATCCTGCAACTCAGACGTCAGACATCGGATCGCTGATTCTGAAGCTTCTCAGCGATGGGGGATCAAAGGACTTGCTAGAAATCAGCAGTGAGCTACAACAGTCATCTACAGGATTCGTTGATCTAAACACAGTCATGAAGATCTGCGAGGCGCTTGTCTCTCATGGAAAGGTGAAACGAACAGGCGTGGGCGAGTTCTTCGCAGAATACAGTCTAGCCAAAGAGCCCTCCGCCCCTTAGTCGCTCTCATTACCGCGACGAATATCTGATTACGAGATAATTAGTAACTGAAAAAAAAGAGAGCTTGGAGTTGTGATCCGGCAGTGGGCGATCGCAGTGCTGGGATGATTCTTCTCCTTCCATGTCCGGGTTGTTGAGGATCACCGGGTAGTAGACAATGGACCGTATCGACTGGTCCGACATCCATCCTATACGGGAGTCTTGATCACGTTCATCGGACTAGCACTAGCAGTCCAGTCCCTAGGAGCACTATTCGTTCTGCTAGCCGTCTTCATCGTCTCCTATGGCTACCGGATGGGAGTCGAAGAGAAAGCGCTATTGTCAGAACTAGGCGACGACTACGCCAACTACATGAAACGGACAAAACGACTCATACCATACCTCATCTGAAGTGTGGAGAATCTCTAGAGATCTGGCAACCCCCTGGGGGTCCAGAAATAGTTGACAAGAAGGAAAAGATAGCGGGGGAGAGAAGTACTTCTTGTAACCGTCCGTTTTCTGAACCCAGAAGGGCTTTATGACGCACATCGCCTTTTGATGTAGGCTGATCGTTGTCTCAGGTTGGACGAAAGCTCGTAGCGATAATGTACACGGACATCGAAGGCTACACTGCGCTCACCCAGAGCGACGAATCGCTCGCGATGAAACTGCTTGAGACGCACAGGGAGCTCATCCGTCCAGTCTTCGCGAAATATTTGGGCAGGGAGGTCAAAACGATGGGAGACGCTTTTCTCCTAGAATTTGACAGCGCGCTTGAAGCGACAGAATGTGCGGCAGAGGTTCAGAGAGTTCTCCGGGTTTATAACGAAACAGCGTCCAGGAAGGTCCCCGTAAGGATTGGGATCCATGTCGGAGACGTAATACACAGGGAAGGAGATGTCTATGGTGACGCAGTCAACATAGCCTCGCGGATTGTCCGATTGGCCGCCGGGGGAGAGATCTGCATTTCAGCCCAAGTCTATGACCAAGTGCACAACAAGATTCCATTCGGGCTGTTGAAGCTCGGTCCCCATGGTTTGAAGAACGTCTCTTTCCAGACCGACGTCTATAAGCTCGAACTCTCCTGGCAGACTTCTAGGATGAACG
>Ga0137385_10003324_pt1 | contig 13951 bp, 10 predicted proteins | sample SagtaG_FD_104921 | JGI IMG/M metagenome (GOLD analysis project Ga0137385, IMG submission 104921) | Vadose zone soil microbial communities from Sagehorn Ranch, Mendocino, California, USA - Sage2_R_80_16 metaG | ecosystem: Environmental > Terrestrial > Soil > Vadose zone | place: USA: California...
GCGGGGATCGGACTCGTGATCGGCACCTTGGTCGGCGCGACGGGCGGTTTCTTCGGCGGCGTGATCGACGATGTGCTGGTGCGGATCACCGAACTCTTTCAAACCGTGCCGTCGTTTCTGCTCGTGATCGTGATTGTCGCGATCGGCCGGCCTGGCGTGACGATCATCGCGCTCGCGATCGGCATCGCTTCATGGCCGACCGTCGCGCGGATCGTGCGTGCCGAATTCCGCACGCTGCGCCAGTCGGACTTCGTGCTCGCTGCACGCAGCCAGGGCTTCAGCAACGCGCGCATCATCTTCGGCGAGATTCTGCCGAACGCGTTGCCGCCGGTGATCGTGACCGCGTCGGTGATGGTGGCGAGCGCGATTCTGATCGAGTCTTCGCTGTCGTTTCTCGGCATGGGTGACCCCAACGTGGTCAGTTGGGGCGGCATGATCGGCGCCGGCCGCGATTCGCTGCGCACCGCCTGGTATCTGACCGCGGTTCCCGGCGCGGCGATCGTGCTCGCGGTGCTCGCGCTGAACCTGCTCGGCGACGGTCTGAACGACGCGCTCAATCCGCGCCTGCGTGAACGCGTTTGACAACACCCGGCTGAATACCTGAACGGCCGACAACGTATCCGAGGATGCACTGTGGCAAACCTGCTTGAAGTACGCGACCTGCGCGTCAGTTTCGGCGCGCATGAAGCGGTGCGCGGCCTGAGCTTCGATATCGCGCAAGGCGAAACGCTGGCGCTGGTCGGCGAATCGGGTTGCGGCAAATCGGCGAGCGCACTGTCGTTGATGCGCCTCGTGCCCACGCCGGGACGCGTGACGGGCAGCCTGCGCTTCGACGGCCGCGAGTTGCTCGATCTGTCGGCGCGCGAGATCCGGGACATTCGCGGGCAACAGATCTCGATGATCTTCCAGGAGCCGATGACGTCGCTCAATCCGGTGCTGTCGATCGGTGCGCAGATCGTCGAGACGTTGCGGCAGCATGAGCGTCTGTCCAAAGCGGTGGCATGGAAGCGCGCGGTCGAATTGCTCGAGCTGGTGCAGATTCCCGAACCGCAGCGACGCGTGTTCGATTATCCGCATGAGCTTTCCGGCGGTCAGCGCCAACGGGTGATGATTGCGATGGCCGTGGCCTGCCGGCCGCGTCTGCTGATCGCGGATGAACCGACCACGGCGCTCGACGTCACGATCCAGGCGCATATTCTCGAACTGCTCGACGGTTTGCGACGCGAGTTGTCGATGTCGTTGCTGCTGATCACGCACGACCTCGGCATCGTCGCGAAGCACGCGGATCGTGTCGCGGTGATGCTGGCAGGCGAGAAGGTCGAGGAGGCGCCGGTCGCGCGGCTCTTCACGCAACCGCGGCATCCGTACACGCGCGGCTTGCTCGGCGCCTCGCTGAATCTCGCGGACGATCTGCATTATCGCGGCTGGAAGTTGCCTGAAATCCGCCACGGTATCGGCGAAGACGGCAAGCCGAGCTTCGCCGTGGTGCCGCGTTCGGTACGCACCGGGCAGTATGTGGCGGATGCGGATCCCGCACAGCCTGTCGCGGCAGCGGGCGTTGCGCCGTTGCTCGAACTGCAGGACGTGCGGATCGACTATCCGCAGCGTCACGGTAAAACCACGCTGCGCGCCGTGGACGGCGTGTCGCTGCGGATTGCCCGCGGCGAGACGGTCGGACTGGTGGGCGAATCCGGTTGTGGGAAATCGACGCTGTCCAAAGCGATCCTGCGGCTCGTGCCGGCAGCCAGTGGCGCCATCCGCTTGCGCGGTACCGATCTCGTGCCGCTGGGCGAGCGTGAGTTGCGCCCGCTGCGGCGTCACGTGCAGATGGTGTTTCAGGACCCGTACGCGTCGCTCAATCCGCGCCGCACGGTGGCGGAGATTCTCGATACGGTGCTGGTGGTGAACGGCATCGGCAATGCGCAGCAGCGCCGCACACGGATCGCGGCCATGCTGGATAGAGTCGGTCTGCCCAGTTCGGCGCTCGGCCGTTTTCCCCACGAGTTCTCGGGGGGCCAACGGCAACGCATCGGCATTGCGCGGGCGTTGGTGCTCGAACCGGACCTGCTGATCTGCGACGAACCGGTGTCCGCGCTCGACGTGTCGATTCAGGCGCAGATTCTCAATCTGCTGGTCGACCTGAAACGCGATTTCGGCTTGGCGTATCTGTTCATCTCGCACGATCTCTCGGTGGTGCGCTATATCGCCGATCGCGTGCATGTGATGCAGGCGGGCCGCATTGTCGAGAGCGGGCATCATCGCGATATCTGGCGTGCGCCGCAGCATCCGTACACACGCACGCTGCTCGACGCGATTCCGGGCAAGACATTCGACGCGCAGGCTGCATAGTCGGCATAGCTTGCCTCGGCCGTTCCGCTCAGGCGGCCGCGGGCAAGGGCGAGGGCGGCGGAGGTCGCCCTCGCCGATCCTCATTCCTCAAACCTTCTCACTCATTGCCGAAGTACGCCGGCAGACGAAAGCCGTCATAGAAGCGATTACCGCGGATCGCGCGCTGGAACTCCGCCGACTGATACGCCTGCACGATATCCTGCGTCGCGCGAGCATTGCGGTTGGAGGCCTTGACGACGACCTGGTTGATATACGGCGGCGTCATGTCTTCGAGCGCGAGCGCATCGGTCAGTTTGTGACCGCTGAAGATCGCGAAATTGCCCTGAATCGCGGCGTAATCGACATCGTCGAGTGCGCGCGGCGCCTGCGCCGATTCGAGCGGCACGATCTTGATGCCGGCCGGATTGGCGATCACGTCCCGCTCGGTGACGTCGACGGGATTCGGGTTCGGTTTGATCCTGATCCAGCCGATGCGCTGCAGAATCTTCAACGCGCGCTCCAGATTGACCGGGTCGTTCGGCACCGCGACGCGCGAGCCGGGTTTGACGTCCGCGAGCGAATGATGTTTGCTCGAATAGAGTCCCATCGGCGGCGTCGGAACCTGCACCACGCCGACGAGATCGGTGCCGTTGCGGTCGTTATACGACTTCAGATAGACCTCGTGCTGCATCACGTCGGCGACAATCTCGCCGCGGTAGACGGCCTGGTTCGCTTCGAGCCCGGTGCTGAACTCGACGTATTTGATCGCGTAGCCTTTCTTGCGCAACTGCGGCTCGACACCCGCCTTGAATTCATCCGCGTAGGGGCCGGGGACGAAACCGACACGCAGTTCCCGCGCAGTGCCGCCGTTATCGGCGGCATAGGCGGTGAACGTCGCAAGCGTGGCAGCCAGCAGGAAGGCGCCAGCGAGGCGGCGCCTCAACGGCGATGGAGCTTCAATGGATCGGGACATGGTGGTGGATTAGCGAATGGATGAGAGAGTGGTGCGGTTATCGGCCTGGGCCCGCTTCATAACCGGGCGGCACGGGCGGGCCCGCCCGATAGAAGAAATCGAGGAAGCGCACCTCGCGCACGCCGTCTTCATAGGCCACCGGATAGGTGCCACGTCGAACGATTCGAAGAGGTGTTCCCACTGACGACGCAATCGAATTGACGCCTTGCTCCTCTGCCTGACCGATGATGCGCGCGGCGGTCGCTTCGTCGGTGGGGCCGCCGAACATCATCGTGCCGAGAGTCAGTGTCGAGACCTTGATGCCGCTGCGGCCGAGTTGTCTGTATTCCATGTGTGTCCGGCTCCGTGAGAGGGTGAATCGAAAGGGGCTTAGCGCTGCAGCCAGACGTCGGCGAAACTGGCCGAGACGCCGTCCGGCGAGGTCGTATGATCGTGCACCGCGCGCGAATAGACGGTCAGGTATTGCGGCGAAACGAGATTGATGTCCGGCAGATCGCGCTCGAGAATGCGCTGAATCTGCGAGAACAGCTGCTTGCGCTTCGCTTCGTCGGTTTCTTCGGCGACCTGCGAGAACAGCTGATCGATCTCAGGGTTGCTGTAATGGGAGCCGTTAGTAAAGGGCACGCCACGCCGGAAATTGTTGGTCGTATAAAGCCGCGCCACGCCGGCCACCGGATCGAACAGATTGCTCATGCCGTTGATGCTGAAATCGAAATCGCGGTCGGTATAGATGCGCTTCAGGTAGGCCGGCAGATCCTGGCTTCGAACGGTGACGGCAATGCCGGCACGGGCCAGCGCCGACTTGACGTAAGCGGCGGTGCGCGCGGGCAGATCGCCGATCGGCAGCGGATCGACGGTGAGGGCGAAGCGCATGCCGTCGGCTTTGCGCGGATAACCGGCTTCGTCGAGCAGCGCGTTGGCATGCTCCACGTTGAACGGATAGGGCGTGGGCGCCGGATCGTAGTACGGGCTCGACGGAATGATCGGGCTCGCGAGCGGCGTCGCGTAGCCGTAGTAAATCACCTTGCGGATCACTTCGCGATCCAGCGCCGATGCGATTGCCTGCCGCACCTTCGGATTCTTCAACACCGGGTTGTCGAGGTTGAACTCGATGCGCGCCACACCGGCCTGGAACTCATAGCCGCGAGCCTCGAGTCCTAGCTTCGGGTTGCCTTTCAGGCGTTCGAGATCGGACAGGGGCACGGGCGTGTCGCCGCTCAGGTCCACGGAGCCGTCTTCGAAAGCGACGGTGCGGGCGGCCGGATCGTTGATCACCTTGACGACAATGCGATCCAGCCACGGTTTGCCTTTGTTCCAGTAATCGTCGTTACGCACGTATTCGATGTAGCTGCCGCGCACCCATTTGACGAAGCGAAACGGGCCGGTGCCGATCGGCGCATTATTGGCGGGGTTGGTCAGCACATCGGTGCCTTCGTAGACGTGCTTCGGCACGATCGGCGTTTCCGACGAGGAAAACGCCTTGATCAGATACGGCGCCGGCTTCGACAGCGTGATGACGACGGTATAAGGATCGGGCGTCGCGACATCGGTGACGTTGGCGAAAGTGATCTTGGCGCGAGGGTGCACCTGCCTGAGCGTCTGGATCGAATACGCGACGTCGGCGGACGTGAAGGGCTTGCCATCGTGCCATTTCACACCGTGGCGCAGATGGAAAATATATTGACGGCTGTCGTCGCTTACTTCCCACGCGGTGGCGAGCGAGGGTTTCGGTTGAAACCTGAAGTCGTATTCGAGCAGCCCTTCGACGACTTTCGGGCTGACCTTCAGCACGTTGGTCGCGGTGGTGGCGAGATCGACCAGCGCGGTCGGCTCCGGTGTGACGATGAAATTAAGCGTGCCGCCGCGAGTCTGTGCCTGCGACTGCGGAGCGGACAGCGCGATGGTGAGGGTGACCGCCAATCCGAGCGCGCCGTTGAACAGGCGCGCGCCGCAGCGGCGCAGCGACGCCCGCGTTGTGACATAGGCCATCGTAGGGTTGTGTGAGAAAAGGATAGGGAAGGGAAGCCATGCGACCACCTTTGTGTTTTGAAGGTGATTCGACGGGGTGCGGGGCCTGGCGATCAATAACGCAAGCCTGCTTCGCGCAGTAGCGGCAACACGCGCTCGCCGAAGAAATCTAGATCGGGCTGAAAGTCGAAGAAACTCAATTGCACGCCATCGACGCCGGCCTGATGCAAGCGCACGATGTAGTCGGCGATCTGTTGCGGTGAGCCGGCGATCGAGATGTTGCCCCCCACCGCGCGGGAAGCGGCCTGATTACGCTGTTCCGCGTTGCCCCGCCATGCATGGGCGTCGCTATCGAAACGATGGAAACTGCCTTCGTCGCCGTGCGCGACGATCGCATCGCGGTAGGCGCGTGCCTCGGTGGCTGTCTCGCGGCAAATCACCATCGGATTGATCAGCGTGCGAATCTTGCGGCCGTGCCTGGCCGCCGCGGCCTTCACGCGTGCCGTGTGAGCAGGCAACGCGGCGAGCGCGCCCTCGATCTCCGAGCCGGCCGGGCTCGTGACGAACACGATGTCGGAGTAGCGCGAGGCGAAATCGATGCCGGCGTCGGAGCCAGTCGCGTTCACGAGCAGCGGGCGTCCATAGCGCGGTTTCGGCGTCACGAATGCCTTGTCCAGTTTCCACGACGACAACTCGGGCGTGAAGCTGAAGTTTTCCGGCTGCGCCCATAGCTGCTGAACGGCATCGAGAAACTCGGCGGCAAGCTCGTAGCGCCGGTCATGTTCGATGCGGTGCCAGCCGAACATCTCATGCTCGATCGCGCGATGACCGGTGACGACATTGATGCCCCAGCGGCCCTTCGAGATGTGATCGAGCGTCGCGGTGAATTTGGCGAAATGAAGCGGGTGCCACGGGCCGTAGAGCACATGGCTGGTCGCCACCAGAATGATGCGTTCGGTACGCGCGGTCATCGCCGCGAGCGACATGAAGGAGTCGAGCGCCTCGCCATTGAATACGCCGCCGTAGCCACCTTTCGGCAACCATTGCGACAAGGCGAAGACGAGATCGAAACCGAATGCCTCGGCCTTTTGCACTAGCGCGAGGTTGTAGTCGAATGACCAGTCGGTCGTGCGTGGGAGCGTCGAAGCGCTCCAGCCGCCTGCCTGGATCGGCAGGAACAGACCGAGCAGAAGAGGCTGCTCCAATGCGCGCGATACCGGGCTCTCCGCGAATGAAGCCGGCGAGCGGACCGGCACGAAAGGTGAAGCATCATGCGTTTCTTGTGCGGAGGTCGTCGATGCAGGCGAAGGCGCAGCCCGAGTGGAGTGAGTCACAGTGAATATCCGTGCCGAAAGCCATGAAAGGTGTGCGGTCGGCGAAGCAGCCGGCAATTTCGCAGCGCGCCGTGTGACCATTTGCCATGCAGCGATAGGGCTTGAGTGTCAGCAGTAAATCACGCGCTGTCTGGAATGCCAAACAACTAATTCTGCTTATTAATTGATGGCGGAATGATGCGCAGCAATGCTGCTATAGCGGCATTGCTGCGCCTTCACGCGAAGGCTTGCTGACCCACGACCGGCTCGCCCAGCGTGAGCATCAACCGGTTCGCCCAGGCGAAGATTGCAATCGCGTGGCTGAGATCGAAAATCTGCATATCGTCGAGCCCCGCGTGGCGAAGCGCATCGAGCGATTCCGGGCCGACCGCTTCCGGATGCAGCGTGAGATCGATCGCGTACCGCACGATGGCGCGTTCGCGCTCCGTCGTGCCCGCGGTGTCGGGCGCGGCGAAGATCTGCTGGATCACGTCGTCGCGCTTCGCGAGTTGCTTGAAACGCTGCGCATGCACCGACGCGCAGTACACACAGCCGTTGACGCGCGAGACGACCGTGCTCGCAAGCTCGCGCTCCGATCGCGACAGGCCGTCGGGCGCGAGTCCCGCCAACCGTGCAACGAAATCATCGGCCACGGCAGCCGATAGCGGGTCAGGTGATGAAGACATGAAGTGTCGGTCCGTCAAAAGGAGGAGTCAGGCGGTCGTGTCGATGTGGCACGCGTTGGCGTCGGCGTCGGCCCATTCGTCTCCGGCGAGTTCGGCGGTGTCGAACGCCTGCAGCGCGGCGTAGTGCGTATCCCGGTCGGCGTTGAACAGCATGGCGGCGATCGCGCGCGCCAGCCGTTGCGCGCCGTCGCTGATCGCGGGGATGTCGCCGGCGACCTTGCCGTGCGTCAGGCTTGCCGCGTGATTGAAGCAGTGGATGCGCGCCAGTGCCGGACAGGTGCCCGGAATGCGTTCCTGGAACGCGAAGTTGCGATCGAGGTCCGGCGAGCTGGCAAGGTCGTCGTTCGGCAGATCGGATGCCGGCGTGAAGCGGTCGCGCCAGCGGCGCACGTGCGGTGCGATCGGCGCAAACTCGTCGCGCGTGTCGATTTCCGAGTGAAAACCGGTGGCGAAAATCAGGTAGTCGAATGTGTAATGCCCCTTCGGCGTGTCGACGACGACCGTGTCGCCTTCATGGCGCGCCCGCGTAAGTGGGCTCGACAGGTGCAGGTGAGCCTGCGCATGTCTGGCGACCCGTAGCACGCTGTCGCGCGGCGGCGGCGCCTGAGTCCGCGCGGAGTAGTGCAGAAAGCGCCATTTCCAGTCGTCGGGCAAGCTTGCGAAACCATGAACGAGTCCGGGGCTGCCGATTCCGGTCAGCTTGTTAATGCGAGGCAGCGCATCGCGGCGCACGAACAGATCGACTCGCGCCGCGCCCGCTTCGAGAGCGCTTGCGGCGTTATCGAACGCCGATGCGCTCGCGCCTACCACACCGACACGCTTGCCGCGCAACGCGGCGAAATCGATCGCATCGGACGAGTGCGCGTGCAGATGTACGGGAAGGTCGCGTGCAACCTCGGGAATGAAGGGGCCGCCAAGGCCCTCACGGCCCGTTGCGAGTACGACATGGCGGGCGCGCACGGTTTCGCGCCGTGCCTCGCTGCTGTCGTCGGCCGGGCCGTGCAGGAGGTCGAGTTCGATCAGGCCGTCGCCGCGGGGTTGAAGTTTCACGACGCGTGTGTCGTTGCGCACCGGCAGATCGAGCACGCAGCGATACCAGCGCAGGTAGTCCATCCATTGCGCGCGCGGAATCTTGCAGAGCGCGCTCCATTGCTCGCGGCCGAACTGGGCTTCGTACCATGCGCGGAACGTCAACGCCGGCAAACGGAGCGCGGGGCCGGTCAGTTGTTTCGGCGAGCGCAGCGTCTGCATCCGTGCGTAGGTGACCCACGGTCCTTCATGGCCCGCCGGCGCCTGATCGAAGAGCCGCTGGTTGTCGATGCCGAGCAGGCGCAATTCGGCGCTCGCCGCGAGGCCGGCCATGCCGGCACCGATGATGGCGACGTCGAGCACGCGTTGCGCGTCGACGCTCCGCGCGGGCACCCAGGACGGAGCGGGAAGCTCGAGCCAGTCGAGGTCTTCGTGAAGCCGGGCTTCGAGCGCGGCCAGTCCGTCGGCGGAGTGTGAGGGGGGCGTTGCGGTCATGCCGTGACTCCGGTGTCGCGGTGGGTGGAAGAGGCGGAATCGGCGCGGTTGTCCGCGCTATCCGTGCGATCGTGAGCGACCAGCGCACCATGCCGCGACGCCGCGTGACGCACGGCGCCGGGCAGCAGGGCGTGCGACACGTCCGCCAGCGTCTCGATCAGCGCGTCGATCTCTCCGGTGTGTGGCCGGCCGGACAGCGTGACGACGCCATACAGAAACGGAATAGGCACATCGAGCGGTCGCACTTCGACGTCAGCGAGACGCGTGCCGAACGCCGTCACCGGATCGACGATGGCCACGCCGAGCTTTTCCTGCGCCGCCATCATTGCGTTGAGCGACGCATTCGTTTCCAGCGTCACGTGAAGTGCAATGCCCGCCTGATCGAACGCACGATCGATGCGGTTGCGCAGACGATAGCGGTTCGCCAACGTCGCGACCGGCCGGCCGGCAAGGCGCTCAAGCCGCAGTACGGAGTCCTGCGCGAGCGGATCGTCCCGATGCAGCACGGCGACGCACGGCGCTTCGATGATGTAGTGCACGTCGAGGGCCGCGTGATCGAGCGGAAGTGTCGCGATGCCGATATCGGCGGCACGCGACAGCAAGGCTTGGACGACCTGCTCGGCGGAGGCGCTGCGCAGTTGCGTGTCGATGCGTGCGCTTCCTTGTGCGCCGCCTTGCGTCAACTTCGCAAGCGCGCGTGGCGCCAGCGCCGCCGCGAGCGCGGGCGTCGCGACGACGCGCAACGGCATCGGCTCGTCGCGGCCGATGGCGCGCGCGCTGGCCCGGATCGCAGCGAGGCCGATCAACGAGCGCTCCACCTCGTCATAAAGCAGAAACGCGCGGCTGGTCGGCGTGACGCGCGGTCCTTTCCGCTCGAACAGCGCGTAGCCGATCTCCTGTTCGAGGTCCTGGATCGTTCTCGTCACGCCCGGCTGCGAGCGGCCGAGCAGCCGGGCGGCGCCGGTCATGCTGCCGGCCGACATGACTGCCGAAAACGCTTCGAGTTGATGCAGCTCCATGCGATGCCTCATCCATGTGGTGGGTGCATTTTAGGGGCCGTTGAATGCGTGATTCTTATAATAAATTCCGCTATGCAATTGACGGATGCGCCGGTTCGCTGTTGCGTGAGCGAACAGGGGCGACTGATCGGCCACAGGCGGAAATCGCGCAAAATCCCATGAAACAAGGGGTTTTGTGCGATTGGTGCCATCGCTCACACGGCTTGCCGCGTTGCGAAGCATCTGCTTTCATAAGCTTCATGGAAGCGCAGGAATAAGCTTTGACGCTTATCTTCGTTGGCCCGCTTCCGGGCGACATGGTTACATCGGCTCACTCTATTTCATGGCGTGAGAACAGCATGTCGATTCTGTGGAACAACAAGCGCGGTGCAGCCCGCACGCTGCTTCAACTGGCTGGCGCGCTGACGATTGCATTCGGCGCTGCGATGCCCGCGGCAAACGCGGCTGATCCGTACTGGGTCGGCGTGACCGGCCCGCTCAGCGGCCAGGATGCGCAATACGGCGAGCAGTGGAAGCGTGGCTTCGATCTCGCGCTCGAGCAGATCAACGCCAACGGCGGCATTAACGGCCATCCGCTCAGCTACGACTTCGAGGACAGCCGCAGCGATCCGCGTCAGGCCGTCGCCATCGCGCAAAAGTTTGCCGACGACAAACGCATCCTGCTCGAACTGGGGGATCTGTCGAGCGGTGCATCGATGGCCGCGTCGCCCATTTACCAGCGCGCCGGTCTCGTGCAGTTCGGCTTCACCAATTCGCATCCGGACTTCACCAAGGGCGGCGACTACATGTGGAGCACGGCGATCAGCCAGGCTGAAGAACAGCCGATGCTCGCGCACTACGTCACCAAAGGGCTCGGCTTCAAAAAGATCGCCGTGCTCTATCTGAACACAGACTGGGGCCGCACGAGTAAGGACATCTTCGCGAAGGCCGCCACGGCGAACGGTGCGCAGGTCGTCGCGGCGGAGGCATATCAGCCGAACGAGAAGGACTTTCGCGCGACGCTCACGCGCGTGCGCAGCGAAGAGCCCGATTCGATCGTTCTGATTTCGTACTACTCCGACGGTGCCCAGATCGTCCGCCAGGCGCGAGCGGCAGGTGTGCGCACGCCGATCGCGGCGGTCGGTTCCGTGTATTCGCCCAAGTTCCTCGATCTGGGCGGCCCCGCGGTGAACGGCGTCTACACGGAATCGAACTTCTTCCCCGGCGATACGCGCCCGGAAGTGCAAAGCTTCGTGCTGCGCTACCGTGCCAAATACGGTGCCGAGCCGGACACCTTCGCCGCGCGCGCCTACGACGCGATGATTCTTGCGGGCGAAGTGATCCGCCGCTACGGCGCTAACCGTGCCGCCGTGCATGACGGCTTTGCGAAAATCAGCGACGTGCCGAGCGTGATTTTCGGCAAGTTCAAATTCGATCCGCAGACGCGCCGCGTGGCCGGTGCAAAGAACCTCGAGCTTGTAGTCAAGGACGGCAAGTTCGCCTTGTGGGACGGTGCGAGCGCCATACACGCGCAATGATCGAACGTACGTACGGACACCGTGGACCACGGGACTGACACGCTATGACTGCCTGGTTCGACTACACGATCAACGGACTGATCGTCGGCAATATCTATGCGCTACTGGCGGTCGGCCTCGCGCTGATCTTCGGCGTATCGCATCTGATCAATTTCGCTCACGGTTCCGTGTACATGGTCGGCGGTTTCATTGGCTGGCTGTGCCTGACGCGGCTCGGCTTGCCGCTGCCGGTCGCGCTTGTCGCGACCATCGCGGGCTGCGCGGTGCTCGGCATCGTCATCGAGCGGATCGGCTTGAGGCCGCTGCAGGGCGCCGCGCGCATCGCGCCGCTGCTCGCCACCATCGGCATCAGTTTCGTCCTCGACCAGCTCGCGCAGATCGTCTTCGGAGCCGACCCGCGTCCGGTGCCGAGTCCGCTGCCGCCGTGGTCGCTCTCGATCGGCGGGGCGACCCTCGGCTCGCTCGATCTGCTGATCGCGGCGATTGGCATCAGCGCGGCGGCCGTGCTTTACGTGTTCCTGCGCTTCACGCGGCTGGGCTGGGCCGTGCGCGCGACCGCCCAGGATCGCGACGCCGCGCAGCAGATGGGCGTCAACGTGAATGCCGTGAATCAGGCCGTGTTCGCGATCGCCTGCGGCCTCGGCGGCTTGAGCGGCTTGCTGGTGGGCATGTATTACAACAGCATCGATCCCGCGATGGGATTTCAGGCGACGCTGAAGGGCGTCGTCGCATTGTTGATCGGCGGGCTGGGCAACGTGCCGGGAGCGATCGCCGGCAGCCTGCTGCTGGGCCTGGTCGAAAGCTATGGCGTCGCGCTGTTCGGCACGAGCTATCGCGACCTGTTCGCGTTCGTGCTGCTGCTGGCGTTTCTCGTGTGGCGGCCAAATGGGCTCTTCAGCTCGAGCCGCCGCCTGCCGCCCGAGCCGCTGACGGGTACGTTTCTGTCGAACCGCCGGGAGGTCAGGATTCCGCGCCGCGTCCTCGTTGCAGTGGTAGCGCTCGCGTTCGTCTTGCCGTTCGCGACGCCATCGGCGTATCTGCTGCAGACGCTGACCAACGGCTGGATCTATGGGCTGCTCGCGCTCAGCCTCACACTTGTCGCGGGGACGGTCGGGCAGATTTCGCTCGGCCACGCGGCACTGCTGCTCATCGGCGCATACGCGTCGGCGCTGCTGTCGGTGAATCTGGGCTGGTCGCCGGCGGTGACGATACCGCTCGCAGGGCTCATCACCGCGGCAATCGGCACGCTGCTGGTCTATCCGTCGTTCCGGCTGCGTGGACACTATGTCTCGATTGCGACGCTCGGCATCGGCGAAATCATCGGACTCGTCGTGCTGAACTGGGACAGCCTGACGCGCGGGCCGGTCGGCATCACCGGCATTCCGCCGCTGTCGCTGTTTGGCTGGCAGTTGACGGGAGTGCGCGCCGTCTATTGGTTCACGCTTGCGGTGCTCGTGCTGCTCGCGCTGCTGCAGGTGCGGCTCTTGCGCTCGCATCTCGGGCGCACATGGCGCGCGATCCGCGAGGACGACGTCGCAGCGCGCGCGTATGGCATCCGGCCCAACCGCTACAAGGCGATCGCCTTCGCATGCGGTGGACTGGCCGCCGGCATCGGCGGCGGCATTGCGGCGCATCTGTACAGCTACATCAACTATCAGACCTTCGATTCGCAGGTGTCGATTCTTGCGCTGACGATGGTGATTCTGGGCGGCCTCGGCAGCGTGATCGGCGCGGTGGCGGGGGCGATTGCGCTGATCAGTCTGCCCGAACTGTTCCGCTTCGCCGCCGACTACCGGATGCTGATCTACGGCGTGATCCTGCTTCTGCTGGTGCGCTTCCGGCCGCAAGGCCTGTTCGGCGCGGTATGACCGAGACGACGATGACATCTTCTTCCACCAGCGGTGCGGACATCCTGTTCGACGTGCGGCGCGTGACGCGCCGCTTCGGCGGTCTCGTTGCGGTCGACGAGGTGAACCTGTCGGTTGCGCGCGGCGAATGCGTGAGCGTGATCGGACCGAACGGCGCCGGCAAGTCGACGCTGTTCAATCTGCTGACCGGGATCGATACGCCCGACGCAGGTGTGGTGCGCTTCGGCGGTGAGGACGTGACCGGCATGGCGCCGGAACAGCTTGCCGCGCGCGGCGTAGCCCGCACGTTTCAGCATGGGCGTGTGTTCGGCAATTTGAGCGTGCTGGATAACGTGCTGATCGGCGCCCACGCGCGTCTTGCCATGACGCGTCGCGGCTGGCCCGTCGTCGGCGCGTTCGCGGAAGTGCTGCGCGCCCTGGCCGGACCCGCAACGGTACGCCGCGAGGACGCCGCCCTGCGCGAGGAAGTGGCGGCGCTGCTGGCGCGCTTCGGCACTCGCCTTGCGCCGCGCATCGACGAGCCGGCGCACAGCCTGTCCTACGCGAACCGCCGGCGTGTCGAGATTGCGCGCGCGCTGGCGCTGCGTCCGCGCATTCTTTTACTCGACGAGCCGACCGCCGGCATGAACGAGTCCGAAACCGCGGAAATGCTCGAACTGATTCTCGAACTCAAGCGCGACGGGCTCACGATCCTGCTGATCGAACACAAGCTCGATCTCGTGATGCGGCTTTCCGATCGCGTGCTCGTGCTCGAC
>Ga0137385_10003335_pt1 | contig 13938 bp, 10 predicted proteins | sample SagtaG_FD_104921 | JGI IMG/M metagenome (GOLD analysis project Ga0137385, IMG submission 104921) | Vadose zone soil microbial communities from Sagehorn Ranch, Mendocino, California, USA - Sage2_R_80_16 metaG | ecosystem: Environmental > Terrestrial > Soil > Vadose zone | place: USA: California...
TCTGGGAAGTTGGAAATATCCTTGCGCGCTGTGGGTTCTGGTCATTCCGCTGTCGCTCGCTGCCCCACTCCTGCTGATGCTCTGGGCATCGTTCCTGCCGCTCTACACGACCCCTGCGCTCGACGATCTCGGCCGCATGTCGCTCGCCAACTATCTGTCCGTGGCGACGCGCGAGGACACCGTCTCGGGTCTCTGGAACAGCCTTCTGGTCGGCGCCGGCAGCGCGAGCGCGGTCGCGGCGTCGACGCTGGTGCTGAGCTGGGTGGTGGTGCGCCGGCGCGAGGCGGTCCGCTGGCTCCTCGATGTCATCGCCTCGCTGCCGCTGGTGTTTCCCGGCATCGTGCTCGGCATCGCGGTTCTGGTCGAGTTCCTGAACCTGCGCTTCATTCCGATCTATGGCACGGTGTGGATCGTGATCTTCGCGCTCACGGTGAAATTCCTGCCCTATGGCATGCGGTTCTGCTATTCGAGCCTGCTCTCGATCGACCGCCAGCTCGAGGAAAGCGCGCGCGTGTGCGGCGCCGGCACCTTCACGGTGTTGCGGGCGATCGTGCTGCCGCTCACGACACCCGCGATCGCCGCGACCGCAATCTACGTCTTCATGCATGCGATCCGCGATCTGCCCACCGCGATCCTGCTCTCGGGCGCGAACAACTCCATCGTGTCGGTGGTGATCCTCAGTCTCTGGGACAACGGCGAGGTCCCCCAGCTCGCCGCGCTGAGCATCCTCATCGCCGCAGCCATGACCGCGCTCGGCGTGGTGTTCATGAAACTCGCCACGCGGCACAATTACAGGATATAGCTCAAGATCCCCATGCTCCGTTTGTGTCGTTCAAAAGGACATGCGTTCGCTTGCGCTGGCGCGGACGCTCATCACCGGCTATCGACCAATTTGACATGACGGTCACAACGGCCGACGTGCCGAGGACTACGCTGCGGCACGCTTATTGCGTTTGCGACGCGGGGCGGCGGTTCCCAGCTCTTCGAGGCGCACGGGCGGGCGGCCCGGAAAGCGCGCGATCAGCTCCAGCTCGCCGCCCATCGCCTTGAGAACGTTGCGCAACGTCGAGATGAACATGTCGCTCCGCGTCTCGATCTTCGACACAGCGTCCTGTCCGACCTTGAGTCGTTTCGCAATCGCAACCTGCGTCTTGCCGATCGCCTTGCGAAGATCCTGAAGGGACATCTCCTCGGCAATGAGTTCTCGGGCGCGCGTTTCGATCTTAGCGCGCTCGCCCTCGGGAAGAGAGGCGATGACCTCATTCAGTGTCCGCGGCATCCATGCCTCCGTCTCATTTCCGTGTTCTACGGCTCTTCACACGCTACGGACAGGCATTGGCTACGGCCGCTCGACCGGAATCCTGTAGTCGCGGTGGAAGCTCGTATCGGCGACGCGGCCGCCCTGGATCACCGTGCGGATCTTCCTTGTATTCTCTATCCCCCGCAGCGGGTCGCCGTCGAGCACCAGGAGGTCGGCGAGCTTGCCCGGCTCGATGGTGCCGAGATCCTTCGCCCGGATCACGGCGGCGGCGTCGCGGGTGGCGGCGATCAGCGCCTCCATCGGCGAAAGACCCATATCGACGAGAAGCTGCGTCTCGGGGTGCACCGAGAGGCCCCACATGGCGCCGCCGTCGGTGCCGACGACGAGCCGTCCGCCTGCCGCCTTGTAGCGGCCGAGGAAAATCTTGAGTGCCTCGAGGTCCTGCTCGTAGCCCGCCTTCTGCTCCGGCGAGAACGCGCGCACATAGTCCCGGACCCGCTGCCTGAGCTCTTCGGTGGCATAAACGAAATCCCGATTGGCGAGCACCTTGGCGCCCTCGGCCTGGAAGGCCATGCGGCGCGGCGTGGCGCGCGCCCAGCTCGCGAGCGAGGGCGTGACCGTGACCCGCTTTTCGATGAGCAGCTTGATGAGGTCGTCGGCCTTGGCGCGATCCATGTAGCGGAAGCCGAACACGCCGAGCTGATCCGGAATCGCCTTGACCTTGTCCGGATCGGTCGCGGTGGCGATGGCGACGCCGCTCACGTGTTCGAGTGAATCGATGCCGGCAAGCGCGGCGTCGCGCGCGCTCATGGTGATGTGGCCCATGACCGGCTTGCCGGCGGCGTTCGCCTCTTCGGCGATCGGGCGCAGCAGTTCGGGGGTGAGCTTGGTGTAGACCTTGATCGCGTCCATGCCTTTGGCCAGCAATTGCCGCGCGATCTCGCGCGCCGCCTCCGGCGTCGCGACCGGCAGGTGGTGCGGCCGCTGCGGCGGCGGCGCGTCGACGATGCCGCCGGCGGCGAAGAGGCGCGGTCCGCGTAGCTCGCCCGCCGCCTGTTTCTTCTTCAGCTCGACGACCCAGTCGGTGAAATTGCCGGCGTCGCGCACCGTGGTGATGCCAAAGGCGAGAAACAGTTCGGCGAGATCGTTGCGCATGTGGACGTGGGCGTCGATCAGCCCCGGCATCACCGTCCTGCCGGCCGCCGGGACGATCTCGGCATTCGGTGGAACGCTCACCTTGGCGTCGTCGACGACTGCGGCAATGCGGTCGCCTTCGATCACGATTGCGACATTCTCGCGCGCAGGCGCGCCGGTCCCGTCGATCAGCCGCGCGCCGCGAATGACGAGCGTGCGATCCGCCGCCGAAGCGGGCGCGCCGGCGAATACGAGGGCGAGCGCCAAAAGCGACAGAGCGAGCACGCATCTCGGCGTGCCATGGGTGGACGCGGACATGTTGGACTCCTCCCCGGTGCGAAGCCGCTCGTTCGAGGCGGCGGCCTGGGCCGGGAGCCTACTGCATTTCCGCTGGTCTGTGTGGTCATCGCGCGCCGCCCCTCGTTGTGGCTTGGCCTCGCCTATAAGCGCGTGCGATGATCGATCACTCGGATCGGCGGCAGCACAAATATGGGGAGCCCCTGAGGATGGATGACGTCGTGGCGGCGCAGCAGCGGAACGCGGAGCAGGCGCGGCCCAGGCTTGATTTCCAGGAGCACCTGGCGGATCTCGAGGCCAAGGGCCTCCTCGTGCGGATCGACCATCCGATCAACAAGGACACCGAGCTTCATCCGCTGGTGCGCCTGCAATTCATTGGCGGCATACCGGAGGCCGAGCGGCGTGCGTTCCTTTTCACCAATGTCGTCGATGCGACCGGGCGCCGCTACGAGATTCCGGTCGTGGTTGGGGCGATTGCGGGGTCGGCCGAGATCTATTCACTTGGAATGCGGCGCCAGGTCGAGGACATCGGCGCGGCCTGGATCGATGCGATCGCAAATCCGATTCCGCCGCTGCGGATGTCTTCGCCGCCTTGCCAGGAGGTCGTTATCACCGGCAGCGGGCTGCGCGCGCCGAACGGCGGCTTGAAGCTTTTCCCGGTGCCGGTCTCCACTCCCGGCTTCGATTCCGCACCCTATCTCACCGCGACGTTTTGTATCACCAGGGACCCGGACACCGGGATCCAGAACGGAGGCACCTACCGCGCGGCGCTCAAGGCGGCCGACCGGCTGGTGGTGCGCATGGTCGCCCGCGCGGGCGGAGCAGGCGGATATCTGCACTGGGTGAAATACAACAAGCGCCGAGAGCCCATGCCCATCGCCATCGTCGTTGGCGCGGCGCCAGTGGTCATGTTCACCGGGGCGCAGAAGCTCGAGCAGGATTTCGATGAAATCGGCGTGGCGGGTGGGCTCGCCGGCCGGCCGGTGCCGATCGCCAAATGCGCGACCATCGATCTCGACGTTCCCGCGAATTCCGAGATCGTCGTCGAAGGCCTGATCAATCCGGAAAAACTCGAGCCCGAGGCGCCTTTCGGCGAAAGCAACGGCTATGTGGCGCTCGAAGCCTTCAACATGCCGATGCAGGTGACCGCGATCACGCACAAGCGCAAGCCCGTCTTCGCCTCGATCATCAGCCAAGTCACGCCAAGCGAATCGAGCCTGGTCAAGAAGGTGGCCTACGAGCCGCTCTATCTCGCGCATCTCAAGGACACGCTGGCGATCCGCGGTGTGCGGCGGGTCGTCATGCACGAGCCGCTCACCAATCTTCGCCCGGTGATCTTCGTGCAATACGCATCCGGCACGCCGCGCACCGAGGTTTGGCGCGGCCTGCACGGCACCGCGACGCTGGTGGCGACCGCCGGCAAGGTGATCATCGCGGTGAGCGATGATATCGATCCGGCCAATATCGACGCGGTGCTCTGGTCGATCGCCTACCGCTGCAACCCGATCGAGGACGTGCATGTGTCCCCCTATCACGGCGGCGTGCAGGGCTCGCAATACACCGGTCGTCCCGACTCGAAGCTCCTGATCGACGCGACCAGCAAGGGGCCGATGCCGCCGCTCGCCTTGCCGAAAAAGGAATTCATGGAACGCGCCCAGGCGCTGTGGGCAAAGCTCGACCTGCCGCCGATCACGCTGCGAGCGCCGTGGCACGGCTACACGCTCGGCGATTGGATCGATCGCTGGGATGGCTATGCCGCGCGCGCGGTGAGCGGGGCCTGGGAGGAGACCGGCCGGGAGACACTCGCGCGCCAGCGCACCGGACTGCGGCCCGAAACGCCGGTTCGCAAGGTCGAAGACTGAGCGCCGCACTGCCAAGACCGACGAGACTCGAGGGATGCAGCCGCAGCGCGAAGAAAAAGGGCGGGACTGATGGGGGCGAAATGGTTCGGCGCCAGCGTCAAGCGCAAGGAAGACCCGGCCTTGCTGACCGGCCATGGCTGCTATGTCGACGATATCGAGCTCGCGGGCATGCTCCACGCCGTGGTGCTGCGCAGTCCCTACGCGCACGCCGCGATCCGCGGGATCGACAAGAGCGCGGCGCTGGCGCTGCCGGGCGTGCAGGCGGTTCTCACCTTCGCGGACCTTCCCGAATCGATGCGGCGGCAGACCGTGCCGCTGCTGGTCCCGAGTCCGGCGATCAAGCAGGCCTCTATGCCCTATTGCCTGGCCAAGGACGAAGCCTGCTTCGTGGGCGAGCCGGTGGCAGTCGTCGTCGCCGACAGCCCTTATCTCGCCGAAGACGCCGCTGCGCTCGTGGCAGTCGATTTCGAGCCGCTGCCGGCGGTGGCCGATTGCGCCCGGGCGCTCAAACCCGGGGCGCCGCTCGCCCATCGCGGTGCACCGTCGAATCTCGCCGCCTTCATTCCGATCGATGTCGGCAACACCGATGCGGCATTCGCGCAAGCAGCGCACGTTTTTCGCGAGCGTCTGTTTCAGCATCGCGGCGGGCCATTCTTCATGGAATGCCGCGGCATGATCGCGGTGCCCGACCCGGTGGGGGAGGCGCTGACCATCTATGTCTCGTCGCAAGGACCGCACCGGCACAAGCGGGTGCTGCTCGATCTCCTCGACTGGGCGGACCATCAGCTGCGCATCGTGACTCCCGACGTGGGCGGCGGCTTCGGTCCCAAGGGCAGCTTCTATGCGGAATATGGCGCGCTCGCTGCGGCCGCGCTTGAGCTGCGCCGTCCGATCAAGTGGATCGAGGATCGGCGCGAGAATTTCCTTTCGACCCAGCAGGAGCGCGATCAGTACTGGGAAGTGGAGATCGCGGTCGACCGGGAGGCCCGCATTCTCGGCGTGCGCGGGACGCTCGTTCACGACGCCGGGGCCTATATGCCGTGGGGCGTGGTGCTGCCTTGGATTGCGGCGACCTCGGTCCCGGGCCCCTACATCATTTCGAGCTTCCATCTCGACGTGTCGGTCGCCTTCACCAACAAGGTGCCGACGTCCCCGGTGCGTGGCGCGGGCCGGCCTGAGGCCGCGGTCGTCATGGAACGCCTGATGGATTGCGTTGCGCGCGAGCTCGAACTCGACCGCGCCGAGGTGCGCCGGCGCAACTTCATCCAGCCCTCGCAGATGCCCTACAAGGTCGGGATCATTTTCCGCGACGGCCGCCCGGTCACCTACGACAGCGGCGACTATCCCACCTGCCAACGCAAGGCGCTGGAGGCAGCGGACTACGAAGGCTTTCGCGCCCGCCAGGCCGTGGCGCTCAAAGCGGGGCGCTATATCGGTCTCGGGATCGGAAATGCGGTCGAGGCAACCGGGCTCGGACCTTACGAGAGCGCTACCGTGCGGGTCTCGACCAGCGGCAAGCTCACGGTCTATACCGGCGCGACGCCGCAGGGCCAATCGCACAAGACAACTCTCGCCCAGATCGCCGCCGATCATTTCGGCGTCACGCCGGACGAGGTCACGGTGGTGACCGCCGACACCGCCGCGACCGGGCTCGGCGTCGGTACCTTTGCGGCCCGCACTGCGGTCAATGCCGGATCATCGGTCCATCTGGCGGCGCAGCAGGCCGCCCAGAAGGTCAGGCAGTTCGCGGCCGAAATGATGGAGGTGGCGGAGCACGATATCGTCCTGGAAGACGGCCAGGCGAAGGTCATCGGTTCCGACATGAGGCGCAGCTTCCGCGAGGTGGCCGCGCGGGCGGTCGGCATGCCGGGGTTCTCGATGGCGGGCGGACCGACCCCGGGCCTCGAGGCGACGAGCCACTTCACGCCCGATCAATCGACCTATTCCAACGGCACCCACGTCGCCGAGGTCGAGGTCGATATCGAGACCGGGCAGGTGAAGATCCTGCGCTACGTGGTGATGCACGATTGCGGGCATGTCATCAATCCGATGGTCGTGGAAGGCCAGGTCGTAGGCGGGGTCATCCACGGCATCGGCAACGCCTTCTTCGAGCGGATGCTTTACGATCGCGAGGCGCAGCCGCTGTCGACGAATTTCGGCGAATATCTCCTACCGCTCGCGACCGATTCCCCGAATGTCGAGGTGCTGCACATGGAGACGCCAACCCCCTTGAATCCCCTCGGGCTCAAGGGCGCAGGCGAAGGCGGCACGATCCCGGCCATCGCCGCGCTCATCTCGGCGGTCGAAAATGCGCTCGAGCCGTTCGGTGTCCACATTGCCGAGGCGCCGATCACGCCCGAGCGCATCGTCGAACTCCTCGGCGAGGCGGCGCGCGGCCGGAGACCGTGATACATCAGCCGCGCATGTCGCGCCTGCGGCGGACGAGGTGGGAAGGATGTGCAAATGAATTTCTCGCGAATCCTGACGCTGGGATCAGTGGCATTTCTCGGTGCGATCGCGGGCGAGCCCGCCTTCGCCCAGGCGTGGCCGGCGGCGAAGCCGATCACCATGGTCGTGCCGTTCCCGCCCGGGCCGGCGCTCGACCTCGTGGCGCGCCTCGTCGGCGCCAAGATCGGCGCCTCCCTCGGCCAGACGATCGTGATCGAGAATCGGGTCGGCGCGAACGGCACGATTGGCGCACACCTGGTCGCGCGCGCGATGCCGGACGGCTACACGGTCCTCGCGACGACCGCGAGCACCCATGTCACCGCCGTGCATTTGATGAAGAATCTTGCCTACGATCCGATCAGGGATTTTTCCGCGATCATCGCCGCCGTCGAGCCGGTGACCTGTCTGGTGGTGAACCCGGCACTGCCCGTCAACTCGGTGCAGGAGTTGATCGCGTACGCCAAGAGCAGACCGGGCGAGCTGTCGTTCGGAAGCTCCGGGGTCGGCTCGGTGTTCCATCTGATGGGGGAACTGTTCAACGACACTGCAGGGGTCAAGATCAACCACGTGCCCTATCGGGGCGTGGCGCCGGCACTGCAGGACGTGATCGGCGGTCATATCCCGCTGTCGTTCAATGCCATATCCAATTCGCTCGGCCCGATGCGAGAAGGGCGGGTCAAGATTCTCGCCGTGCTCGAGCCGGCGCGGTTCGGCAAACTGCCGCAAATCCCATCAATGACCGAAATCGTGCCTGCCTTCCGCAAGCCATCCTCGTGGTTCGGCTTCTTCGGCCCGCCTGGACTGCCCGCACCGATTCTGGCGCGCCTCAATGGCGAGATCGGAAAGGCCTTGCACGCGCCCGACGTGCTGCCAACGCTCGAGGATAACGGCCTCGCCGTTATCGATGGCAGCCCTGAGCAATTCGCGGCGCTCATCCGCGACGGCATCGAGCGCTACGGCGCGATCATCAAGAGCGCGGGAATCCAGCCGGAATAGAAGCGCACGTGGTAGGTTGGGTCGAGCACTTGCGAGACCCAACATCTATCCGCATTGACAGATGTTGGGTCTCGCGTACGAGAGGCCGAGACCGTGGCGAGATCGAGCAACGCTCGACCCAACCTACGTTGCTACAGGTGGCGTGTCCGCCTGCCAGAGCCGGCGCAGGCGAGCGACGTCCTCGACCGAAGCCAGATTCCGGATCGAGCGGATCAGCCTGGCGGTCCGTCGCGACCCGAGCACGTCAACCATCAGATCCCGCGCCTTGGCCTCCACCTCGCCCCGGTCCATCGGGTTGTCGGCGGTGCCGCGGACGGCGATCGTGCGATGGCTGAGCCGCCGCCCGTCACGCAGCACGACGTCGACGATCGCCTGGCGCCGCGGCAGCGCATGCATGAGATCCTCGCTCGCGACCAGCTCGATCCTTCGCTTGAGAGCGAGGATCGCCGGATCGCGCATTCGCCCATGATCGTGAATGGAGCCGAACGTGAGCTTGCCGTCGACGAGCAGCATGGCGAGAAGGTGCTGCACGTTCACGTCCGGCATCGGTGCGTCGTCGACCGTACGCGCGGAACGGGCAGGCAGATGAACGATGATCGTCTCGATGCCGCCCGCCGAGACGCCGTCGTCCTCCATGAGGTGCAGGAGAGCGTCGATCGCCGACTGCGCCGGCGAGCCAGCCGGCCATTTCTTGATGTTGGTGGCAAGAATCTCGAAACGCTGCCCGAGATCGCGCGCGAGCTCCCCCGGATTCGGATCGGGCGCACAGGCCTGGAGGAAATTGCGCTCCCCGCTGAACACGTCATCGACACCCGTGAAACCCGACGCCACCATGGCCGCGGCGGTGACGCCGTTGCGGGCGGGCATGCCGCCGAAATCGAATGCCTTCTCGATATGGTCGAGATCACGGACGCTGCAGCCGACGCCCGACGCCTGCTGGGCGCAAAATGAAAGCAGGTGGCGAGCCTTGAGCGCATCGACTCCGAACAGCGCCGCTGCCGCCGCTCCGGCGCCGAATGTTCCGCCGAAACTGTGCGGCAGGCGCCCGGCTGCGGCCAAGGCGTCGGCTCCCAGCGCATGGTTCACCCGGCTCGCCACGTCGTATCCGAGCACGACCGCGCGCAGGAGTTTTTCGCCGCTGGCGCGGGTGGTCTCGGCCGCTGCCAACGCCGCCGGCACGACGGCGCAGCCCGGATGGTTGCGCGAGGGGGCGTGCGAATCATCGGTCTCATCGGCATGCGCCAGCATGCCGTTTGCGAGCGCCGCATTGATGGCCGAAGTCACGAGCCTGCTTCCGGCCACCGACGCTTCGCGCGTGCCGCCGAACCGCTGGACGAAGGCAATCGCGGCCCGCCCTGCGGCGAGGCGCGAGCCTGACACCATGGCGGCCAAGGTATCGAGGATGTGGTGGCGCGCTTTCTCGGCGACCTCGGCCGGCAGGGGGCGTGACAACGCGTCGGCGATATGAGCGCTCAATTCGCGCGTCTCGGGGCTGATCTCCTGGAGGAGTTGGATCATCTTGCGGACAGGCCGGCTCCGCGCGCGCGGATGTGCTTGCTCAGTTCTCCTCGACCGCCGACTTGCCCGCCAGCCTTCCGAACACGGCGTTCCGGGTCTGCCCGGTGAACGACGGATAGTTGTGGAAGAACAGGCCGATAATGTCGCCGGACGCGAACAGCCCTTTGATCGGCTGGTCGATCGTGTTGATTACCTGCGCGTTGCGGTTCACCTCGACGCCGCCGAAGGTGAAGGTGATGCCGCCGGTGACCGGGTAGGCGCGGAATGGGGGCTCGTCGATCCGGGTCGCCCAATTGGACTTCGGTAGACCCAAGCCTTTCGTGGCCTTGCCGTCGGGCTTGGTGGGATCGAACGCTCTCTCCTCCGAGACGGCGCGGTTGAATTCCGCGACGGTGTGCGCGAGCACTCTCGGTTCGAGACCGGCCTTGGCAGCGAGCTCCGCGATCGTGCCAGCCTCGACATAGGTCGCCTTGTGGTGGGGATAGCGAAAGCACTTGATGCCCTTCTGATCGTAGATCTGATAGGCGATGGCGCCCGGCTGGCCAAGCACGGCGCGCCCGGTCTTGGCGTAGGTGAAGGAGTGCTGCGCTTCCCCCTCGTCGAAGAAGCGCAGCCCCAGGCTGTTGACGGTGATGCCGTAGGGATAGTCGTAGCGGCTCTGGGTGTTGCCGCGGCCGTCCTCGTCCTGGAGGGTTTCGAAGTCGGGGGCGTTGGCGTCGATCGGGGACATGTGGCCCGACTGCCAGTGGCCGGCGGGCCGTGCGCCGAGGTCGAGGAGGAGGCGCAATACCTCGCCGGTGTCATGCCGGCTGCCGCGCACCTTCATCATGTCGGTATTGCCCGCGAGGTAGCGTGCGCGCATCTCCGGATTGGCCTGGAAACCGCCGGCGCAGGCGATCACGGCCTTGGCCAGGAGATCGGTGCGGCCCTCGGGGGCGCTGACGCCGACGCCCTCGATGCGGCGCAAGTCGCCGTGAACGGCGCAGACCGGCTGCTCGAAACGGATCTCGATCCCGAGGCGCTCGGCGATCCGCCGCCACTGCGTGAGCTGGCCGATGCCGCCGCCCGCGACATGGATCGCAATGCCGCGTTCGAAGTAGCGCTTGCCGTCGACCTTGGCGTGCTCCTTCAGCGGCTCCCACCTGATCCCGGCCTCGCGCATCCAATGCACCGCCGCATTCGACTCCTCGACCAGCCGATGCGCAAGCGTCCGGTTCATGCGCCGCTCGCTCATGCGATCGAGATCGGCCATGAAGTCGACCGCGCTGTAGGGCGGGATATGCATGGATTGAAACAGCGCTTCGTCCACATCGGGGATGAACCGACGGATTTCCTCGGCGCCGGCGTGGACGAAGCGGAAGCCGGTTCCCGAGTAGCGAGCGTTCCCGCCATATTCGGCTTCCGGCGCCTTCTCCAGCATGACCACGCGCTCGGCGCCCGCCTGGCGCGCCGAAACAGCGGCCTCGAAGGCGGCACTGCCGCCCCCGATCACGATGATGTCGTACCTCTCGACCCGCGCCACGAATGTTCACCTGCTCAAGGGCAACCATCTACTCCGCGGCCTTCAGCCCGGTGAAGGCCAGATAGTCCTTGACCACAGGCTCGGGCACCGAGGACAGGCTTTGCGCGATGAGCTTCGCCAATTCGGCGCCGCCGACGGCACGGCCGACCGGGAGGCCGCGCCGATCCGCCTCGGCGCGGTAGTCATCGTCCTCCATGAGCCGCAGGTAGGAATCGCGCAAAATCTCGAGCCGGTCCCGAGGAATGCCTGGCGGCCCCAGCAGCGGAAGCCCGATCCGGCTCGGAGTCATCACCAGGCCGAGCAGCGCCTTGGCTTTGCCGTCCGTGATGACATCGGAGAGAAGCGGCACCTTCGGCAGGCTTTCGAACGATTGCACGATCGGCTTCACGGCGCCCGACGCGACCATGTCCGGCCGCGAGTTCTGGATGCTGCCCTCGTGCGAGAACAGCCCATCGACCTCGCCGCGCTCGATCGCGATCAGGACCTCGTAGAAGCCGGCATAGCCGGCGACCACCCGCAGCGGCCAGCGTTCATAGCTCGCCAGCGCGCGCGGCGCGATGGCGTTCTCGGAGCGCGGCGAGAGCGCGCCGATCACGATCTCCTTCCGCGCGGCCTTCAACTCCGCGACCGATGCGATGCCGGTCCTGCGGCTGAGCCACAGCGCGTTGGCGGCGGTGCCTGCACTGCCGACATAAGAGAACTTGGTGAGATCGTAGCCGATGCCCTTCTGCGGCACGACGTTGCTCAAGAGGAAGCCGCTGCGCCCGGGCATCGCCAGCGTCAACCCGTCCGCCGCGGCGGCATTGGAAAGATGATTGCCGAGCACGATGCCGCCGGCGCCAGGCATGTTCTTGGCGACGATCGTCGGATGGCCGGGAATGTATTTGGCGAAGTAGCGGGCGAGCACGCGCATCTCGCCGTCGACCCCGCCGCCCGGCGGCAAGCCGGCGATGATGGTGAGCGTTTTCCCGGCGTAGAAGTCGGAATCATCGGCGGCGCGGGCGCCGCCCGCGGCCGGCAGGAGCGCAAGGAGGCTCAACACAACGATGCGGGCCGGTCGCCACATGTCTGGCACCCAGGATGATTTGGCGCCCCGAATGATAGGCCAAACACGCCGCCCGAACCAGCGACGGCCTTCCGGAGCCATGGCTTACGGGAGCTCGTGCTCTTTCGTCAGGAGTCTGGCCTTGCTCGGTCACCGAGGATGACCATGATGCGCCGTCCGCCCGAAGGCGTTAAAATTGGTTCTGCTTTCAAACCATTCCTACCGTGGGCCGACCGCCGCCACCGATCGTCGCGGGAGCGAATGACCCGAAGGCGACATCAGGAGTGCAAGGAAGGGTTCCAGCTCCGTTCGGCGGCGCATCGCCTGGGGGCATCAGCCTCTTTTGCGCGGTCTGGTTCGCCTATCATCAACGTGAATTCGGGTTTTGTTGGCGACGTCCGGACGGTTCTTCACGTGATCAATGAAGGCTCGCAGCTTCGGCATTATTTGCCGGTGGCCCGGATAGTAGAGAAACACACCCGGCGCCATCGGCGCGAACGGCCCCAACACGCGCACGAGTTTTCCCGCCGTCACGGCGCCGGCGGCGATCGGCTCAGGCACTTGCGCAAGACCCACACCTTCGATGGCCGCGCCAAGCATAGTGGGAAAGTCGTTGGCGATGAGGGGACCCGATACGGCAATCTCGATCAGGCGGCCGTTGTCGTTGAGCGACCATAACGCGAGTGCGCCGTTGGATCGTCGCAATCTCAAGCATGCGTGTTGGCGCAAATCGTCCGGGCGCTCGGGCCGGCCGCTGCGAGCGAGGTAGGCGGGGCTGCCGACGATGATGAAGCGGAACGGCTTCGTCAGCCGCACCGCGACCATGTCGGCGGCGATGAACTGGCCCAGCCGGATGCCGGCGTCGAACCCTTCGGCCGCGAGGTCGATCAGCTCCTCGCTTGCGGCGATCTCTACCTCGACCTCCGGATACGCCTGGCAGAAGGATGCGATCAGCGGCTCGAGCAGGATCGGCACCACCGCACGCGGCACAGAGAGGCGCAACAGCCCGGCCGGCCGCTGTCCGAGTTCACGCGCGACCTCGCTTGCGGCGACGAGCTCCTCGAAGGCGGGCTTTGCGCGCGAAAGGAATCGTTGCCCGGCTTCGGTCAGGCCGACACTGCGCGTCGTGCGGATGAAGAGCACTGCACCGACGCGCGTCTCAAGCGCGCGTACCGCCTGACTGATCGCCGATGGCGTCACCCCGAGTTCCGCGGCTGCTCGGCGAAAACTGCGGTGCTGGGCAACGCTCAGGAACGCCTCCACGCCGTCGAGCGCACCCTGCCTGACTGTGAAGTTCTGCTTCATAGCCCATCAACATTATCGCGAATAGTCGCTCAAGGAAAGCGGCCTTACATCTGACTTGCAAATCAGGAGCACCGCTGATGTCGAGCCCCAACATTCGCGACATCCTGGCTATCTCAAAGAACAAAGGTGACCGCCATGATCGGAGAAACGAGACCAATGAAAGCAATCCGTAACATCGCCTTGGGACTCACCCTAACTCTGATAGGCGCTACTTGCATGACCCATCCATCCCTTGCCCAAGCACAAGCCGCCTCGCCCACAACCACTGGGGTGATGGTCATCATTACCGTGAAGGCGGGCGTCACACGCGAACAGGTCATGGCCGTCATGCCAGCTGAAATCCGGCAGACCGTGCAGCTCTATCTCAATGGGAAGATTCGTGAGTGGTATTCGCGTGGCGATGGTCGCGGAGTCGTCCTCTTGCTGGATACCAGGGATGTTGCCGAGGCGCAGACGATCATGGAGGGCCTTGCATTGGCCAAGCAAAATATTGTGGACCACGAGTACATTGCAGTCGGTCCACTCTTGCCACTCGGCTTGCTCACGGCCA